>Ga0102940_1000199_pt1 | contig 42203 bp, 33 predicted proteins | sample SalPonR2_C_D1_MG_FD_78215 | JGI IMG/M metagenome (GOLD analysis project Ga0102940, IMG submission 78215) | Salt pond soil microbial communities from South San Francisco under conditions of wetland restoration - Salt Pond MetaG R2_C_D1_MG | ecosystem: Environmental > Aquatic > Marine > Intertidal... | reverse complement strand
ACCCCTCAAGGCATTTATTCAGGAGGCATCTAATAATAATGTCGATTACCAGATTAGTCCGACCACGGAAGAAACAACCATTGGTCATTTACAGATGACCTGGGATCAGGGGTCGATCGGCATGGGACGCAGCAGTGGTACCGACGACCGGCTCAAGTACCTGGTCAATACACCAATCGACTATTTTGAAAATATCAAAAGCATCGACTTTGTCTTGCGCATTTTAGACTATGACCAAAACACCCAACGCTGGAAGTTGCAGTTTGGCGAGCGGCAGGGCCAAACGATCGTCTGGGACTCCCGCACCAACTATCAAATCCGTAAATCAGCGAACGGGCAAATTGAAGAACGTCCCATTGTAGCGACGTTTAAAGATTGGAAAAACATGTATATCGTAGCCATCGGCATCGGTGGCTGGGGAACTGATGAGGCCGATATTGATCAGGTGAAGTATGCCTGGAACGTCAACTCTTTCGCACAAAAAATCCGCCTCGACTAAGCGTTCCTCTTCTCCTCTGACCCACTTCGATAAGTGCACTTCCTCAACCGGAATATAGCTTCCCGGCAATTCCCTTTTGCATTTAGCGGTATATCTACTTAATTTCGCACTTTCAAAATAATACCGCAATCAATGAAAAGAACGGAAATTGCTCAGATCATGGCTGCTCCTACCTTGAACGAATCCGTTAAGGTTATGGGATGGGTGCGCGCCTTTCGCTCCAATCGATTTATCGCCCTCAACGACGGCACCACCATGAATAATTTACAAATCGTGGTCGATTTCGAGCAATTTGACGAGGACCTGATCCGTCAGATCAGCTTTCACTCTTGCCTGGCAGTAACCGGCAAACTGGTCGAATCGCAAGGCAAAGGACAGGCTGTAGAAATTCTGGCCGAAGACATTCAGGTTTTAGGCGGCAACGATCCCGAACACTACCCTCTGCAGCCTAAAAAGCAAAGCATGGAGTTTTTGCGGGAAAACGCCCATTTCCGGATGCGCACCAATACCTTTAGCGCCGTCTTTCGACTACGTCACGGGTTGGCCTATGCCATCCATAAATACTACAACGACAACGGGTACTACTACCTGCACACCCCGATTATCACCGGGAGCGATGCCGAAGGGGCCGGAGAAATGTTTCGGGTCACCACGTTCCCGCCCAATCAGGCACCAACTAATGACGATGGTTCGATCGATTACAAGCAGGACTTTTTCGAAAAACCCACCAACCTTACCGTCTCCGGGCAATTACAGGCGGAAATTGGCGCACTTGCCCTCGGTAAAGTCTACACCTTCGGGCCTACCTTCCGGGCCGAAAACTCCAATACCAGCCGCCACCTCGCTGAATTTTGGATGATCGAGCCCGAGGTTGCTTTCTACGACATTCAGGATAATATGGACCTGGCTGAAGATTTTGTGAAATACATTATCAACTATGTCTTGAAGCACTATCCAGACGAATTAGCCTTCCTCGATCAACGCATTCAGAACATGGAGAAAAACATGAAAAAGGAGGAGCGCCGGCCCATGGGACTACTAGAGACGCTGCGCTTTGTCGTGGAGGGTGACTTTGCCCGCATTTCCTATTCTGATGCCATCAACCTCCTACGCAGCTCCAAGCCTTATAAAAAAGGTAAATTTCAATATCCCGTGGAGTGGGGAAAAGACCTGCAGGCTGAGCACGAACGCTGGCTGGTGGAAAAGAAATTCAAAAAGCCGGTTATTGTGGTCAATTACCCGAAAGACATCAAGGCTTTTTACATGCGCATGAATGACGATGACCAGACGGTAGCTGCTATGGATGTACTCTTCCCGGGTATTGGCGAGGTCATTGGCGGATCGCAACGTGAAGAGCGGTTGGACGTACTCCAGTCGCGAATGGCGGAAATGAATGTACCGGAAGAGGAACTAACCTGGTACCTGGAACTACGGAAATTTGGCGGAGCACCCCACGCCGGCTTCGGTCTCGGTTTTGAGCGGATGGTGCAGTTTATTACCGGCATGGGGAACATTCGCGATGTGATTGCCTTTCCTCGCACGCCAGGAAACGCCGAGTTTTGACCCAATATAATCTGCCAGCATGTTGAAAGGTTCCCTTTTACCAGCTAAACAAAGTACAATCACTCTAAAAAAAGAGCACCCCGGATTCCTTTTCCGGGGCGCTCTTTTTTTGATGATAAGATGACCGTTTCCTAAACGGGAAGGGCATTTAACGAAATTTTCTGTATAGAAATTTTATCAAATCGATTTTTTTATAGTATGTTTACGGCGTTGTTAGACAAAAAAAAGTCGGCACACTTTGTATGCCGACCTCACGCTAATAACAAATCATAATCTCATGAAAAATAAGACGACCTAACTTTTCTAAACAAATCTTAATCTTTATCTTTTTTCGCTAAGACAAATCGTAATCTCTTACAATATTTCGACCTAACGCAATTTACATTCTCTAAGGTAGGTTCCCCGCTTAAAGCGAGGAACCTTTCTAGTTTATGGGATTATGATTATCGCCCCGCCGCTGTTCGGTTTTGGTTGTTGCCGTTCAGATACCAGCTAAAGCTGAATGTATCTATCCGACAGCTGCGTACGACATCATAATGATGTTCTTTGCTAAAATGGTAGTCAACTATCGATCCTCTTTATCAGAGGAACTTCTCAAGACTTAATTGCTTGATGTTGTATAATCGGTTATTATCAGTTTTTGGGACAGCCTCAGCAAGTTCTGCTGATAAAGCCAAGACCGACAGTTAACTTCCTTTTCAAATATATTCCTGATCGTTTTCAGGATCCTTCTCTCTCTCGTTTGAGAAACTCAATGCTCGTTAGCTGTGTGTTTCCCTCCTGAGTACATTACAAATATGCAGCAGATTCGACCGGTTCACAAGGACAAAAATAGCTATTTGTTGAATTTAAATTCGAATTTAAAAATCATAAAACACTGTAAATCAGATATCTAAATACTTTAATTGTTTATAAAAAAACCAAGAACAAGGCCGAAATCAACTGATATTTTTTTTGTTTTTTGCGTTTTTTACGCAAAAAAGTGCAAAAGCGGCTATTTCCACTTAACAAACGGCAGGTAAAAATGAGGAATCGGAGTGAACCAACAAGGGAAAGGAAGAAAAATAAAGCTAATCAGCACTGGCTATAAAAAAAAAGTGCCGGTGCACTGTTTGTGCACCGACCTCACGCTAATAACAAATCATAATCTCATGAAAATAAGACGACCTAAGTCTTTATATGAACTGCAAAAACCTAAAGGTTATTCTGTACGGCCTGCAGATATATATCATCTAATTCAACCTAATAACGCATCGTAGCCGGAAATATATTACGCAGCGTGTCATTTTTTTGTCGTTTTAAGTATATTTTAACATAATAGTTTCCGGGACTATTACTGTACTACTATCGTACCGCTTCCCAGTAGTTGCCCTTGCGACTCCAACCGGAAGAAATAGGTGCCCGAGGACAGGTTCTTACGGTCCATCACCAGACGGTTCGTATAGTCAGTCTCGCGCCGCAGAAGGCGCCCCTGCGCGTCAAAAACCTCCAAATTGAGCTCGCTTACGGAAATCCCACTTACCTCAAAGGTAACTTGCTGGAAGAAAGGATTCGGATAAATATCTAATTCGAGGCCGGGAATATCTGGTTGCTCCACGTTGGTCACCTGCACGAAGCCCGGAAACATACCTACTTCGTGTCGTACGGTATTACTGTTCACCGGTGCCTGATAGTCAAATGTTACCCGCACGCGATTTTCAATCACATCGCCGGTCTGATTATCCGGGCTCTGGGCAATGGTGTATTCAATGTAGCCATCTTGCGGAGTATCTGTTTCTGTCGATCCCGCAGGCAGAAGATCCAGGTTATCGAACGTGATTTTAATAATTCCCCCTTCGTACACTTCTGCCTGATAGGGATGACTGGCTGCACCAAACACAATTGACTCCACAGACAGGGTATTCGGCAAAGTATCGCGAATAACCACCCGCTTGACGGTATCGGTATGCGTATTGGTAAAGACGATGCGATACGCTAGTACTGTCCCCCGGTCGATCAACTCCCCCCGATAGCCCTTAGGTTGGCCCGTAAGTAGGATAGTTGGTGCCTCCTCGCGAACCTCCTGAACGGAAACCGAGCGGGAGGGCATTTGATCATCTTCGGGAAACTGCGTAACCTGCCCGGTGGAGAAATCTCCACCATCCGCCACACATCCTTCTACGGCTGCCGTCGCATAATTCGAGAAAGGATGGCTTTCGGATTCTTCGGCAAAAATGCGGTAGGTGCTGCCCGTAGCCGGCACCTTCACCGTGCGTTCTTCTTTAGCTTTAAGCTCCAGAGGCTCTGAGGTAATAATTATATCGTCCTGAATCACGATGGCCGTACGGCGCATCAGCATATCTTCAATACCCACGTTGATGATCGAGAAGGCGATAGAATCTCCCTCACAGCGACCAGCTACTTCCAGGTCGGAGCGATCCCAATCGGGGCTGTACTCCAGGCAAAGCGTATCCGGAGTAATGCGGGCCTCAACGTTAACCGACTGATTTACCGCGATGCCGTCACAAGCTGAAGCAGTCATAACCGCGAAGGTTTCGGTCGCTCCCGGAGGAACGTTACCCAGTGGGAAGGTAAGTACATTCCCTTCATTCAGGGAAGGCGCAATATCCGAGGATAAATAGGTCAGCTCGGGATCCAGTGTAAGAATAACTTCGGCATCCTGTGCTGTTGCCGTTCCGCTATTTTGATACTGTACGGTATAGCGTACATCACTACATCGTGCCAGATAGGGTACTGACACGTCAACGTCCATATACGGGCATCCAACCAGCGCTTTGACGCCGAAATCGACCCGTGTAGTATCATAGAATGACTGCAGTTGCAGGGGCACGCCGTCCGGTTGGCAAGACTCCCAGTAATCGTTGATTGGTAATACTTCGATAGAATAAGCTCCGGTATCGACGACAACTTCGTAAAAGCCGTTGCGATCGGTCGTACCGAAATAAGTTTGATTGGCACCATTTACCCGCACCAGCCAGTTGCTCAGGGCCGGCTCGCCGGCATCCGCATCGCACTCTTCATCCTCATCCCAGAAAACGCGTCCCCGCAGTACATTAGAAAACGCATTGCCATTGGCATCCGTTTTAAGCAGAATCAGGTCATTAAAGAAGGTAAGCTCATAGCCATTATATCCAGCTATCACAAGGTTGCCATTGACCGTCTCTATGATGTCACGGCCTTCATCCAAATATTGTTCATCTCCCAGGCGGTTCGAAAAAATCGTTTCGCCGTCGGTATTGCTACGCACCAGCAGTACACCGACATCAATGCCGTCAGCCTGTACCTGAAATCCGGTAGCCGCAATGTCCCCATTATCAAGTTCAGTGAGGGCATTCAGCCCGTCTTCCAGTTGTGGATCACCAATTACATTGGTCCAGAGGGTATCGCCGGTAGCCGCATCCAACTTCAAAAGGAGACCATTTTGCTGATTGTTGACCAACCCGGCGACCACTAATTGCCCGTCCTGGGTACGGATTATATCCCGGCCTTCCTCAAGGTCATTGGTGCTCAGGCGACTTTCCCAGACAATAGTACCCGAGGTGTCAAAGCGAATTGACAATAAATCGTTATCGGGCCCCTCTGTATTCTTAGATACTCCGGTTAATACAAAATCGTCCGCTACGGCGACTACAGCGTTGGCCGCATCGTTGCGATCCGTTCCCACTGTCTTCACCCACAACAATTCGCCGGATGCCCGAAAACGGCTATACAGCATATCACTGTCTTCAGCTACCGGATCGAATTGCTCGCCTACCACCAGAATATCGCCATTATCCGCCAACGCGACATCATTAATCCGCTGATTAAGAGGGAGGTTTTCTACTTTACTCCAAAGTAATTCACCCTGTCCGGAAATTTCCAGCAGCAAAATATCCGTATCGGCCCCATTGGTCACTTCGATGGTACCGGCAATCAAATAATTACCATCAGCCGTCTGCATAATAGATGTTCCCGCTTCGCGAAAGCCAAAGTCATATACTTTCTGCCAGACAATAGTACCATCGACATCGGTGCGCACCACCAAAACATCAGGGTCATTGTCTTCACCGAACGATTCGGATACCCCCACGGTCAGGTAGCCTTCGTCAATGGTCTCGATGAGGGCGAAACCTTCATCCGTCTTATTTGCTCCATAGCTATTTTGCCATCCCTGCCCATAGAGTGAACCGGACGCAAGCGCGCCCACCGCCACCATAAATAGTAGGCGTAGTGATGTAATTAGGTAGGTAGTCGTCTTTATTTTATCATTCTGGATCATGCTTGCCGGCATTTTAACGTTTTCACTCCAGTACAGTACAAATATGTCAGGTATACGGGCCTAAATCAAATACAAAAAAAGGCATTTGTTGAAAAAAAATAAGTATTTTACCCCATCTTTAGAACAACAATTAAACATAAAAACCTGTACTTCAAAATATTACACTTTGTAAATAGGAATAATTCCTGTTGAACACATTATCTTTCTTTACATGCAGAATAGCCAACTTATACAGGTTTGCCAAACATTGACCAAAAAAGAGATCCGCGATCTCCGAAAATGGCTACAGTCGCCCGCTCACAACCAACGGGAGGATGTTGTTGACCTGTTTGAGTACCTCATGCAGGGAGAACACCTATACAACGATAAATACCTGCAAAAAGAACGCATCTTTAACAAACTTTTTTCCGGAGAAGATTACGATGATGCCCGTCTGCGACAAACGTTCTATTTTACGCTTAAAGCTATAGAGGAATACCTCACCTACCAACAACTCCTGTCCGACGATATCAAGTCCCGACTGGCCCTGGCACAGACCTACCGCCAAAGAAAACTCGATAAACCCTACGAAAAACGCATGCGGGAAGTCGAAAAACTTCAAGAACAACACCCATTTCGCGACGAGAGTTTTCTCCTTACGGAATACCTGCTGGAGATAGAGCGCTACGACAATCTAAGCAAAAAGCAACGGACCAAAGAAATCAACCTGCAAGAACTGGCTCTTAAGCAAGAACACAGCTTCATCAGTGGCAAACTGCGTATTGCCTGCTATATGCTCAGTCACCAACGCGTTTACAAGACCGATTACGAATTCGGTTTGCTCGATCATGTCCTGGACTATGTGGCCAATCATTCGGAGCTGCTGCATGTGCCTGCCATCCGTACCTACTACTATTGCTATCAGGCCTTCAGTAACCGTTCGAATACCACCTATTTTAAAAACTTCAAGGATGCCATTTTCCGGTACGTGGCCTTCTTTTCGCAGTCTGAGATTCGCGACCTTTACCTGCTGGCCGTTAACTATTGTATTTCCAAGAGTAACGAAGGGGTTCCCGGTTTTATGCAAGAAGCCTTCGAATTATTTAAAAACGGTATTCATCAGGAGGTATTCATCGAAAACGGCGTCCTGGATTACCGCACCTTCCGCAACGTATCGGGCATTGCGATAAACCTGAAAGAATTCGCCTGGACAGAGCAGTTCATCGAGAACTACCGCTCCTATTTACCGGAGAAATACCAGGAAGATTTCGTAGAAAACCTGCGTGCCCAGCTTTATCGCAAAAAAGGAGATCTGGAAAAAGCGCGGCAAATCGCTTTGCAAATTTCCTCCAATGATCCGCTGATTAACCTCAACACTCGCTGGATGCTGGTAACCATCTATTACCAGGAAGATGAACTTGAGCTCCTCGAGAACCAACTCGAAAACATGAAAACCTACCTCAACCGGAAAAAAGTGCTCGGTTACCACAAAACTGCCTACACGAATCTGATCCGCTATACCCGGAAACTCATCCGCGTCAATCCATTTGACAGGGAAAGCAAAGAAAAACTGCGCATAGAAATTGATAATGCCAACCCATTGATTGCCAAAGACTGGTTCCTGCAGCAATTAGCCGAGCTATAACCGCAAATAAAATTTATCTATTTTCGCCTTCTGACGTAACCGAACCGGGCTAATGAAGCGCATCGACTTTAACTCTAAGACTGACTGGCGGGCCTTCCACCGTGCAGCACGCCACGTATACCGGCATGACCCGCACTGGATCGAGCCTCTGCACACGGATATCGAAGCCATCTTCGATCCTCTCCAAAACAAAGCTATGGCCGAAGGGGTTGCCCGGGCATGGGTAGCTACCGATGCCCACGGTAAGCCTTGCGGACGTATTGCCGCCTTCGTCGACCCCAAACGCAACCGGGAAATGGAGCTGCGCATCGGGGGTATCGGCTTTTTTGAATGCATAAACGACACTGACCTGGCCAACAAACTCCTGGAAAAGGCCGAAGATTTTTTGCGCAAAAGCGGCATGCAGGTCATCGACGGCATCATCAATTTTGGGGAGCGTGATAAATTCTGGGGGCTGCTCACCAAAGGCTTTGCCCCGCCCCTCTACCAGGAGAACTACCACCCTCCCTATTACCGCACCTTCTTCGAGCAGCGCGGTTACCAGCCCCACGAACAAATCCTCACCTTCCGGGGCGAACTCGCCAATGTGCCGGCCCGCCGGTTAAAAGCCATTGCCGAACGCGCCAGTAAACGCTATCAGTTTACCGCCAAAACCCTGCAGGAATCCTCGATAAAAGATTTCGCCCGTGACTTCGCACACGTCTATAATGTGGCTTTCGCCCAAAAACCGCACTTTAAACCCATCGCAGAGTCTGCCATGTATGAGCTCCTCGAACAATTGCGCCCCATTGCCGACCCCCAAATGGCTGTCGTCGCTTACCAGGAAGATACGCCCATTGGCTTTGCTGGATTTATCCCCGACATCAATCCGTACCTGCGCCCCGTCAAAGGCAAATTGAACTGGCAAACATTACCCGGGTTCTTCTGGCGCCTGCGGACGGCCAAAACCAGGCAACTGAAAGGTATAGCCTTTGGTATTGATCCCACCTGGCATGGTAAAGGTGTCTTTGCCGTCCTGTGTAATCACACCTACCATCAGAAAAATATGTCTCGATACCCAGAGTATTACCTGGCCGCTATTCGTGCCCACAACCATATTATGGTGCGTAGCGTACAAAGCCTGGGCGTTAAGACCCAGCGCGAGCACCTCACTATGCGGAAAGTGATCGATCCCAGGGCTTCTTTCCCCCAACACCACTTCATTGAGCTGTAATTACTGGCGGTTAGTCTATTTTTACCTCATTTTTGCACCACTCCACCGGCAAGGTGTTAGATTTGTTTTTGCATAACCCGACGAATTTATGACAACCATAAAAACGGTACATAGCGCTAAAGACTGGAAATTGTTTCATCAGGCTCAAATTAATGCCTACCGCAATGACCCCAATTTCATTGCTCCCCTGCGCATGGAAGTGGAGCAGATCTTCAACCCGGAAAAGAATGCTGCTTTTACCCAGGGGCATGCCCAGTGCTTTGTACTCCTGGACGATGGCCGTCCGGTAGGACGTATCGCCGCTTTTATCGACGAGGCCCGCAATACCCAGCAAAAAAACCGTATCGGCGGCATTGGTTTTTTTGAGTGCATAGAGGATGCGGCTTACGCCAAAATGTTGTTTAACGCCGCGGAAGAATATCTGCGCGAATATGAGGTTGCGGTGGTCGACGGTCCTATAAATTTTGGAGAACGCGATAAATTTTGGGGACTGCTCGTATACAATTTTTCCCCCCCCCTCTATCAGGAGAACTACAACCCTCCCTACTACGAAACTTTTTTCCGCGAAAGCGGCTATATCCCGTTTGAACAGATCCTGACCTACGCCGGATCTCCCGCAGACATTCCCATTGATCGCCTCGGCAAAATTGCCCAGCGCTTGCGCGCACGGCATCCGCTACGCGTGGCGCCTTTTGATTTCGAACACATCGATACTTTTGCCCGGGATTTTGCTGAAGTCTATAACGCGTCGTTCAACCAGTACGAGCATTTTAGCCCCGTGACTCCAGAACTGGTGCACAACATGATGGAAGCAGCACGCCCTATTATCGATCCGGAAGTTGCCTGTATCGCCTATTACGACGACCATCCGGCTGGATTCGTTGCCCTTTACCCTGACATCAATCCCCTGCTCAAGGGCCTACACGGTAAACTCAATCTATTTACCCTGCCCCGCTTTTTCTTCCGCAAGCTCACCACGCAGACATATAACATAAAAGGAATGGGCTTTGGCATTCACCCCGAGTACCAGTCTAAAGGCATCTTTGCCTTACTAATTGACCATATGTTTAGCGAGCGTATTCTGAAGCGCTATCCGCGCATGTATCTTGCGACTATCCGGGCACACAATCATGAGATTCGCTCTATCTATCAAAAACTGCACGTAGATATTGACCGGGTACATGTGGCGTATCGCAAGGCACTTAAACCTGGAGTAGAGGTTACTCCATTTGAATTCATTGATTTGGAGAGCTTAGAAGCCAGATCATAAATCTGTAGTTCATTTTTAGCGGCTGGAAGCCGTCTGGCCTCTAGCTGCACTGGCCAGACAACCTAGGGACATTTTACCTACGACCAATATACTTGCTACTTTGCCCGGGAGATCAACAACCATAATGCCCCTAAACTGACCGGACCGTACCTCTAGCCCCTGATAGCAGACCGTAGATCTGCGATTAGGCATCCAGCTACTTATTTTTCAAATCATCCAGGTATTTCTGCAATTCCAGCTCATCATAAACCAGTACTTCACGGGCTTTACTGCCCTCGCTGGGGCCAACGATGCCCATGGCTTCCAATTGATCCATAATACGGCCGGCGCGGTTATAGCCCAATTTAAGGCGGCGCTGAATCATGGAGGTAGAACCGTGCTGATTGGAGACAATGAGGCGGGCAGCATCTTCGAATACTTCATCCAGGTCGGAATATTTAAGGCCACCGGCTCCTGGCAATTCCTCTTCTCCGTGAAATTCAGGAAGGAAAAACGGCTCTGGATAGCCCCGCTGCTCGGCGATGAAATCAATCACCCGTTCCACTTCGGGCGTGTCGACAAAAGCCCCCTGCAGGCGAATCATTTCTCCGCCGACCGACAGGAGCATATCTCCGCGCCCGATCAACTGATCGGCGCCCCCGCCGTCAAGGATGGTTCGCGAGTCTACTTTGGAGGTTACTTTGTAAGCAATACGCGCCGGGAAGTTGGCCTTGATGATTCCCGTAATAATGTTTACCGAGGGGCGCTGAGTGGCAATAATCAGGTGAATTCCCACCGCGCGAGCTAATTGAGCCAGGCGACCAATCGGCAGCTCAATCTCCTTACCGGCCGTCATGATCAAGTCGGCAAACTCGTCAATGACCAATACAATAAACGGCATAAACCGATGTCCCTTGAGTGGGTTGAGGCGACGTTGTACAAACTTTTCGTTGTATTCGCGCAAGTTCCGTGCCGAGCCCTTTTTCAGCAGATCATAGCGATTATCCATCTCAATACACAGCGAATTGAGGGTATGAATCACTTTGTTGGTTTCCGTGGTAATGGGCTCCTCCTGATTGGGGAGGTACGACAAGAAGTGGTGATCCAATTTGCTGTACGGAAAGAGTTCTACTTTTTTGGGATCGATCAGCACCAGTTTCACCTGTGAAGGGTGCTTTTTGTAGAGCAACGACATAATAATCGCATTAATCCCTACTGATTTACCCTGACCAGTGGCACCGGCTACCAACAAGTGCGGCATTTTGGCCAGGTCGGCAACAAAGACTTCATTATTAATGGTTTTTCCGAGTGCAATCGGCAAGTCCATTTTAGCCCGGCGGAACTTATCCGAAGCCAATACCTCGCGCATGGAAACTACTTGTTTCTTTTTATTGGGCACCTCGATACCGATCGTGCCCCGCCCCGGAATAGGGGCAATGATCCGAATACCCAAGGCTGCCAGACTAAGCGCAATATCATCCTCCAGGTTCTTGATCTTGGAAATCCGCACCCCGGGAGCGGGAATAATTTCGTACAACGTGATCGTCGGACCAATAGTCGCACGGATTTTGGTGATTTCAATCTTGTAGTTAAGCAGCGTTTCAATAATCTGATCCTTATTCCCTTCCAATTCTTCCCGGTCGATCTCTACGGTGTCACCGTCGTATTCTTCTAGTAGCTGTAAGACCGGATATTCATAACTCGATAATTCCAGGGTTGGGTCGTAAGGTTCGGAATGGTTGCGGTTTTCCTCCTGTGCCTGTAGGGGCTCGCCCGCCCCCAGAGGTGTATCCGGCATATTGGACAGGGGGTTTGCGGCTCCCGGAGTTTCGACTTCCAGCTCGGTATCACCGGGCTTCAGGGGTTCTTTCTTTTTATTGAGCACATCAAAAGAAAGCTGGGATTTTTCCTCTTTTGTTTCTTCTGCTGCCTCCTCTTCCGGTAGCTCGTCCAGCCCCAAAGCATCCTCTACCGCCTGATCAGGATCCGCCTCTTGTTGCTGTTTAGCGGTGGGCTTAAGCCGGGGGCGCTGCCCTGGTCGCAAGCGAGCCTGCTCGCGTTCTACACTGCGTACAGCAGGTCGACGACGAACTGTCGTTTCCGAAGTAAGCTCCATCCAGAATCCTTTGGGATCATTAAAGAGCATATCCAGGGGCATTTTTTCAAAGCGTGGATTGAAGAACCAAATGATCATTACCACACTAATGAAAAGGAATAGAATAATTTCTCCTGCCACGCCGACGAACTTAAATAACCAGTCATTTACCGATTCCCCGAAGGCTCCCCCAAAGGGAAAGGCAGCATTAGGAGCAATGAACTCCAGAAAAACGGACAAGATGATCATCGCTACCAGGCTGTAGCGCACCAGAGGCCAATATTGGGAAATGGGTGTTTTCTGAAATAACCCTACCCCAATAAGCACCAGAAGAAAAACAATAATATAAGACGACAGTCCGAGCCCCCAATAGAAAAAACCGTTTGAGACGATTGCCCCCAGGCGTCCCAGCCAGTTAGCCATCTCCATATTACTCTGTAGCAGTAATTCCCAACTGAACCGCATCACTTTATCCTGATCGATCTGCCAGGTGAATAGGTAGGAGGTAAACGCTATGAAGAGGTATACGGCAAAGAATAACAACAGCACCCCTATCAACTTGGGGACGCGTTCATCTTTAAAGACCAGCGACAGTTGGCCTTTTTTCTTTTTCTTTCGCTTATTAGCTGCCATATAGGTTGTTCCAGTACAAAATAGATTAAAATACCACGCCGATGCGGCTCCCGGCTCTTTTTGCCGAAAGGCTCCAGACCGTTCAACAAAAATAGGTATTAAATATGGGAAAAAATAACGACCTCCCCGCCACAAATAGAGGATGTATCCCGCAGAGGATTCGATAAAAACTCCCATTATCCCTATCTAACCTACTCTTTTTCAACTATATTCCCACATCTAAAAAGAGAAACATCCAAATTGTTACACCTACTTCTTTTTGTTTCAACTAAAATGTACGTTAATTTATGCAGCTCACCGCAGAAATCAGCATGTATCCGCTTCGCGAAGATTATGAACCGCCCATTTTAGCATTCATTGAACGCTTGCGCAAAAAGCCGGATATCCAGGTAAGTACCAATGTGACCAGCACCCAGGTGAGCGGACCCTATGACGAAGTTTTCCATCTAATACAGCAGGAGATGCGTAGGAGCTTTGAACAATATGGCAAATCGGTTATGGTCGTTAAATTTATTCCGGACGACCTCCCTATTTTCGACCCACCCCTTACGAATCAATAATGATTATGCATCGCGACCAAATTGATAGACTAAGAGCCGAAACGCCCGGCACCCGGCACCACATTCATCTGAACAACGCCGGTGCCGCCCTCATGCCTGAGCCCGTGATGGAGGCGATTCAGGAACACCTGGAAGCAGAGCTCGAACACGGCGGCTACGAAGCGGCGGCCGCGGCCAGAAAGCGGCTACAAGGATTTTACAGCTCCGTCGCCCAACTCATTGGGGCCCAACCTCGACAGATTGCTTACGCCGGTAGTGCCACCGATGCTTATTCCCGGGCACTGACCGCGATTCCCTGGCAGAAGGGCGATCGCATCCTCACCACTTATGATGACTATGTATCCAATCAACTCGCCTTTTTCCAGCTGCGAAACCGCTTTGGCATCGAAGTGTATTATGCGCAATCACTCCCCGAAGGAGGCGTCGACCCGCAATCTGTTCGCGAGCGGGCGATGGCCCTGCGACCCCGGCTCATCGCCGTAACGCATATGCCGACCAACTCCGGATTAATTCAGGACGTGGAAGCTGTCGGTGCTTTTGCCCGCGAGCAAAATATCCTCTACCTCGTTGATGGTTGTCAAACGGTCGGACAGCTACCGGTTGATGTGGAGAAAATCGGCTGTGACTTCTTTAGTGCCACTTTCCGCAAATACTTACGCGGTCCGCGTGGAACAGGCTTTTTATATACCTCCGACCGGATACTGAATAGCGATATGCACCCCATGTTTATCGATCTGCACAGTGCCTCCTGGAATAAAGACGATGGGTACGAAATTGCTAAAACGGCACGCCGCTTTGAACTATGGGAACGCCCATACGCCATGATGCTCGGGGCAAAAGTTGCGGCGGAATACACTATGCAAATAGGCCTCCCCGCTATTGAGAAACGGGTCAAAGGTCTTGCGCATCGACTGCGAACAGCCCTGCATGGTCTCGACCACGTCCAGGTACTCGACCGGGGAAAACAGCAAGGTGGCATTGTCACCCTCTACTTACCACATCAAAATCCCAGCCGCCTGAAGGTGCGCCTTAATCAAGCCACTATTAACTGTTCTCTGGCTTTCTTCGAGTCGGCGCGTTTGGATTTTCAGCAAAAAGATGTACCCTGGGCCCTGCGTCTATCGCCACACTATTACAATACCCAGGACGAGCTGGAGCAAGTCGTGGATGTATTGAGTACCATCACCTCCTAACAGTATGCTATCGCCCATCTATATCAACGAGGAATTGGGATTGCACGAAGCGCACCCCGATATGGCAGAAGCTCTTCTGCAGGTACTACAAAACAACCGATTGCACTTTATGCCCTTTCTACCCTGGGCAAAGCAAATAAAGACGATAGACCAGGCCCGGCAATTTCTGCGCGAAACAGCTCTTTTTAACCGGGGTCGGCAGAAATTTATTTTGTTTGTTTACTTCCGTAAAAAACTCATTGGCTCGGTCGGCCTGATGCGTATTGATCAACAAAATGCCAAAGCAGAAATCGGGTTTTGGCTGGGGTCGGAATGGGAAGGAAAAAGCCTAATATCAACCTCACTGCGCGTCCTGATTCGCAAGGCTTTCACTCATTTCCATCTCCACCGCCTGGAAATGCGCATTTCAGCCCAAAACCACCGGGCCATACAACTAGCGTCTGCACTTGGGTTCCACCGCGAAGGTACCCTAAGAGAAGCGATCCGACACGACAATACCTTCCACAATACAGTGGTATTCGGTTTTTTACTGAGCGACTGGGAACACGCTTAATTCCAACATTTCTTTTATAAAGCTGATAAAAAGTTTTGTGATAGCCAATATATTGTTTTATATTGCAACCAAATCGTTTTCTTTTGTTTTAATAAAGCGTGTAAATCATGATCCGGGAAGACCGAATAGCCTTAAACAAGCGTTTCAGAAAAGTATTTAAATTGTTGGAAGAACGTGGCGATATTGTTTTAAATGATCGCAACGGCCGGGGTATCGGCGATTTCGCCGACAAAGTACTCGGCAATCGCGCCTACGGGCACATTATCCGCGCTTTCCTTAACCCGGATGATAAACGTTGCATCGACTATCGCCACGCCCGGGCTATTTGTCGGGAATACGGGGTAAATGAATCCTATCTTATCGATGGTGTAGGTACACCATTTGGTTTTGACGTACCCCAAATGCAACCCGATCCCACCGATGATTTTGCACGCAAGGGAAACATCCTGCTCACTACCACCGAGGCCTTTGCCGGTGCTGCCGTGGAGGCCGATGGCTTTGCCCGGGAAGATGTGGAGTACTTCAGCATACCGGGCTTAAGTGGCTCCGGAATGGTCGCTTTCCCTATTAACGGAAATAGTATGGAGCCCGTTATTATGGATGATGACCTCGTGATTTGCCGGGAGATTAACGGCCCGCACGAAATTCGAGACAATAAAATCTATGCCGTAAAAAATAATGGCTCTATCTGGGTGAAATACCTACAGAAAGTCCAGGATAGAAATGGCCGGGTGACGCATTTAAAACTTATTTCAGCCAACCACCTCGAACACGACCCCTTCGTGGAAGAGGTCAACGAATATACACGCCTGTATCAGGTCGTCCGTCGTATCAGTGAATTTGAATAAGCTGTCTTTAATTACGATTGTTTGAAGTTTACATTTCCTGCTGTTTTTCTCCTCCTGGTGGCTCTCATCCACCGGGAGTTTTTATGTAGGCCACGGACGAAGCAGCCTGGACTTTACCTATCTATCTCAGCGCGAGGCGTTTCGCTCCCTCCAAAACACATCGAGTCGAATGCATTTCTAGCAGACCTATCCCATTCGTTGCCGCATACACTCGTACAGCATAATACCGGCAGCTACGGATACATTAAAAGAATCAGCCTCACCCTGCTGAGGAATAATAAAGCGTTCGTTAGACATTTTGGCGATAGTAGGACTGATTCCACGACCCTCCGCGCCCAGGATAAAAGCCACCGGCCCTTTTAGATCGATACGGTGCAGTGGTTCCTCTGCCGTAAGGTCGCTGGCCAAAACCCGCACCCCAGACTGTTGTAAATATTCAATGGCGGCCGGCAAGCTACTCTGACGGCAAACCGGAATTCGACGCAGCGCTCCCGCAGAAGTTTTCACTGCTTCGGCATTCATCAAGGGGGTTTTATTCCGCCCCATGATTATGGCATGAGCGCCACACAATTCAGCAGACCGGGCGATAGCACCAAAATTCCGAATGTCCGTGACCCCATCCAATAAGATAAAAAGAGGCGTCTTTGACTGCTCGAACAAAAGGGGTAAAACATCCTCAATACGTTGTAGCGTAATTGGCGAAGTAAACGCAATAACGCCCTGATGATTCCCCCGAACAATGCGGTTGAGTCGGTCTTTGGGCACCATTTGTAGGGGGATGTTGCGGTCGCGGGTCAGGTACCGAAGCTCCTTTTCCAGGTCTCCGGTAGTCCCCCGTTGCAGTAATACCTTATCGATCGACGCATTAGCTTTTAGCGCGTCGATAACCGGATGGCGGCCGTAAATTAACTCTTTAGATGACTTTTGCATGGACATAAAGGTCGTAATTTTATGCCAGTCCCCTTGAATTTGGCCGCATTTTTGTTCTAGGTCACATAATTGCTCAATCTGTCGGCAATCCGCTATAATTTCAGTAATCTATTTGTGCCCTAAACAGTTGTTAGAAATATATTGTCAACACTTGACATTCATCACACAAGAAAATATAATGCAGGAAAAGTTATTGAGTATTGCCCTTTGTTTATTTCTCTTCACTTCGTCATCCGCTCAGAAGCAAGCACCTGCTGAAGCTGCTTTCCGCTATATTGAAGAAAGAGCCGCTGAATGGGGCCTAACGCCAACTGATGTCAATGACTTGCAGGTCAGTGATCAGTACCGCACAGCCCATAACGGTGTGCAACACATTTATGTACAGCAACGTTACCAGGGCATCCCCCTTTTTGGCGCTTTAGCCGGCGTGCACTTTCGGCCCGACGGACAAACGCTGTTTGCCAACCATCGCTTTGAGGCAAAACTGAGTAGTCGTCTTACTGCCGTGCAACCCAGACTTTCCCCCCAGGCTGCCCTGCAACGTATAGCAGACGCAACGGGAGGAAGCATGACTAATCCGCCGCAGGTGTTACAGCAAGCAGACCACCAACGCATACGCTTCAGTGGCGGAAGTCTATCGACCCATGCTATTACTATACAACTCGAATGGCTACCAACTTCTGAAGGGACCATTAAGCTGGCATGGTCGGGCATGATTGTTGAGCCCTCCGGATCCAATGCCTGGCTATTCCATATCGACGCGGATAGCGGTCAAATACTTCAGCAGCAAAACCTGACTATTTCCTGTACCTTCGATCATGCCACTGATGCCTATTGTCCACAAGAAGGTGCCCCGTACCGTGCCGATCCCATTCGACAAGCCGCACCTCCTTTTTCGGTTGCCTCGAGTGAGCAGGTAGATAATGCACAATACCGGGTTTTTCCCGCGTCCGTAGAATCCCCCGTCTTTGGCGAACGAACCCTGATAGTGAATCCGGCAGATGAGCTGGCATCGCCCTATGGTTGGCACGATACCGATGGGCGACCCGGAAATGAGTTTACCATCACCCGTGGTAACAATGCCCATACTTACCTCGACCTTATCCCGGATAACATGCCCGATCAAGCTACCGAACCCGACGGGGGAGATCAACTCATTTTTGACTTCCCATTCGATCCAAACGGCGGCCCGGCAAGCAATGAAGATGCTATGCTGACGCAGTTATTTTACATGAATAACTTTATGCATGACTTTACCTACCATTATGGCTTTGATGAGCCCGCCGGTAATTTTCAAAAAGAAAACTATGGAAGAGGTGGTCGTGAGGGGGACGAGGTGCGTTCAGAAGGGCAAGATGGCTCCGGCCTGAACAATGCTAATTTTTTTACACCCTCTGATGGTGACCGGCCACGTATGCAGATGTTCCTTTGGGCATCAGCCGGGCGCAGCCGGGTAAGCTTTGACAGTCCTGCCTTTACCGAAAAAAATGACTTCCCGTTTAGTTCAGCAGCTTTTGGTCCGTTTATACGCCAGGAATTATCCGGTACGATTGTCGAAGTTATTAGCACCGACGTTGACTCCAGCCTGGGATGTGAGCAACTGGTTAATACCGAGCAAATAAACGGTAACATTGCTTTAGTAACGCGCGGAGATTGTGCTTTTGAAGAAAAAGTAAATAAAGCACAACAAGCAGGTGCGATCGCAGTCATTGTTGCCAATACCGAAGATAACCTGATTACCATGGGAGGTGTGGACACGCTGCCGGATCCTGACATTCCGTCCATTATGATTACCAGCAGCACCGCAGCTGAACTGCGTTCTGCACTGGATGGACAAGATGTAAAGACGACCATCAATGTACCCAGGTATTTGGATTCGGGTTTCGATAATGGCGTTGTTGCGCACGAATATGCTCACGGTATCTCAAACCGCTTAACGGGCGGACCGCGCGAGGTATTTTGCTTATTCAACGACGAGCAAATGGGGGAAGGCTGGAGTGATTTTTTTGCTTTGGTAACCAGTGTTACTCCTGATGCCAACGGTAATTTACCCCGGGGAATCGGCAACTACGTAATCGGTGCCGCCCCTAATGGCCCGGGGATTCGCCGGCAGCCGTATTCGATCAATTTTGCGGTCAATAATCAAACCTACGACGATGTTATTGGTACTGTGCCTCCTCACCCATTGGGTGAGGTCTGGGCCGCTACCCTGTGGGATTTGTATTGGGCTCTCGTGGAGCAATATGGGTGGGACCCCGACCTTTATACCGGCTCAGGCGGGAATAACATTGCCATTCAGCTTGTTATAGATGGCATGAAACTTCAAGCCTGCCGTCCCGGATTTATCGATGGGCGCGATGCCATCCTGGCGGCCGATGCTATCAACAACAATGGAGCAAACGAATGCCTAATCTGGGACGTCTTTGCACGGCGTGGCCTGGGCTGGTATGCCCAACAAGGAACATCAAGTACCCGAAATGATAATATACAAAACTTTGAAGTTCGGCCGGAATGCCTAAAAACCTTGAAAATCCAGAAAGAATCCACGCCCCTGATTGCGGCCGGCGATACCTTCTCGGTACATATCCATGTGCAGAACGATAAAAATGACCCCGTATCGGAGGTTGTGATCACTGATCAAATTCCAGAGGGTACAGTATTTGTCGCGGGGTCCATCTCCGGAGGCCGGGAAGCTCGCCTGGAAAACAATGAACTCATCATTCAGGTAGGAGATATCTTGCCCGGTCAGCGGATCCGAATAGATTACACCCTGCAAAGCCTGCCCGAACATCAATCTACGAGTATATATTCCGACAACATGGAGACCGGGGCAGGGGGATGGCGCCTACGTGCTATTGCGGGCCCGGAACGCTGGCGCCTGACGCAGGCGCGAGCTAATTCCGGAAATCAATCCTGGTATGTACCTAATGTTGCCCAACGACAAGATCAATCGCTACAATCACTTAGTCCAATTTTACTGGAAGGCGGCAAACCGGTCTTGCGCTTTTTTCATACCTATGAGATCGAATCCGGACTCGACGGGGGACTAATTGATGTATCTACTGACGGTGGTTTTAACTGGGAGCCGCTTCCCGACTCACTACTGTTTCGCGAAGGCTATACCGGCCGCCTGGCTCCGGGAACCATCAATAATGCGAAACGCAAAGCATTTTGGGGAGAAGCTGCTGATTTTAGGGCAAGCTACGTGGATCTTAGCCCATTTGTCGGCTCCACGATCAATTTCCGTTTTCGCTTTACTGCGAATGACGGTACTCAGTTCCAAAACCCACTGGAAACGGAAGGATGGTATATCGATGATGTTAACCTTTTTGATATGGTGAACTACCAATCGGAGGCCTGTGCCATTTCTGCCGAAGGAGATCAAATTTGCACCATTACCGAACGGCGTGGAACCATTGTTGATCCAGTTAATTTATCAACCTCTACGGATGCGGTTCAACCCGCCATGAAATGGTCAGTATACCCTAATCCTGCTACCAATCAGGTTAACGTACAGGTTTCAGCACCGGCAGGTTCCTATCAACTTGAGCTGATGAGTATTGACGGGCGGCTTATGCGACAGTGGACTGGAAACGACCGGGTAAACATCCTAAACACGAGCGACCTGCAACCCGGCATGTATTTACTTCGATTGGTAACGCGTGCAGGGCAGTATACCGAAAAGCTTATCCTTGAATAGCTATACCACTTCTAGCGCGTATAGCCCGGATGATGCACGAATTGTTCTGTTACGCCGTGCCCTGTGCAATAAAGCGAAGCCATGCCTCCGGCATTGCACAGGGCACGCCCTTTTTCGCTGTCCTCGTCTTTCGCTGCTCAAAAGATAATATAGTAAGTAGAGGGAGGTGCGGCTAATCGACGAAACGCATATCTTCACCAGTTACTTCATTCAGAACGTCAAAAGCAGTCTCTGCCATTTTGTTCCCCTTTAAATCAAGTAGTGGATTCACTTCACATACTTCAAGACAGACGACCTTATGGGTGGCCAGAAGTTGAGAAATAATGGCCTTAACTTCTTCCGGATCAAATCCTTTGGAAACGGGCGTACCGGTCCCCATGGAGATCAGGTCGCAATCCATGCTATCCACGTCGAACGAGACATAGATCATATCACAATGTGCTAGCTGAGCAATCGCTTCGGCCACACAAGTCTGCAGGCCCCGGTAGCGCACCTCATGCACCATGTAATTACGCATCCCATACTTTTCACGCAGTTTATCTTCGGCCTCTTCGGTATCACGCACCCCGAAGAAGATGATGTCTTCCGGCTTTACTTTTTGTTTTTGTACGCCCATATTTTTTAAGCGCTGCCATTCCAGGGCAGTTTGCTCGGAAACTCCGTTGATCTGATACTCTGCGTTATCTTCCCCGATGGCTGCTGCCAGGGGCATCCCGTGTACATTACCCGAAGGAGAAGTATGTGGTGAATGCAAATCGGAGTGCGCATCAATCCATACCACCCCCAATCTTTTCTCCGGATATTTTGCTTTGATACCACTAATGGTCCCCAGGGCTGAAGAGTGGTCGCCCGATATCACTACCGGAAAATAGCCCTCGGATAAGCTTATCTGCACGGCATCAGCTACCCGTTGGCACTGCTCGCGTACGTGCGTAATCCGTTTAGCAAAGGTCGTGCGAACTTTATCGTAAACTGTTTCATTATCCGTTTCGAGATCAACATAATCGTGGCGGGTAAAGTAGCCATTACCGGCATTGATGGCAGCGACCTCAATAGCATCAACGCCCATATCAGAGCCGCGGGTACCCGCTCCGATATCCGAACGGTTCTTAATGATTTTCAGGTTAGACATATCGTAATTGGTTGGTTAGTGCAAAAAACAGTTGGCAAGATGGGCGTCTAAAAACGTTTTAGCCAGCTTCTAGTCATTGCCATAGAATGTACTCCCCTCGCGAGCCATCCGCCGCAGCAGCGGCGAGCATCGATAACGATCTTCGTGGTATTCCTCGTATAATTCATCCAGTCGTTCCACACATGTAGTTATGCCCCATGTATCGGCCCATTGCAGTAAACCTTGTGGGTAATTCACGCCCTTAGTCATAGCCAGGTCGATATCGTCCCGGGAAGCAATATTTAGAAAGAGGGCATCCGCTGCTTCGTTAATCAGCATAGTCACCACGCGGTTTACTATTTTTTGCCCCCGATCATAGTCCATCTGCGCCGGAGTATTCTGGGCACCTTCGCGGTAATCATAGAAGCCACGCCCCGATTTACGCCCCAAATAGCCAGCCTCAACCAGCCGCTTTTGTGTAAAGGCAGGCTTATAGCGAGGGTCATAAAAGAAAGCAGCAAAGACCGTTTCCGTGACGGTATAGTTGACATCATGGCCGATGTAATCCATTAGCGTAAATGGCCCCATGCGGAAGCCGCCAATCTCTGTCATCGCCCAATCGATAGTAGCCTCGTCAGCCACGCCTTCTTCCAGGAGGCGCAAAGCCTCGCCGTAGAAAGGTCGGGCTACGCGATTGACAATAAACCCTGGCGTATCCTTGGCTACAACCGTTGTTTTGCCCCAGCCATCGATCAGGGAACGCGCCTGGGCAAGGGTCTCCGCAGAAGTCTGCACTGCCGGAATAATCTCCACCAGTTTCATCAATGGGGCAGGGTTGAAGAAATGAATACCGATGACCCGCTCCGGCTTTTGGCAGGCAGCAGCAATAGAAGCGATAGACAGGGATGAGGTATTACTCGCCAGAATAGTGTCCTCGCCGGTCCAGCGTTCCAACTCCGTAAACACCTTTTTCTTTACCTCAATTCGTTCGACGATCGCCTCAATCACCAGACCGGCTCCCTTGATATCAGACATATCACTCGTGTAATGGATGCGGGCGGGAATAGCCTGGGCCTCTTCTGCACTCAACCGCTCTTTTTCGACCAGGCGGTTCATAATTTTCTGCAGTTTACTTTTGGCGGAAGCCAGCGCCTCAGCCTGTATGTCGTAGAGCGTTACCTCATGGCCGGCCGTAGCCGCTACCTGAGCGATTCCTGCCCCCATAGCGCCACTGCCGATTATTCCAATGTTCATCATCGTGTTGGTTCTATTTTGGTTTGTTTATCGTCCTTGCTGTACCTCTACGTAAGCCCGCTTAACCGGCCCACCCAAAGGAGGTTGTTGTTTGGAAATGCACACGCGAATCCGTTGCGCAAAGGAAAACTGATGGTTTATCTTATTAAGCATACGCTGAGCGACATGTTCAAGCAGTTGACTGGGTTTTTGCATCTCGATCCGACAAATGGTGTAAATCGTTTCGTAATTGATGGTCCCCGTGAGGTCATCCGTCATAGCTCCCCGATTCGCTTGCGCCACGACTTCGACATCGACAATGAAATGGTTCCCAATTTTTCGCTCTTCTTCGTAAAAGCCATGGTAGGCATAAAAGCGCATCCCCTCAAGGGCAATTTTTGTCATAACTTATTAAATTTAACCTGAACTATACATGGCCTGTACGCCACTCAGATCACGCTAATGTAAGAATTCGACCGCGTTCTTTGTCTACGGAACGATTATAGAATCTCTACATTGATTTATGTACCTTTGTCAGGCAAAACCTGTAACCAAATTTAGAGCAACCCTGCCGGAATAACACCCTATCCGAGCAGGCTCAGACCAAAAATACAGAATATGGCAACTAACGGAATGCAGCACCCGACCATTGAAAAAAGGACAAAAGATGATCGCTTTCAGGGACACGATTACTACAATATCGATGACCTCCTCGAACAGGATCATTTGCTGGCCCGCGATGCGGTGCGTAGCTGGGTAAAACAAGAAGTAACCCCAATTATTGAAGAATACTCCGAACGCGCAGCGTGCCCCACCCACCTTTATAAAGGCCTTGCCGAGATTGGCGCTTATGGCCCCAGCCTACCCGTAGAATACGGTGGTGGAGGTATGGATGAGATCGCCTACGGTGTCATCATGCAGGAACTGGAGCGTGGAGATTCCGGGATTCGTTCTATGGCATCCGTTCAGGGCTCTTTGGTGATGTACCCGATTTTTCGCTTTGGATCGGAAGAACAAAAGAAAAAATACCTGCCCAAGCTGGGTAGTGGCGAACTAATCGGTTGCTTTGGCCTGACCGAGCCCGACCACGGTTCTAATCCAGGCGGGATGACCACCAATATTAAGGATGATGGCGACGCTTACATCCTGAATGGCGCTAAAATGTGGATCACTAATTCGCCCCTCGCCGACCTTGCCGTAGTCTGGGCTAAAGACGAGGATGGCAAAATAAGGGGACTGATCGTGGAGAAAGATATGCCGGGCTTCTCGGCTCCTGAGATAAAAGGCAAACTATCCTTACGGGCCTCCATTACCGGTGAGTTGGTTTTTGAGGACGTACGCGTCCCTAAAGAAAACGTCCTGCCTAACGTCAAAGGACTGAAAGGACCACTTTCCTGCCTATCCAAAGCACGCTACGGCATTGCCTGGGGTGCGATTGGTGCAGCCATGGATTGCTACGATTCAGCCCTACGCTACTCCATGGAAAGGGAACAATTCGGTAAGCCGATTGCCGGTTTTCAGCTTACGCAAAAAAAGCTGGCCGAAATGATTACCGAAATCACTAAAGCCCAGCTATTAGCCTGGCGCCTGGGTACTCTGGCCAACCACGGTAAGGCAACGCCCGGCCAAATATCTATGGCCAAGCGCAATAACGTCAATATGGCGCTGGAAATCGCTCGCGAAGCGCGGCAGATTCATGGCGGTATGGGCATTACCAATGAATATCCTGTCATGCGCCACATGATGAACCTGGAGACAGTACTGACGTATGAAGGTACACACGATATTCACCTGTTGATCACCGGCATGGATGTGACGGGTTTGAATGCCTTCAAATAGCCTAAGTAGCAAGAGCGGATATCCCGGCGTTGGACTATCCGCTCTTGCTTTATTTTTGGACGGATTCCCGTATTTTTTGCAGACCAAAAACCAAAAACTGGTGTATTTGCGTTATACTGACGATTATTGCGCTATTTAGCTGCACCGGATACAGATATCCAGGCCGCAATCTGGAAGCATACTTTAACAGAAAACGTACAAAGACTATGAGGCTCCGCTCGTTTTTCTTCCTGCTTGGGATGGTGAGTTTTTGCACCCTTTCCTTTGCCCAAGAGGAAGAACCTATCGTTCTGACTAACCCCTCTTTTGAAGATCTACCTCACCATAGTAAACCACCCCGCGGGTGGATTGATTGTGGTTTTCGGAGTGAAACTCCGGTTGATGTGCAGCCTAGCGGTACATTCAGCGTCATTAAACCTCCTATGGACGGAGACACCTACCTGGGAATGGTCGTGCGGGACAACGATACCTGGGAAGCCGTTAGTCAACGTCTCAGTCGTCCGCTGAAAGCTGGACAGTGCTACGAATTTTCGATCTACCTTTCGCGTTCAGAGCTGTATACCAGTACCAGCCGGGTTACCGACAATCCCGCTAACTATGTGACCCCAACCAAACTACGTATCTATGGGGGTAGTGACTACTGTGATAAAGACTATTTGCTAGCCGAGACCAGCCTGGTCATTAATACGCGTTGGCTCGAATACCGCTTTAAGTTTGAGCCCATTGCTGACTATACGCACATCCTCTTTGAAGCATTCTACAAAACCCCCACGCTCTTTCCTTATAATGGAAACCTCTTGCTCGATAACGCCAGTGCCATCACGCCTATTCCCTGCGATGATGAGCCCATTGTAGCTGAAGCACCCGACGTACCGGAAGATACCGTAGAAGAAGTGGTCGTACAGGAGGAAGAGCCGGAAATTGATGATCAGCGGGTGACCACTCCTCCCACCACTCCCGTGGAAGAGCCCCCCGTGGTCGTTGACGATACCCCCGAACCGATCGAAGAAGAAGAAATCGCTATTCCCGAACCCGAAATAACCGACGAAGTAATTGAGGACGTTTCCTTTTCGGATCTTACCTCTGAAGACGTACGAGAAGGCGTCACGCTGCGTACCAACCAGATATATTTTAAAGCGGATGCTTCCCAAATTACAGACCAGTCGTATCCTGTCCTCAACCAGATTTATACCTTTATGCAAGCCAACGAGGGAATTGTTTTGGAAGTGGGCGGCCATACCAATGGCCTACCCAGCGACGAATATTGCGATGCCCTGTCTACGTCCCGCGCTAAAGAAGTCGCCAATTACCTGATTCAAAAAGGTATTTCTCCCGACCGCCTGGAATTCAAAGGTTACGGAAAACGACAGCCAATTGCCACAAACGATACGCCCGCCGGGCGCCGTAAAAATCAGCGCGTAGAGTTCAAGGTGCTCCGGGTCGATGGATGACACCCCGGGCGTGAGGTATGAGGTGTGAGGTGTGAGGTGTGAGGTGTGAGGTGTGAGGTATGAGGTGTGAGGTGTGAAGAGTCGCAAGATGTTGAACCTTAATAGTCATCGAACAAAATCTACGTACCGGCCACTGTCAAATGCCGGCCGTACACCGTCCACCCTTTTATTCGGTAATGGTGAATCCGAGTTGGGTGAGGTCGTCCCAGAAACTAGGGTAAGATTTACCGACAACCAGAGGCTCATTGATGCGTATACGCCCCAGCATACCCAATGGAGCGAGGGCCATAGCCATGCGGTGGTCCTCGTAAGTGTCAAAGGCTGGGGTATCGGCTACCTGGGCTTGTCCCATAACGGCAAACCAATCCTTGGCGTCCAAATTATAGGCAAAAGGTTCCATTTGGCATCCCACCTTTGCCAGTTCGGTTTGTAGGGCTGCAATGCGGTCCGTTTCTTTAATCCGGAGGGTTTCCAGCCCCGCAAACTCTCCACGAATGCCGGTGGCAGCACATACCACTGCCAGCGTTTGGGCTAAATCAGGGCAACGCAGGAAGTCGTAGCGAAACGGAATCGTATCGGCCGGTTGGCGGCGCGTAAGTAGTACCCCCTGCTCATTATATTCCGTATGAATACCGAAGTGCGTCATCATCTCGGCCAGCACCGAGTCGCCCTGAACGCTGTCGCGAAAAAGACCATTTAGCTGTAGCTGTGGCTGCCTGGAGAGCGCAGCCAGGGCATAGTGGTAAGAAGCCGCACTCCAATCTGCTTCAACCGTGAAGGCGCAAGGTACATAGTCCTGATGAACAATGCGAATCGTTTGGCCCTCCCACGTATGCTGTACACCAAAATACGCCATGAGCTGCAGCGTCATTTCTATATAAGGACGCGATACAATCGTACCCTCCAACGCCAACTCCAGCCCATTCGGTAAGGTAGGCGCAATCATTAGCAAAGCAGAAATGTATTGTGAACTGGTATCGGCCGCAATGGACAAGCGAGAAACACGCCCCATATCAGAAGCATGTCCAATGCGCAATGGAGGATATCCTTCTTTTTCCAGATAAGTAATATCGGCCCCTAACGCACGTAAGGCATCGACCAGTACTTTTATGGGGCGCTGCTTCATGCGCTCCGTACCAGTCAGCACTTGCGTATCTGGCTGCAATGCCAAATAGGCGGTCATAAAGCGGAAGGTAGTACCGGCAGGGCCGGCATCAAGCACCTGACTATCAGAATTAAGTAATTGGGTGAGTAGTTGGGTATCGTTCGCATTAGCCAGGCGCAGAATGGGAAAGTCATCAGAACAAAGTGCCCGGATAATCAGGGCGCGATTAGCGATACTCTTGGAGCCGGTAAGCGTGATGGTGCCATTTAGAGTGGCTAATGTTTTCTCAACAATGTAGTGGTGCATAATATTAGCTTTCGCAAAAAGCAACTCTTTTCGCCAGCCAAATTAGCAAAACCTGATCGAAACATCATGCGTAAATACGCAACCGGTGCAATTTAAACGATATTTCAGGCTGTCAACGACGATGCCTAGTCTACCAAATCACGGTACTGTTCTACAAAATCGTAAGCCGTTTTTTCACCGCTACCTCGACGATCGGAAGCTGATTTTTCAAGTTTGGGGACGGGCTCATCCTTCTGCATCTGTACCGATTGGACAACGGCCCCTTGGCGAAGGCCTTCCATAACTTTCATGAAGGCTTCGACTTTATCATCCGATACATCAATTACGTATTTCATTTCCTATGGTTAAGTTCAGAACATTATTCTTCTTCCTCTTTCGTTTTCTTACCGTTGGAGATCTGCCGCTCGTTGCGCCTTTGGCGCTTTTGCTCATCCGAATCTTCGTAGGCCTCAATAATAGCCTTGACTAATCGGTGGCGGACCACATCTTCTGATTTCAGGTTTATCACCTCAATACCATTGAGTCCTCCCAGGATATCAATCGCCCGCCGCAGCCCCGATTTTTGATGAAACGGCAGGTCAACCTGCGACAAGTCACCGGTAATAATGCACTTTGCGCTAGGCCCCAGGCGGGTAAGGAACATTTTGAGCTGACTGGTTGAACAGTTCTGGGCTTCATCGAGAATGATAAAGGCATTATCCAGTGTACGTCCCCGCATGAATGCCAGTGGAGCAATCTCCAACGTCCGGTTCTGCATAAAAAAGTTCAACTTCTCAGCCGGTATCATGTCATCCAGCGCATCGTACAGCGGTCGCAGATACGGATCAACTTTCTCTTTGAGATCACCGGGTAAAAAACCGAGGCTTTCCCCAGCTTCTACGGCCGGTCGGGTCAGGATGATTTTTTTAACCAACCGGTTTTTTAATGCACGTACCGCCATAGCCACGGCCGTATACGTTTTCCCTGTACCGGCAGGACCTACGGCAAAGACCACATCGTTTTCTTCCGCAGCATGTACCAGGCGTCGTTGATTGACCGTCTTGGCCTTAATGGGCTTGCCACTACGGCCGTGCAGAATCGTTTTGTTCCCCTGTCCACTTGACAGGCGATTTTCAAAAGGATTATCTCCTTCTACAATTTCCTCGACGGTTTGCGTAGAAAGTTCCTGGTGCTCCTTGAGGGTGCGCACCATGGTTTCAAACTTATGCTTAGCCCTTTGGGTGAATTTTTTTTCGCCGGCAAGTTTTAAACTACTTCCCCGAGAAGTGATGGTTATTTCTGGAAAAGCATTCCGCAGAACATTTAAATTGACATTATTTTGTCCATACAACTCGACAGGATCAACTCCCTCAACGGTCAAAATGATTTCGCTCAATATACCTTTTTTGATGTTATTTGACGATTTTAGCCCTACGGCAGCATCCTTTAAGTGATGCAATATTGGGCCGTTTAAAACAAAATTAAGATTTTAGCGACTACTGATCCAGAGGACTGATGCAAAAAATTGAAAATCTATGCCGATTGTAACGCTTACTTCCGATTTCGGAGCTGTTGACTACCACAGCGGAGCTCTGAAGGGGACCCTACTCTCGGCGTTTCCCTCTCTTACTATAGTCGATATTAGCCATAACATTGAGCACTACAATATAGTTCAGGCTGCCTTTGTATTTAAAAACGCCTGGAATCGTTTTCCGACCAAAACGGTTCATTGCCTAATAATCAATGATTTACCACACCACCCTATTCCGTATATCGCTTTAGAACGAGAAGGCCACTACTTTTTGGGGCCTGACAACGGTATTTTTCACCTCATCTTTGGTGAACACCGGGGACCAATTTACCGCCTCGACCTGCCTAAAGAAACTGTTTTTCCCGCTGCCGATATTTTGGCGAAAGCCTGTGCGCATCTGGCAGGCGGAAAATCGATAGAAACTATCGGTGAGCCCACAACTGGATTAGTACAGCGCATATCATTTCAGCCGGTCATCAGCCAACATCAAATACGCGGTAGTATCATCTATGTCGATCATTACGGCAACGCCGTGACCAACATTACCCGCTCCTTATTTGATCAGGTGGCTCAGGGTCGGCCTTTTGCACTGTATTTTCGGCGACACGATCCCTTAGTTCGTCTTTCCCGACATTATGCTGACGTCGAGGTAGGGGCCCCACTTTGCCTGTTTAATGCCACCGACCATCTCGAAGTGGCTATCCATATGGGGAACGCCCATCAACTGCTTGGACTAAATGTAGAAGACGGCATTCAAATTGATTTTCTGCCAGCCACAGAATGAACGTACCGATACGCCCAGCTGGCTGTAATTACCCACACATTATGGTATATTTACCGCCAGCATATTAGTCGGCTTTAATGTTGCATAACGCAGCAGCCAATCACCAGATCAAGAAACACTATGGTTCGTAGAATTGTAAAAATGACCTTTCAGCCCGACCACTGCGCTGGCTTCGAAGCTATCTTTGAAGAAAGTAAAGACCGTATCCGGGCATTCCCGGGATGTCACCACCTGGAGCTATGGCGTTGCCGGCAACCCGGGAATGTATACATGACCTATAGCCATTGGACGGATGAGGCTGCCCTTGAATCGTACCGACATTCCGAACTATTCAAGACGACCTGGGCTAAAACCAAACGTTTATTCGCAGGCAAACCAGAAGCCTGGAGCCTCGATGTACAGTCGGTACCTCATTCGTAATTCGTCAACCTCATTTCTGTCCATGACCTTGATTCCACTACACGATTACACTATATATGTGGGTAGCACCCTGCAGCAGCTGACGGCCATACTGCGCGAAAAGTCGTATACGCAGCACATCGTACTTGCCGACACCAACACGGCAGCGCACTGCCTGCCCCACCTCAACTTTTTGGCTAGCGATGCTACCTTTTCTGTCATTACGATTCCGGCTGGTGAGCAATATAAAACCATCCAAACCTGCCAGACCATTTGGCAAGAACTGATGGATCGACAAGCCGACCGGCGTTCTGTATTGATCAACCTCGGTGGTGGCGTAATTGGTGATATGGGCGGTTTTTGCGCAAGCACCTTCAAGCGGGGTATTGATTTCATTCAGGTACCCACCACGCTCCTGGCCCAGGTCGATGCCTCCGTCGGCGGGAAGCTGGGGATAGATTTTGCTGATATAAAAAACAGCATTGGCCTGTTTGGAAACCCCCAAGCCGTTATTGCTGACCCCGTCTTTTTTAGCACCTTGCCGCCTCGTGAATTACGTAGTGGATTGGCCGAGATTATCAAACACAGCCTGATTGCTGAGGCGGAGCAGTGGGCTTCTATTCGCACCATCGATCAACTTGATACTGTCGACTGGCCCACCCTGGTAGCGCCTTCGGTGCGAATCAAACAACACATCGTTGCTCAGGACCCCTTCGAGCAGGGACTGCGCAAAGCCCTGAATTTTGGGCATACTATCGGCCATGCCATAGAAAGCGATGCCCTGCACAGCGCAAGTCCCCTCCTGCATGGAGAAGCTATTGCTGCCGGCATGATCTGTGAGAGCTACCTTTCGGTAAAACAGGCGGGCTTATCCCAGGCAGCTTTGCAGGAGATTAGCGATATTATAGGTCGGATTTATACTCCCCGGGCAATCGATGAGCGTCGCTTTCCCCATTTACTTGACCTGATGCGCAATGATAAAAAGAACCGGAATCGCTCCGAAATCAACTGCAGCTTGCTATCCGGTATTGGCACGGTAGTTGTCGATCAGGCTGTGGCCGAAAATGACATTATCACGAGTCTGCAGTACTTAAATACCCTGGCAAAAAATTAGACCGCCCATCTTTTTAACTTTACAGAAGGGATTGCGTCCTCACAAATACGCAGGATGAGCGTATTTCGTTATCTTTGTTGTGACTCTATTTCAAGATTTAATTGAGGCAGCCCATGCGCCAACTTATTGACAGACTCCTTAACGACAGTGAGAACCCCGCATTCAGCCGATTGGTACGGTGGATGTGGATTGCCGTATTTGCCGGAATTGGTGTCCTGATCCTGCTCTTTGTTGTTCTTTCATTTTCCAATTTACCCTCCGTCAAGCAACTGGAAAACCCACGAACGGATTTGGCCACCCAGGTTTACGGCAGTAACGGCGAGGTTTTTGGTCGCTATTACACCCAGAATCGCGTTCCGGTAACTTTTGATCAGTTGGATCCCAACCTGGTTGCCGCCTTGATTGCCACGGAAGACGAGCGCTACTTTAAGCACAGCGGCATTGATTTCCGGGGCCTGGCCAGGGTCGTTTTCAAGACCATTTTGCTGCAGCAAGAAAGCTCCGGCGGGGCCAGTACCATCACTCAGCAATTAGCCAAGCAGCTTTTCACCGATCAGCGAGCCAGCAATAAGTTTATTCGGGCTTTACAGAAGTTCCGCGAATGGATTATTGCGGTACGGCTGGAAAGGAAATACACGAAGGAAGAAATCATTGCGCTATACCTAAACAAGTTTGATTTCCTATATCAGTCGTATGGCATCAAAGCTGCCGCCGAAAACTATTTCGGCAAGCCCCAGGATTCCCTTGCCGTGCAGGAAGCAGCCATGTTGGTTGGTATGCTTAAAAATCCATCGCTCTATAACCCACGCCGTACATCAACCCAAAAATACGCCAAGAAAAGGCGAGAAGTCGTGCTCTATCAGATGATGAAAAACGACTTGCTGACCCGCGCAGAATACGATACGCTCCGCCAAACTCCTCTGGGCGTCGAATTTACCTCTAATTCCCATATTGACGGTATTGCCACGTATTTCCGAATGGAGCTGGCTAAAGACGTTAAAGATATTCTGGCCCGCGAAGAAAACTTGAAATCGGATGGAACGGCCTACGATCTATACAAAGACGGACTGAAAATATATACCTCCATTGACCCGAAGATGCAGGAAATCGCCGAGAAGGTGATGGTCGAACACATGGCCAAAGTGCAGAAAACTTTTGAGCGAGAGTGGCGTAATAAAGATCCATGGACGTACCTGCCCGACCCGGAAGAGAATATTCCGGTAAGTATTCGTCAAGCGGGATTACAGCGACTGATTCGCAATACCATGCGGTACCAGGGCTTGCGCAAAAATTATCTGGGTGACATTATACGCGACCTTGAAAAAAGGTTTCCACGCCTTACTTTCCATAACGATGACCGCGAAATTGATCGTATTATCCAAGAAGCCAAAGCCCCCGGCACTATCTCTCAATTGGTACGGGACGGGCTGATCAGCGAAGATTTGGCTGCGGGCTACCGGCGTGTACTGCGCAGCAACTTGCTGCCGTCTCTGCGTACACAATGGGATAAATTGCAAGAAGCCGTGCGTACCGAGTTTGAACAACCGGTTGAGATGAAGGTCTTTACCTATGAAAATAACAGCTTTGAAAAAGATACCATTTTGTCGCCTCTGGATTCCATAAAATACCATCGGATGTTCCTACAAACCGGCATCATGGCAGCTGACCCACAAACAGGATATACCAAGGTGTGGATTGGCGGCATCAATCAAAAGTACTTCCAATTTGACCATGTGCGGTCAAACCGGCAGGTAGGGTCTACCTTCAAACCCTTTGTCTATGCTACCGCTATCGACCAACAGGGGATCTCTCCCTGCTATCCGGTTTATGACCTTAAGCAGGTGATTAAACCCGGCGATGGCAACTTTTTCCTTCTGGAAGACTGGGCACCCAGCAACTTTGACGGAAAGTACTCCGGAGAGCTCCTAACGCTAAAAGATGGGCTCCGCAAGTCAAAAAATACGGTAAGTGTCTTTTTGATGAAAGAACTGGAAAGCACCGAGCCAGTAAGGTATGTAATTTCAAATATGGGTATCGATGTAGACAAAACCTACCCCAATGGACAATTACGGGTTCCCAAGGTGCCCGCGATCGCCCTGGGAGCTACGGATTTGAGTGTCATGGAAATGACTGGTGCGTACACCACTTTTGCCAATGACGGTATTTATACTAAACCCAGGTATATCCTCCGCATTGAAGACAAGAACGGCCGGGAGATATACACCAGTGTACAGCAAGATCAGCGGGCACTGCGCTCCAACTCGAATTACGCCATGGTCGATATGCTTCGCTACGCCGGTGGCCTGGGGATGCTGGAAAGTGATGCCGGTGGTAAAACGGGAACTACCAATGATTTTGTCGACGGCTGGTTTATGGGAATTACTCCCGAGTTGGTCGTAGGTACCTGGGTAGGTGGTGAAGACCGCTGGATTCATTTCCTCACACCTTACAACGGACAGGGCTCCCGTATGGCAAAACCGTTCTTTATTTCTTTCATCAAAGCACTTGAGGCTTCGGACGAAGTGGATTACGATCCAACGCAGCGTTTTTACCGCCCGCCCGGAAACCTGGGAATTGAACTCGACTGCTCCGAATTTGAAAAAGAAAACCTGGATGTAGAAGAATCCGAATTTGAAGAGAGTGGATTCGGGGAAGGTATGTTTGGGGATGAATTTTCGGGAGAAGACTCCTTTGGTATTGAAACCGATACTACCTCACGCCGGCAATAAGTTTACCGAACCAGCGTGATCAACTCGTTGTCAATTTACATTTAGCCATTTATCTATGTGCAAACTATACCATTTTCGACTGGCTCTATTGATCGTACTCGCCGTATTATTATGGCGTTGTGAGCCAGTAGAACAGCAATCATTCGTTTCCCTGGAAATCGATCTTAAGGACCCGGAAGTACAGCGCATTTACGATTTTCAGGATCGGCAGATGACCGATAGCCTACTCACCTATTTTCGGCAGGACGCTCCTTTATACCGCTATCTGGCCGCTATGGCCTTTGCTTCCATTAAGTCGCCGGAAGCAGTGCGCCCGTTGGCCGGCCTGTTAAGCGACGATTATACGTCCATTCGTAAGGCTGCCGCCTATGCGATGGGCCAAACCGGAAGTTCAGAAGCAACACCGCTCCTGATGGAAAATTTCGAGCAAAACGACACCGCCGGTTATTACGCCCTTTCGAACGCTGCCATTTTGGAAGCGGTAGGTAAAACGGGCGATCAGGAGCATCTGGAATTGCTTAGCACGATTACCACCTATCAGCCCACCGATACCCTACTATTATTAGGTCAGGCACGGGGCATTTATCGTTTTGCCCTACGCGGCATTACCTCAGCGGGCGGCACACAACGTATGATCGAACTGGTCACTAATCAAATCTATCCTCTGGCCGCAAGGATAATGGCCGCCAATTACCTGTATCGCGCCGGTGGGCTAGATCTGAGTGAATACGGCCCCGAGTTGGCTCAGCTTATCTTCAAAGAAGATGACCCCAGGATTCGGATGACCCTGGCTATTGCCCTGGGGAAAGCCGGTGGCGAAGAAGCTCAAGCCGCTTTACTGCAACTTTTCCGGATGGAAAATGATTACCGGGTGCGCTGTAATATCCTGCGCGCCCTGGCCAATTTCCCCCATGATGTATCCAAACCGCTGCTGATAGAAGCTATAAAAGCTCCACAGACACAACTGGCCAAGGTCGCTGCTGCGCAATTCCTGGAACAGGGCAACAGCCAGGATGCGACAACATACTGGCGACTGGCGAAAGACAGTGTTGCCTGGCAAGTCTCTACTACGCTTTATGCTGCTGCCCAGCGCCATCTGCCTACTTACTATGCCGACTATCGCGACGCCATTAATGCGGAGTTGCGCAACCGGTTTCGCAATAGCAGCAGCGTTTATGAACAGGCCGCCGTGCTGCAGGCCATGTCCGAGTTTGGTTGGAATTACCGGTTTATTCAGCGACAGGGACTTACCGCCGAATCCCCTGTCATACGAACCGCCGCCGCAACTGCCCTGAGTGCTATTCTAGATTATGACGACTTCACTTCCTATTTTGGGGGTGGATATCCTCGCGTACGGCGAGAAATTAGCCTCTACCTCAAAGATGGTATCCGAAGTGGAGATGCCGGAGTAGTGGCCGTCGCAGCCCAGGCGCTGGCTAAATTAGAACAACCCTACCGGAGCTACCTGCTACAACAAGACAGCTCGTTCCTCAATGATGGACTGGCCCAACTTACCTTGCCCCGCCAAATTGAATCCTATAATGCTCTGCTGCGTACCCGGGCTATTTTCCGGGGAGAAGAGGAGCCCCAACCGCGCACCCCCGAATACAATCACCCTATCGACTGGTCTGTGTTGGTCAAACTACGCGAAAATCCACAAGCAACGGTAAGCACCGATAAAGGAGACATCGTACTGGAACTGTACCCTGAGCATGCTCCGGGTAGTGTAGCAAACTTTATACAACTTGCTGTGGACGATTTCTATAATGGAAAAACATTCCATCGCGTTGTTCCTAACTTTGTTATTCAGGGCGGTTGCCCGCGCGGGGATGGATATGGTAGTCTCGACTATACCATTCGCTCGGAACTACCCGATCTGCATTATGACCAGGAAGGATACGTAGGTATGGCGTCTGCTGGAAACCACACGGAAGGGACGCAGTTTTTTATCACCCACTCTCCTACGCCACATTTGGATGGAAATTATACTATTTTTGCGCGCGTACTCAGTGGGATGAGTGCGGTGCACAACACTACGGTAGGTGACCAAATCCAACGTATTGATATCGAATAACCAAATAAGAACCAATCTGACATGAAGCATACACCTCTGACAGAAAAACACATTGCCCTCGGCGCTCGTATGGCTGAGTTTGCTGGATATAATATGCCCATTTCCTATACCGGCATCAACCCAGAACACGAAGCCGTGCGTGAGCGTGTTGGTCTCTTTGATGTATCCCATATGGGCGAATTCATTGTTCGCGGGAAAGAAGCACTTAACCTTATCCAAAAAGTAACCACCAACGATGCTGCTAAGCTGGAAATTGGGCAGGCTCAATACTCATGCCTTCCCAACGATAAGGGGGGCATTGTAGATGACCTCCTCGTTTATCGCCTGACCGAAGATAACTGCTCAGAAGGTGAGCGTGCCTATATGCTGGTGGTCAACGCTGCTAATATTGAAAAAGACTGGAACTGGATTAAATCCTTCCACAAAGATTTTGATACGCAGCTCATTAACATCTCAGATAATACCGGCCTTTTAGCCGTACAGGGGCCTAAAGCTATGGAAGCGCTGCAGCCTCTGACCGATACCAACCTGAGGGATCTGGCCTACTATACACATACTAAAGGTACCGTTGCCGGTGTAGAAAATGTCTTAATCTCCGCTACCGGCTACACCGGGTCAGGTGGATTTGAGCTCTATGCTGCTGCGGATAAAACACCCGTTTTATGGGATGCTATCCTGAAAACAGGAGATGCTGCGGGTATCTTGCCTGCCGGACTTGGCGCCCGCGATACCCTGCGGCTGGAAATGGGTATGTGCCTGTATGGTAATGATATTGACGATACGACATCCCCTCTCGAAGCCGGACTGAGTTGGATTACCAAGCTCGACAAAGGTGATTTTAATTCTCGCGACATCTTTGCCCAACAAAAAGAAGAGGGCGTAACGCGCCGCCTGATCGGGTTTACGCTTGACGCACGGCGAGTACCGCGGCATGGATATATTATCGAAGACACCGAAGGAAATCAAATTGGGCATGTAACCAGCGGCACCCAATCCCCTTCGCTGGGGCACCCTATTGGTCTGGGGTATGTACAAAAACCCTTCCATAAGAAAGAAACCACCATACATATTGTAGCGGGAAAAAAACGCCTGCCCGCTACTGTGGCGCGGCCACCGTTCTATAAAAAGTCTACTAGTTAAGCAAAATACCCCGCCCTAAAACAAACTTTTTGCTAGTTTATTTGCTAAGTACTTTCAGTAAGTATTGAATCTTCACAATATGGATATAAAAGAAGGAAAAGAAAAGTTTTTACAATCCTGGGGAGCGTTAGGCTCAAGTTGGGGAATTAACCGGACGATGGCGCAAATTCACGCCCTACTGCTGGTCTCCCCCGAAGCCCTGAGTGCCGATGACGTTATAGAAGATCTTAAGATATCGCGCGGAAATGCCAATATGAATTTGCGGGCGTTGATTGATTGGGGCTTGGTTTACAAGGAGCTGAAACCCGGGGAACGCAAAGAGTTTTTTGTGGCCGAAAAAGACATGTGGGAAGTTATCAAGTGTATTATCATACAGCGCAAGAAAAAGGAATTAGAGCCTATGATTCGAGTACTTGATGATTTAGCCAGCGTGGAAGCGAATGATGAAAAATCAGAAGAGTTTGTACGGGTTATCAAGGATATTCGCCTATTTAGCAATAAAGCAGATTCCACGCTTGAGACACTGATCAAAGCCGACTCTAATTGGTTTATGGGAACATTCCTGAAGATGATCAAGTAGTTCCTTATTTTTTCAGTACTCAGGATGAAAAAAGAAACGGCTGATGGAATGTATCCACCAGCCGTTTTTGCGTAAGCGTCCAAGACACTCTACTTATCATCCCCGAAAAACGCCAAAATTTTATCAGCTAATTCCAGGCCGATGTTTGCTTGCGCTTCCACCGTAGAGGCCCCAATATGAGGACTGATAGATACCTTTGGATGATCCATCAATTCCTGCCGGGGCGTAGGTTCATCTTCAAAGACATCAAGACCGGCACCTCCGACTTTTCCAGAAGCTAATCCTTCTAATAAAGCCTTCTCATCGATTGCCCCGCCCCGCGAGGTATTGATGAGGATTACACCATCTTTCATCTTACTAATTTCCGCCGCGGTAATGGGTGGTTTTCCCCCGCTAAACGGAATGTGTAGCGTAATGTAGTCCGCAACCTCCAGCATCTGATCAAACTCACCGGTTTCCAAAGCAACGGAAAGCCGGACGTTATCGCTATTGAATACATTAATGTCAATATCGGCCTGATCAATAACCAAATCTACGGGAATCACGTTCATCCCAAGAGCTACGCCAATACGGCTTGTCTCCTGACCGATACGGCCAAAGCCAACGACGCCAAGGGTTTTACCCCGTAGTTGTACCCCTTTGGAATAAGCCTTCTTCAGCTTTTTAAACTCCGTATTTCCCCGCACCGGCATTTGTCGATTCGCATCATGCAGGCCACGCGACAAATTGAACATATGCGCAAAGGCTAATTCGGCTACCGACTGGGATGATGCTGCCGGGGTATTCATTACCGTAATGCCCCTGTCACGTGCGTGGTCGACATCGATATTATCCAGTCCGACCCCGGCACGAGCGATAATTTTCAGATTAGAGCATTGATCAATCAGATCAGCACGAACCTTGGTCGCCGAACGAACGATAATAACATCATACTCCGGAAGCACTTTTGGCAAGTCTTCTTGCGCTACTTTTTCGATATCAACCTGGTATCCCGCTTCTTCCAAGAGGGTTTTCCCATCGGGATGGATACCATCGTTAGCCAGAATTTTAATCATTTTGTACACTTTTAATTGCTGGGTTAAATCTTCGGCCCAAAGTATTAGTTTTTATTGGGCTCTACAAAAGTTGGAAAACTTACATTCGTATAATGCGAGAACTTTCTGTCACTAGTGAAAGTTGGCGTGTATTGACGCACAAAACTTGCCAATAAAGCCGATAGGTTTTCCTGTTGATAGTTGCGGGAATCGGGCAGGATAAAATATCCAATATGGGCAATAGAGCCATCCGCATTCCAAAACACATGCAGCAAAACCTTCAGGCCTTTAATATCGAAATCGATCGATTCGGCATACTTTTCTATGCTGCGCATAGTGGTCAGCCAGTTCCCCAAAGCTTTCTGAGGGTTGTTATCCGAAACCGCCAACAACGTCCGGGCGTGTTCGCGACTGAGCTTTTCGTAGGCTTCCTCGTCAGCACCGAGGACAAAAGCCTTGCGTAATTCCTGGCCCCAGAGTGGAGCTTGCAGTAATAAACATAGAGATAGTAGTGGGATTAATTTCATATCAACTTTATTTGGTGGTAAAATACAAATAAGGGGGCAACATTGCTCATACAACCGCTCAGGATGCCAGCATAACGCCCTTTTTTTTTGACATTGCTCGATGAAATGCTGTACATTGTCTGATTAAATGGTAATCCTTGACCAGGAATTGCATATTAGCACAGAACAATGTGGACGATGAGTTTTAGAGTCTATTTGTGATCCGGTATCGTCCAGTATAATATAAACAAATACATCGCAATCATAATACGGCCTTATGTGGATTGATATTGCCTTACTTGCTTCTGTTGTTTTAGGTTTTTCGGTAGGATTTGCACGAGGATTGATTCGTACTGTCTTTAACATCCTTTCCTATGCATTTGGAGTTATTGCCGCCATTCGATTTACCCCTATGGTTACGGACTTTCTGAAGCGAATGTTCAACGACGACAGCGCCCTGATGTTTCTTGCCGGTATTGCTATTTGTTTTGCCGGGGCGATGCTCTTTATTCGCCTATTGGCTCGAGGACTGGAGGGGATTCTCGAGACGGCCAACATCAATATTATCAACCAGGTAGCCGGCGGAACCTTAATGGCTGCAATCACGGTGTTAGTATATAGTATTATCCTCAACTTTATCCTCAGTACGGCCTATCGCAATCAGGATATGGGGGAGGCTGTTGACGACTCCCGAACATACGTCTATCTGGAAGATTATCCAGATCTGGCCATGGACATGATTAGTGAGCTAAAACCGGTCTTTATCCGCTTCAAGGATTACTCCATCAGTGTACTGGATCAGCTACAAGGTGTGGCGGAGCAGTCAGAGTCCCAGGATGTCTACGACATAGAGGAAGATAATAATCAGGACGATAATTCCTATTACTAAGTGAATCATGCGTAAGCTGCCTTTTATTCTTTACGTGCTTGTTGCCCTTGTCCATCTGGGGGCTATTCTCACCGGGAAAACTGGTCTTGTCAGCTTTTCTAAGCCACTTTTACTCCCCTTCCTGGCGTTAGCGCTTCTGGTAGGTACTGCCCGTCCATATTCTGCTTTCGCAAAAACCATTCTTCTGGCTTTCTTTTTTTCCTGGCTGGGTGATGTATTGCTGATGCAATCAGGGCAAACTACTTTTTTCCTGGCTGGGCTGGGGGCTTTTTTTCTGGCACAGCTGAGTTACATGCGTTCGTTTTGGATATATCCACCGCGAGGAATGTTTCCCCCAGGCTCCCGACCGTGGCTGGCCCTCCCCTTCCTTCTCTACCTTGCGGGAATGCTCGCTATACTGTGGCCCGGGCTAACGCCGGATCTTCAAGTACCCGTCGTCATCTACAGCTTAGCTCTGGTCGCTATGGGAATATTTGCCACCGGTATGTTGGGCAAGTTGGAGTCGGGGAATGCGCTACTGCTCATACTTGGTGCTATCCTGTTCATCTTATCTGACAGCTGTATCGCCATTGACCGGTTTTCCGATTGGTTATTGTGGCAGCCCCGGCTACTTATTATGAGTACCTATATAGCGGCACAGGGGTTGCTCTGCCTGGGAGCGATCAGAGCACTTCGTCAACCGTAAAGAGGAAGAAACTAGACCGTACCCCGATTGCGCGTTCGCCAAATCGATAATCCCAGGCGAAACGGTAAAACGACCGAAGCGATTACACTTCCTACCGCAAACAACAGCATCTCGGCCCGCAGGTAGCGGCCAATAGCTATACTCTCAGACGTCGGAAGTGAGGACCCCAGGATAGCATTGACCCCGTTCTCGTCAATAAAAGTTTGAAAAGCATTAATTTCCTGTACCAGGAAAAAAATGGCCGGAATACATAAAAAAATAACCACCTGTTTCAAGCGCTGTCGTTCCGCCAAAAAGGTAAAACGCAGCAGGAATATGTACCGTGAAAACGTAATGAACGCAATAACAAAGATGATATTCTGCGGCATAAATTTATAGGTACCCACCGCAAACCAAATGGGCAAGACGACACCAACCGCTGCAAGAATGGACAGAATCCACCATAGGAGTTCCATTTGTGAAGCTTTTTGCTTCAACTCGACCGATTCGCTCATAGATGATATGTGATGTTTGTTGCTTCGAAAATAACTTGTTGCCGGTATATACTCGCTTACGAAGTAGTTGGACAAAGCCAAACTACTTCGCGAGCGGTATAACACCCCGATATCCTGACAGTTTATAGTAAGAGAGATTCTTACCTGCATTTGGTAAAGCCGATAGCCGGGATGGCCATAAAAAAAGGGTCATCCGGCAACTAGTGCGGGATGACCCTTTGTGTGTGTTATATTAGGTTGGCGGCGACCTACTCTCCCATCAATGATAGTACCATCGGCGCTGAGGAGCTTAACTTCTCTGT
>Ga0102940_1000198_pt1 | contig 42428 bp, 39 predicted proteins | sample SalPonR2_C_D1_MG_FD_78215 | JGI IMG/M metagenome (GOLD analysis project Ga0102940, IMG submission 78215) | Salt pond soil microbial communities from South San Francisco under conditions of wetland restoration - Salt Pond MetaG R2_C_D1_MG | ecosystem: Environmental > Aquatic > Marine > Intertidal... | reverse complement strand
CGGAGGGGACTATCCAGTTTTAACTACTCAGAAGGATGATGGCACGAGAGTTGGACTTATCGTGCCATCTGATGCATTAAGCAGAGCTCCTTCCTGGAAACCCGAAGATGGGGAACCTCCACTTTCAATTTCGGAAGCGAGAGAGGCTGTGCTCGAATGGGCAGAAGACCAATACTCTCGATTTGACAGTGTGGAAGTCGCAGAAATTTCTTTGAGATCATCGGGCAGCTGTTCAACGGGTGAGAGATGGTATTACGTTTTTGACTTGCGGCCCATTCTGGATGGAAATTCTTTTTGGGGCTCGGGCAATTGGGCAGCAGTACTGATGGATGCGAGTGTGTATGGTACTCAGGAGTTGAAGTAATGTCGTATAACAAACCGCTCAAGGCGTTCGCTGCGATCACTCGGACGCCGATAAACCCGGCGCCGCTTAGCTAAAACGTTAAATCCGGGCCGCCCCGTCTATCACTCAAGTACGCTTCGATCCCCAGCCCCATTCGAAGCGCCCATGTGCGCCACAGTGATGGCCTAAAAGAGACCTCGATCCATGCCCGGACGGCTGTTCAGCACCCTCGATCTCGTCATCGCTGCAACGTTCGTTTTGCTCGTGCTGGCCATTGTCATCTGGATGCGGATGGAGCCGAATCGCAAGTCCGGCGAGCCTGAAGCCGGTTCGGATCACCAACGGACGGCTTCACTCGTGACGCAGGTCGGCCACTGGGCCAGCGCCGCTGTCCGTTTCGTGATCGGTTTGCTGCTCGGCGTTGCGGTCAACGGGCTGGTGCAGTTGATGGTTGCCGGGGCGTGGGTCGCGGTGGTCAATCTCCTGGTGCTGGCCGCCGTGCTGTTTCTGATCGTGCGGGCTCATGAGCGACTTGGAGACCTGCTCTTTCCGAGTGGAATCCGGCCGGCACGCAACGCGAAGAAAAAGCAGAAGCCGTTTGTTCGGCGTGTCGCGCTGCCTGCAGGTCTCGTTGTCGGCGTCGGAGTGGCCAGTCTCGGTCTCGATGGCTGGCTACTCGGGTGGTTCTCGTGAGCGGGATTCGGTCTCGGGCCGGGCGCAGGGCGTGTGCCTTCATCCAAAAGCACCGAACCTCGCGGACGTAAGGAATAGGAACACCTACGCAATTCTCAGAGATCTCCCGACGACGGCGTGAGGCGTTATCCAAACGATTCGCGCTGGCTTACCGGTACGACGGAAATGCAACGGTTCAGGACCGCTGACTGCAGCATTCGGGGGTCCGATGGATGGACTCGTTGGCTGAATTTCTTCTCCGCTGTCCCCGGTTCGGCAGCGGGTAGCCAATCCAACCAAGGGTTCGTCATGCGCTCAGGAGTCCCGAAATTCACCTGTTTCGTTTCCTGCGTTTTCGTGGCGTTGCCGCTGCCATTCACGGCGGTTGATTTCCTGCTGCCCTGGGAGCGCGCGGTCGTGGTTTCGAATCTCGGTGGAGCGGAGATGCGGGAGCTCGACGCGGTCGGTGTCTTGATGCAGCGGGTGACGAAGGAGAGTGCGCGCCGCGGGCCGATCCAGCAGGCCGAGATCCCGATCGATGCGCTGGGAGCGGATCAGACGCTCTGGCTGCTGCCGCCGCGCGGCGGATGGGCCGGTCTGTCGACCGGCGACGATCTCGAAGCGCTAGATGCGCGCCTCGGCGAGGGATTCAGGTTCGAACGCCGCCCGAATCGCTGGGCGGATCAGGTGTTCGTGGCGCTGCTGGCGATGGCGGGGATGGTCGGGCTTCTTTGGCCGGTCCGCCAGGCTATTCCACCCGCTCGTTGATCCGCACGGCCACGTCCCCGTCCTCGGCGGTCACCGATTCCCGCACGCCCTGCAGGTCGCCCGGCGAGGCGGTGGCGTTGCCGCTGGCGCTGATGCGAGCGACGACGTCCCAGGTGTCGAAGGTCGACAGGGCCATGTTCGGCGCCATTGCGTCGGCGTCGGTCAGGGTGACGGTGCGGGGCAGGGCGCGCGCGGCGAAACGCTGGACGGCCAGCGGCAGCGGCGGGCCGTTGCTGGCGCGGGCGAAGACGAACACGGTCTCGTCGCCGGTGAGCGCACCGGACATTTCCGGTGCGAGGTCGACGGAGACGGTCAACGCGACGCCGTCGCCGGACTCGGCCGGCGGCGTGGTGGGTGCTGGCGGGGCCGGATCGGTCGGCAGGGTGACGCCGGTATGGGCTTCGTTGCTCATCGCGAACCGGGCCCGCTCGATCTGCTGGTTGACCTGGTCCTTGACGTTGCCGGGCGGGAGCAGGGTGTCGAGGCGCTGCCAGTCGGCGACGGCGTCGGCGAAGCGGCCCTGCTGGAACGCACCCATGCCGGACAGCCACAGGGCCTTCTGGTTGTCCGGGTCGAGCAGTACGGCCTCGGTGAGCAGCAGCATGGATTCGGCCGGCATTTCCGGACGGCCGGAGGCGAACAGCAGGGTCTCGGCCAGTTCGACGCGGGCCATGGCGCTGTCCTCGTCGAGGAACAGCACGCGGCGCCAGGCGCCCTCGGCGGCCGGCCACTGCTGCAGACTCTTCCAGATCATGCCCATCTGCGTCCAGGCTTCGACGTTCTCGGGATCGTCGTTGACCGTCGCGGCCAGGTCGCCCAGCACCTCACGGATTTCGGCCGACTGCGGATCGGTCGGCCCCATGGCCTCGGGCGTGCCGGCGATCCGGTAGAACAGTACGACCAGCACCGGCAGCAGCACGACGATCAGTACGGCCGTGACGCCATGGCGGGACGGCCCACCGCGCTGCGCGCGCTCGGTCTCCAGCGCCTCGCGCCGGCGCTGCCACTCGTCGTCGGGCAGGTCGGCCTTCAGCGCGTCGAGCGCGTCGATGCGGCGCTGTACGGCGCGCGCCTCCGGGCTGGAGCGGAACAGCGGAACCAGCGCGAAGGCCAGGGCGAATAGACAGGCGAGCGCACTCAGGAACAGGAACACGGGTCAGCAGTCTCCGGGGGGGGGCTGGGGCAGGGCGTGCGGCGGGCGCACGCCCTGCTCATGAATCGGGCGGTTCAGCGGCCGCAGCGCGCTCGGCCATGCGCCGGCGCTGGCTGCGGACGATCAGGATCGACAGCACCGCGCCGACGACCAGCAGCAGCGGCGGCCCGGCCCACAGCAGCAGGGTGTGGCCGGCCAGGGGCGGGTCATACAGCACGAAATCGCCGTAGCGGTCGCGCATGAACTGTCGGATCTCGAAGTCGGTGCGGCCGTCGCGGAGCAGGCGGTAGACGGTGTTGCGCAGGTCGGCGGCCAGCGGCACGTCGGAACTCGACAGCGCCTGGTTCTGGCAGACCGTGCAGCGCAGTTCGCCGATCAGCGAGTGGTAGCGCTCGCGCTCGGTCTCGCTGGAGAAGTCCAGCGGCTGGATCGGGTTGGTGTTCTGGCCCTCCGGCATACTCTGCGCCGAAACGGCGGCGACGAGCATCAGCAGGAATGCGACGGTGGCGAGGCGGACGGTCATGGCGTGCTTCCCGAAGGCGTCTGCGCGGTGCGCGGGCCGGCCTGGTCGGCAATCGCGGCCAGGCCACCGGCGCGTTGCATCAGGTCGTCGAACACGACCTGGTCGATCGGTCCGATGTGCTTGTGGCGGATGACGCCGTTGTGATCGACGAGGAAGGTCTCCGGTGCGCCGTAGACGCCCAGGTCGATGGCCAGCACGCCGTTGAAGTCGACGATCTGCATGTCCCAGCCATCGCCGAACTGGTCGAGCCAGCGGATCGCGTCGGCGCGCTCGTCCTTCCAGTTCAGTCCGACCAGCGGCACCGGCGCTTCCTCGCCGAGTCGGACGATGTAGGGATGCTCGACCCGGCAGGCCGGGCACCAGCTGCCCCAGACGTTCAGCAGGTAGGGCTCGTCGGCCAGGTCGGCGTTGGTGATCATGCGCCCGGGATCGGCCAGCGACGGCAGTTCGAAGGCCGGGACCGGCTTGCCGATCAGCGGACTGCGGATGGTCTGACGCTGATCGGCCGTCTTCAGGCCGGCGAACAGCAGCAGCAGCAGGACGCCGAACAGCATCAGCGGAATGGCGACCAGTCGCGTCACGCCGGCGCGGCCTCGCCCTGGACCTTGTCGCGTTCGGCCTTGTTCGCGGCATGCGCCGCCAGCCTGCGGTAGCGCGGATCGGTCGCGGCCAGCAGGCCGCCGAGCAGCATCAGTACCGCGCCGCCCCAGATCCAGCGGATGAACGGTTTGACATGCACGCGGATCGACCAGGCCTCACCGTCCAGCGGCTGGCCCATGGCGATGTACAGGTCGCGGAACAGGCCGGGCTTCAGCGCGACCTGGGTCATGACCTGGCCGGAGCGGTAGTAGCGGCGCTTCTGCGGGGCCATCGTGGTGACCGGCTCGCCGTTCTTCAGCACCGTGAAGCGGGCTTCCTCGGCCGCCCAGTTCGGACCCTTGACGGTGACGACCTCGTCGAGCCGGAACTCGAGCCCAGCCGTCGCGATGGTCTGGCCCGGGGTGAACGCGAAATCGCGCTCGGAGGTGGCCGACTCGACCATCGCCACGCCGATGACGAACACGCCGACGCCGAGGTGGGCGGCGGTCATGCCCCAGTGGCCGCGCAGGAAGCCGGAAGAGGATTTCAGGGTGCGGCCGACGAAGGCCAGCGCGCCGAAGATCAGCCACAGGCCGCCGATCCAGCCGGTGACGGCGCGCAGCGTGAAGGCATCGAGCAGCCACGCGATGACCGCGCCGGCGACGACCGCGACGACGGCCGGGATGAGCAGCGGTTTCGCGGTCCGGGCCCAGCTGTCCTGCTTCCAGCGGCTCATCGGGCCGAACGGAAGCAGCATCACCAGCGGCGTCATCAGCAGGATGAACATGGCTCCGAAGTAGGGCGGGCCGACCGAGACCTGGCCCCAGCCCATGAAGTCGACCAGGATCGGGTACAGCGTTCCGATCAGCACCATGGCCGCGGAAACGACCAGCAGCAGGTTGTTCGACAGCAGCAGGGATTCGCGCGAGAACCAGTCGAAACCCTCGCCATGGGCCAGCTTCGGCGCGCGCAGCAGGAACAGCAGCAGCGCGCCGCCGGTGACGATGCCGAGGAAGGCCAGGATGAACAGGCCGCGTTCGGGATCGTTGGCGAAGGCATGGACCGAGGTCAGCACGCCCGAGCGGACCAGGAAGGTGCCGAGCAGTGACAGCGAGAACGCGGCAATGGCCAGCAGCACCGTCCAGGCCGGAAACGCGTTGCGCTTCTCGGTGACGGCCTGCGAGTGGATCAGCGCGGTCCCGACCAGCCACGGCATGAACGAGGCGTTTTCGACCGGGTCCCAGAACCACCAGCCGCCCCATCCGAGCTCGTAGTAGGCCCACCAGGAGCCCAGCGCGATGCCGCCGGTCAGGAACGCCCAGGCCGACAGCGTCCACGGTCGCATCCAACGAACCCAATCACGCTCGACCCGGCCGCCGAGCAGGCCGGCGATGGCGAACGCGAAAGCCACCGCGAAGCCGACATAGCCCATGTAGAGCAGCGGCGGGTGGAAGATCATGCCCGGGTCCTGCAGCAGCGGGTTCAGGTCGGCGCCGTCGGGTGGGCCGGGAAGCAGGCGCTGGAACGGGTTGGAGGTCAGGATGGTGAACAGCAGGAAGCCGATCACGATCCAGCTCATCACGGCCAGCACGCGGGCCAGGAACGGCTTGCTCAGCGAGCGCGAGAAGATCACCACGGCGATCATCCAGCCGGCCAGCATCATCACCCACAGCAGCAGCGATCCCTCGTGGCCGCCCCAGACCGCGGTCACGCGGTAGTACACCGGCAGCAGCAGGTTGGAGTTGGTCGCCACGTAGGCGATCGTGAAGTCGTTGACGACGAAGGCCGTGACCAGGATGCCGAAGGCCAGCGTGACGAACACGAACAGCCCGATGGTCAGCGACGGCGCCAGCGCCATCAGCTTCGAGTCGTTGCGCCAGGCGCCGATCAGCGGCAGCGTGGCGAGCAGGAAGGCGATGGCCAGCGAGGTGATCATCGCCACCTGGCCCAGTTCGCCCAGCAGTCCGTTCGGAAGATCGGTCATGCGTCGGCTCCTTTGGCCGCCGGGTGGCCGGCTTCCTCGAGCGCGCGCTGGACCTCCGGCGGCATGTAGGTTTCGTCATGGCGCGCCAGCACCTCGTAGGCCTCGAACCGGCCGTTTCTCAGGTAGCCGTGGGCGATCACGCCCTGGCCCTCGCGGAACAGGTCGGGCAGGATGCCGGAGTAGAGCACGGTGACGTTGTTGTTGCCGTCGGTGACGTCGAACTGGACGTCGAGGCTGTTGCCGGACTGGACCACCGTGCCGTCGGCCACCAGGCCGCCGAGCCGGAACTTGCGGTCGGGGGCCAGGTCCTGTTCGGCCACGTTGGTCGGGCTGACGAAGAACATCACGTTGCTCTGCATCGCGGTGATGGCCACGGCGGTGGCCACCGACATGCCGGTCAGGATCAGCAGCACGATCATCATGCGACGCTTGCGGGTACGGGTCATGGTCGAACCTCCTTACGACCGGGGCGCGGCACGGCCGACGGCCGCTGCTGCGCGTTCTTCTTCCAGCTGTTCCCGGATCTGGCGCGTCAGGCGCCGGCGGCGAATCCAGGGCGCGAGGAACTGCCACGCGCACACGGCCGCGAACACTCCATAACTGGACCAGACGAACGACGCATAGTTCAGCTCGGGGATCATCGGAAATCCATGTCGCGATCGATTGTTGCCGCGCTCGGCCGCGCCGGGTTCATGCCGGCTGCTTCCGATCGGTGGTCGTCGGGGCCAGCTCGCGCTTGACCCAGGCCTTGTGCTGGTCCTGCGCCAGCAGCAGGTTGCGCGCGCGGTCCAGCAGCGCGGCGCCGAACAGGAACTTGGTGCCCAGCGTGGTCCAGATCAGTGGCGGGATCATCGACGGGTCCATCTTCGACTCGCCGAACACGTTGATGGTCGAGCCCTGGTGCAGCGTGGTCCACCACTCGACGGAGAAATGGATGATCGGCAGGTTGACCAGTCCGGCGATGACCAGCACCGACGCCACCCGCGCACCCTTGCGCGGATCGTCGTAGGCCGCGTACAGCGCCATGATGCCGATGTAGATGAACAGCAGCACCAGCATCGAGGTCAGCCGGGCGTCCCACTCCCACCAGGTGCCCCACATCGGCTTGCCCCACAGCGAGCCGGTGACCAGGCAGATCAGCGTCAGCGCCGCGCCGACCGGGGCGGCGGCCATGGCCATGATCTCGGCGGTCCGGATGCGCCAGATCAGCGCGATCGCGGCCAGCACGGCCATGATCACGTAGGCCAGCATGGCCTGCCAGGCCGCCGGCACGTGGATGTACAGGATGCGGGCCGAATCGCTCTGCTGGTAGTCGGGCGGAACGACATACAGCGCGAGGTAAACCCCGTACAGCGTGCAGCCGAAGAACGCGGCCCACAGCCACGGCGCGACGCGGCGGGCGAACACGCTGAAGATGGGCGGCGAGCCCAGCTTGTGGAACCAGAGCTTGAGGGTGGACCAGATCATTCGAGGTTCGTCTTCAGCGCGGCCCGGATGCCGATCGGAGCCAATGTCAGGCACAGTATTGTAAAGGCTGCCAGCAAACCCAGGTGAGCAACCGGGCTGAACCCGTCGGCGGCCAGGCCGACCGCGCCGGCAGCGAAGATCATCAGCGGCACGACCAGCGGAAACACCAGGATGGCCAGCAGCGCGCCAGCCCCGCGCGTGGTCAGCGTCAGTGCCGCAGCCAGGCCGCCGACCAGGGTCAGCGCCGGGGTGCCGACCAGGAGGCTCAGGACCAGCGTGCCCAGCGCCTGGGTCGGCAGGTTCAGCATCATCGCGGCCAGCGGCGAGAAGACCACGATCGGCAGGCCGGTCACCAGCCAGTACGCCAGCAGCCGGACGTAGACGGCCAGGTAGCCCTCGCGGCTGCCGACGAACCACTGCTCCAGCGTGCCGTCGTCGAGGTCGGGCCGGAACAGGTGCTCCAGCGCCAGCAGGCTGGCCAGCAGCGCGGCGACCCACAGCATCCCGCCGGACAGCCGCGCCAGCAGGTCGGGCCCGGGCCCGACGCCGAGCGGGATCAGCACCACCACGGCGAACAGGAAGAACAGCGGCAGCAGCGTCTGGCCCAGCCGGCGGAAGGCCAGCTGCAGATCGCGCGCCAGCAGCGCCCGGGCCTCGGTCCAGCCGTTCATGCGGCGGCCTCGGCCGCGCGCACGGCCAGCCGGCGCAGCGCGGGATGGCCGGGGAAGCGCTGGTGCGTGGCCAGTACCACCGCGCCGCCGGCCGCGACCTGGTCGGTGATCAATGCATCGACGATCGCGCAGCCGTCGTCGTCGAGGCTGGCATAGGGCTCGTCGAGCAGCCACAGCGGCGTGGTGCGGACCAGCAGCCGCGCAAGGCCCAGCCGACGCCGCTGACCGGCCGACAGGGCGCGCGCCGGTCGGCGGCCGAGGCCGGCCAGGCCGACCTGCGCAAGCGCTTCGGCCTCGGTGCGGCCGGCCGGGCCCAGGCCGCGCTCGAAGGCCAGGTTCTCGCGGCAGGTCAGGTCGTGCTTGACCGCCGGCAGGTGGCCGAGGAACGCGCAGTCCACGCTCGCGCTGCGGGTGCCCGCGGCCGGCCGGATGATGCCGGCCAGCGCGCGCAGCAGCGTGGTCTTGCCGGCGCCGTTGCGCCCGGTCAGGGCCAGCACGTCGCCGGCCGAAACGGCCAGCGACACCGGCTCGAACACCGGCTCACCGGCGCGTTCGAAGACCAGCGCGTCGGTCGTCAGCAGTTCGGTCATCCGGCGGCCTCGTCGTCGCGGCGGACCGCGACCAGCCGGGCCGGGCCGTCGCTTTCGCCGCAGACCACGGCGGCCTGGCCGAAGCGGCGGGCCAGCGCCAGTCCGTCGTCGAAGCGCAGCAGCTCGATCAGCCGGCCGCGTTCTTCGGGCCAGCGGTTCTCGGGATCGATGTGACGGGTGATGCCGCGCACCGGCAGTCGGGCCTCGGCCAGCGCCGCGTCGAGCTCGGCCCGGGCCGCCCGGTTGGCGAGTTCGTCGCGGCGCTCGGCGGCAGGGTTGTCGGCGGTCAGGATCATCCAGCGGGCCAGCGGCCGGGCGACGGCCCGGTCGGGCCATTCGATCGCCGCGTCGATCCGGAGATCGAATTCGATGCCGCCGTCGATCCGCACCCGGTAGATCGTCGCCCGGAACGCGTCGAGCAGCGAAGTGGGCAGCGGGTCAGCGGACATCGAGAAGCCTCCGGGTCGGGAATTCGCGGGCGGTGCGGTATCATTCGGCGCGGCAAGAAATCGGCCGCTCAGGCGGTCAGGTTTCCGGTACCGGGTTCAGCCCCTCGATTCTACCTTCCCCAGACATTCGGAATTCATCGATGCATCCCTACGACTACGATCTGTTCGTGATTGGCGGCGGCTCCGGCGGTGTGCGTGCCGCGCGCATTTCGGCCGGGCACGGTGCGCGCGTCGGCCTTTGCGAGGAATCCCGCCTCGGCGGCACCTGCGTGATCCGCGGCTGCGTGCCGAAGAAACTGATGGTGTTCGCCAGCCAGTTCTCCGAGGCGTTCGAAGACGCCGCCGGCTACGGCTGGACGGTCGGGCAGCCTTGCTTCGACTGGCAGGCGCTGGTCGAGGCCAAGGAAAAGGAGATCACCCGGCTCGAGGGCGTCTACGGACGGATGCTCGAGGGTGCCGGGGTGACGGTGCACGAGGGCCGCGGTCGGCTGGTCGATGCACACACCGTCGAGGTCGGGGAGCGCCGCTTCACGGCCGAGAAGATCCTGGTCGCGGTCGGCGGTCGGCCGACCAAGCTCGACATCCCGGGCGCCGAGCTCGGCATCGTGTCGGATGACGCGTTCGACCTGCCGGAGCAGCCGGGCGAGCTGCTGATCGTCGGCGGCGGCTACATCGCGGTCGAGTTCGCGGGCATCTTCAACGGCCTGGGCACGAACGTGACGGTGGCCTATCGCGGTGACCGCATCCTGCGCGGTTTCGACGACGACATCCGCCGAGTGGTCGACGCCGGCATGCGTCAGCGCGGCGTGGACATCCGCACCGAAGTCTGCCCGGCGCGGATGGAGCGGGCCGATGACGGGCGGATCGAGGTGACCTTTACCGACGACTCGATCGCCCGCTATGACCAGGTGTTCTTCGCCACCGGACGCTCGCCGTACGTCGGCGAGCTGGGCCTCGAGGCCGCCGGTGTGGAGCTGGGGTGGAACGGGCGCATCGAGGTCGACGGAGACAGCCGGACCTCGGTCGAGAACATCTTCGCGGTCGGCGACGTCACCGACCGCGTCCAGTTGACGCCGGTGGCGCTGGCCGAGGGCCATGCCTTCGCCGACACCGAGTTCGGCGAGATGCCTCGCCAGGCCGACCACGAGAACGTGCCGTCGGCGGTGTTCAGCCAGCCGCCGGCGGCCAGCGTCGGCTTCGCCGAACACGAGGCGCGTGAACGCTTCGATCCGCTGCGGGTCTACCGCTCGGAGTTCACGCCGATGCGCTACACCCTGGCCGGACGCCAGGAGAAGGCGCTGATGAAGATCCTGGTCGAAGACGCAAGCGACCGGGTGGTCGGCCTGCACGTGGTCGGCCCCGACGCCGGCGAAATGGTGCAGGGCTTCGCGGTGGCGGTGCGGGCCGGATTGACCAAGGCGGATTTTGACCGCACCATTGGCATTCATCCGACCAGCGCAGAGGAGCTGGTCACGATGCGCGTTCCGGTCGAACCGGCTGCCTGAGGCCGGGCGAGGACGAGCGCGCGTTTCACGGGCCCCGGGGGCGGGGCATTGTTGGCAATCAAGAACTGGAGCAGACCTGTCCATGAACGCAATCGACATTCGACGAATCATTGTTTCCATGCTGGTTCTCGCGCTGGCCGTCTGGGGGACGGTCGCCGGCGCGAAGAGCGACCTTCGGCCGGCCGTGGCCAAGGGGCTGGAAGCCGGCACCTTCATCGTGCGGCTGGACTCGGCGCCGACGCCGGCCTTCCGCGGCGGCACGATCGACACCTTCGACGAGCAGGGCCGAAAGACGGCCAAGCGCTTTGCGGCGACCGCGCCCGAAGTCACCGGCGCGGCGAAGCTGGACGTCGACGTGCCGGCCGTGGTCGACTATGTCACCCACCTGGACCGCGAGCGCGGCGACGTGCTGACGCGGGCCGAGGCCCGGATCGGCCGGTCGGTCAAGCCGAAGCACGTCTATCGCCACGCCCTGAACGGATTCGCCGTCGAGCTGACGCTGGCCGAGGCCAACGCGCTGGCCGAGCTGCCGGGCGTGCGCTCGGTAGAGCCCGAGGGCATCTATCGAGTCGAGACCGACAACGGTCCGGAATGGATCGGCGCGCAGCGCTACTGGAACGGGCAGGGCGACATCGTCGACCCGAACCGCGGCGAGGGCACGGTCATCGGCGTGATCGATACCGGCATCAACTGGGAGTCGATCTTCTTCGACCCGAGCGCCCCGGGCGCACCGTCGGTCACCAACTCGCGCGGCCAGTTCTACGGCCTGTGCAGCCAGCCGAACGTGCCCTGCAACGACAAGCTGATCGGCGTCTACGACTTCACCGACGAAGGGACCGACGGCAAGGACCCGGACGTGCACGGCTCGCACGTGGCCAGCACGGCGGCCGGTCTGCCGTGGTCGTTCACGCTGAATTTCGGCAGCGGCGGGGTGGACATCCCGATCTTCTTCTCGACCTCCGGCGTGGCGCCGGCGGCGAACATCATTTCCTACAAGGCTTGTGTCGACGACCCCGACGAAGGCACCTTCGTATGTTTCGGCAGCGATACTTTCGCAGCGCTGGAACAGGCCATCGCCGATGAAGTCGACGTCGTCAATTACTCGATCGGTGGTTCGCCGTCCAGTCCCTGGGGTGGCATCCAGGAGATCTTCCTGAACATGCGCTCGGCGGGCGTCGCTTTCGTCACCTCGGCCGGCAACTCGGGCCCGGACGAAGCGACGGTCGGCCAGCCGGCCAATGCGCCGTGGAACTTCGCCGTGGCCAATTCCACCCACGAGCGGGTGCTGGCCAACCAGTTGTTCGGCGCGTCGGGCGGGACCTTCGCCCTCGGCGTGCTGACCGGCCAGGGCATTTCCGGCGGCACCGACATCCGTCCGATCGTCTACGCCGGCGATTTCGGCAACGCGCTGTGCGGAACCGGCCCGGCCGAACTGGGTGCGGCCTGCGGCGACAACACCGGTGCGACCAATCCGTTCCCGCCGGGCACGTTCAACGGCGAGATCGTGGTCTGCGACCGCGGCACCTACGGCCGGATCGAGAAAGGCCGCAACGTGCTGGACGCCGGCGCCGGCGGCATGATCCTGGCCAACACCGACGAACAGGGCGAAAGCACCAACGCCGACCGCCACTGCCTGCCGGCCATGCACCTCGGCGATTCCGACGGCGACCGGATCCGCAGCTGGCTGGACTCCGGCAGCGGCCACCAGGGCCGCCTGACCGGCACCAGCCGCGTCGAGAGCGGCGAGTTCGCCGGCCGTCTGAACACCAGCAGCTCGCGTGGTCCGGCGGTCGGTGCGCCCGACGTGATGAAACCCGACGTCACCGCGCCCGGCACCGACATCATCGCCGCCGGGGCCGACGGGGCCAACTCGATCGCGTTCCTGACCGGCACTTCGATGGCCTCGCCGCACGTGGCCGGGGCCGCCTTGCTGCTGCGCAGCTCGCACCCGGACTGGGGCCCGGACGAAGTCTTCTCGGCCCTTGCGACCACCGCGGATGCCGGGCTGACCTCCCAGGCCGACGGCTCGCCGGCCAGGACCATCGATCGCGGCGCCGGCGCCGTGCAGGTCGATCGGGCCTCGAACATCGGTCTGTTCCTGCCGGTTTCGCGACAGGAATTCGAGGACGCCAACCCCGCGTTCGGCGGCAACCCGGGCCAGCTGAACCTGCCGGGCATCGCCAGTGACGGCTGCGCCGGCGACTGCGTGTTCACTCGACGCGTCGAAGCCCTGGGTGTCGGTTTCTGGACCGTGAGCACCGAAGGCGAGCTCGACATCGAAGTCAGCCCGGCCAGCTTCGAGCTCGGCGAGGGCGAGCAGCAGGAACTCACCATCACCGTGTCGCCGGGCGAGGCGGAAATCGGCAGCTGGGCCAGCGGCGCGGTCGTGCTGACGGCCGCGGGCGATCTGTGGAGCGAGCAGCGGCTGCCGGTCGGGGCCTTCGTCACCGCCGGCTCGCTGCCGAGCCAGCAGGACTACACCACCGAGACCAACCGTGGCCGCGGTGAACTGGTCATCGACCAGCTCGGTGCGGTCTCCGAGGCGGTGTATCGGACCAGCGCGCTGACGCTGCCGACGTCCCGGCTCGTCGAGCTGCCGCAGGACCCGTCGAACAATGCCCCCTTCGACGATCCCGGCGATGTCGCGATCGAACTCGTCGACGTGCCCGCCGACGCGCTGTTGCTGCACGTCGAGACCTTCATCTCGCCGTCGCAGGACGTCGACCTGTTCGTCGGCCGGGATTTCAACGGCGACGGGATTCCCGACGAAAACGAGGTGATCTGCGAGTCCACGACGCCCGGCGATCTCGAGAAGTGCCAGATCGAGACCCCGCCGGCGGGGCAGTACTGGATCGTGGTCCAGAACTGGCTGGCGGCCGGCGCGAGCACGACCGATAGCATCCCGTTCGAGTTCGCCGTGCTGACCGAAGACCCCGACCCCAGCCTGGTCGTGTCCGGCCCGGCCGTGCACCCGGGCGGTGAGCTGACCCTGCCGATCTACTGGGACCAGCCGGCGATGCGCCGGACCGAGCGCTGGATCGGCGCCGTCGGCATCGCGTCTTCGCCGGACTTCACGGCCAACGTCGGCGTGATTCCGGTGACGGTCGACCGGACAGGAGTCAACCAGCCGCAGGACACGGCGCTGTTCGAGGGCGAGGCCTATCCGATGGTGATCCCGTTGCAGGCTTCCAACAACCGGACCTTTATCGATGTGCCGTCGACGGCGACGCGACTGGACGTGACCGTCGAAGGGCCGATCGATTCGCTGGCCATCCAGTATCTGTCGTTCGAATCGCTGACCGCCGAGCCGCCGACCAACCCGCCCCCGCCCGGACCGGGGCTCACGCCGCCGCCGTCGGTGGCTACGGGCACGGAGTCCGCTGGCGTATGGACCGCCAGCGTCGTGCCGACCTCCGGCGCAACGATCGAACCCGGTCGGTATTTCATCGCCATGGACAACGACGCGCAGAGCGAGGCCTCGGTCACCGTCACCGCCGAGGTTTCGGAAGCGCAGGGCACCCCGCCCCAGCGCGGCCTGTGGAGCCCGCGCGACCGGCTGATCAACCAGGGCATCGAGTACCAGGTCGCCGGCAGCAACGCCTTCGTGACCTGGTACACCTACGACGAGAACGGCCGTGCGGCGTTCTACATCTCCAATTCGGCGCCGCCGCAGCCGGACAGCTCGTATTTCCGCCAGCCGCTGTTCCGGGTGACGAGCAACGGCGTGCGGCAGACCGTCGACGTGGTCGGCGAGATCCAGGTCACCGCGCTCAGCGAGACCGAACTGGTCTTCAGCTGGCGACTGAACGGCTACCACGGGTCGGAGATCTATTCGCCCGACCACGGCGAGAACTGTCCGGTGATCGACGGTGAGTCCCGCCAGCTGCTGGGTCACTGGTTTCCGGAGGGGGTGCGCGAGGGCGGCGTGACGCTGCTCTACACGGCCGTGGCCGAGGCCTGGGTCCGCTACTACTTCGACGCCGTCGGTGAACCGCGCTGGGTGCTGGCCAGCGGCGTTCTCGGCGTCAGCGAGCCGGGCGGCGACATCACCGTGCTGGAGGTGCTGGACTTCCGTGGCTGGTGCATCTACTGCGACGAGGTGCCGGTAACCAGCGCACCGGTCGGCACCGTCCAGCGCGAGTTCGACGGGCTGGAGAGCGCGCGTGAAATGCTGGACTTCGAGATCGGCCCACCGATCAACACCAACTACACCACCGACCGGGAACTGACCCGGCTGTCGAACGTCGGCAGCTGTCCGAACTGACCGGTCCGGGCGACGGTTGCCCGCGGCGCCGGCCTTCCGGCGCCGCGGATATCGGTTCGCGGCGGCAGTCGCACGGACCGGTCGACCGGCGTACAATGGTCGTACCCATCGACGAAGCGAGACGGTCCGACCTCTTGAACCCCTCCGACACTGCCGAATCCGTCCAGCGCCTGCGCGATCTCGCCGTCGCCGTGCTGGAAGACGCCAAGGCGCAGGATCTACAGGTCTTCGACCTGCGCGAACGCAACACCTTCGCCGACTACATGATCCTGGCCAGCGGCACCTCCAGTCGCCAGGTCAAGGCCATGGCCGACCGCCTGACCATGAAGCTGAAGTCGCTGGGCCTGCCGCCGCCGCTCGGCGTGGAAGGCGAGGATGGCGGCGAGTGGGTGCTGGTCGATCTGGCCGATGTGGTCGTCCACCTGATGCTTCCGCAGACCCGGGCGTTCTACAACCTCGAAAAGCTCTGGGACGCCTCGACCCGCGAGCGCCCGGCCGCGCCGCCCGCCCAGTCGCTGTAGACCGGCCGGCATGCGGCTGGCCCTGATCGCGATCGGGCGTCGGATGCCCGGCTGGATCGCCGAGGGCTTCGGCGAATACCGCAAACGCCTTCCGCCCCACCTGGACCTGGACCTGGTCGAACTCGACGCCGGCCGCGGCTCGTCGCCGCCCCAGGTGCGCCGCGACGAAGCCGAGAAGCTGCTCGCGAGGATTCCCGACGGCGCGCGCATCATCGCGCTGGACGGTCGCGGCCGTCCCTGGCGCACCGAGGACCTGGCCGAGCGGCTGACCGACTGGCAGATGGACGGCCGGCCGGTCGCGCTGCTGGTCGGCGGAGCCAGCGGGCTGGACGAGTCGGTGCTGGCCGCCGCAGAACAGCGCTGGTCGCTGGGGCCGCTGACGCTGCCGCACATGCTGGTCCGGGTGCTGCTGGCCGAGCAGCTCTATCGGGCCTGGACCGTGACCACCGGCCATCCGTATCACAAGTGAGAACGTCCCGATGAACCCGACCGATCGTCCGCTGGTCCTGGCCTCCGGCTCGCCGCGCCGGCGCGAGTTGCTGGCCGTGCTGGTCGAGGCCTTCGACGTCCGGCCGGCCGACATCGACGAGTCGGTTCGCGTCGGCGAGACGCCTTCGGGCTACGTGCAGCGGATGGCGCGCGAGAAAGCGGCGGCCGGCGGGCACCCGGGCTGGACGCTGGGCGCCGACACCTCGGTGGTCCTCGACGGCGGCATTCTCGGCAAGCCGGTCGACGCCGAGCAGGCGATCGACATGCTGAACCGGCTGTCGGGTCGGCGTCACCACGTCCACTCGGCGGTGGCGCTGCGCGGCCAGGACGGCGCGATGGCGGTCCGGGAGTCGATCACCGAGGTGGCGTTCGCGACGCCGGACGCGGCCTGGATCGCGCGCTACGCGGCCTCTGGCGATCCGCTCGACAAGGCCGGCGCCTACGGCATCCAGGGCGCACCGGCGGCCTGGATCCGGGCCATCCGCGGCAGCTATTCCGGCGTGGTCGGCTTGCCGCTGTTCGAGACCGCGGAACTGCTGCGCGGAGCCGGCTTCGATCCAGCCTGACGCAACCGGGCGCAACCGCCCGCGGATGCTATGCTTTCTGGCCGGGAGCGCGCGGTTCGTGCGGCCCGGTCCTTCGTCCAACCAGCGCGAGCCCGTCCCCCCGTGAGCAACGAACTGCTGATCAACGTTACCCCGTCGGAGCGTCGCGTCGCGCTGGTCGAGAACGGACTGCTGCAGGAGCTGCACCTGGAGCGGGCCGACGACATCAGCTTCGTCGGCAACATCTACTTCGGCAAGGTCGAACGGGTGTTGCCGGGCATGCAGGCGGCGTTCGTCAACATCGGGCTGAGCCGGACCGCCTTCCTGCACGCCGGCGAGATCGCCCGGCCGCGACCGGAGCTCAGTGCCACCCTGGACGACGAGCTGGCCGAACCTACGCTTCCGCCGATCAGCGAATTGATCCGCGAGGGCCAGAACGTGCTGGTCCAGGTGGTCAAGGACCCGATGGGTTCGAAAGGCGCGCGGTTGACCACCCAGTTGAGCCTGCCGTCGCGGTTCCTGGTGTTTCTGCCCGGGGTGCGGTCGGTCGGAGTGTCGCTGCGGATCGAGAGCGAAGAGGAGCGGACTCGCCTGCGCGGCCTGTGCGAGTCGTTGCTCGGCCCCGACGAGGAGTCCGGTCTGATCGTGCGTACCAACGCCGAAGGCGTGAACTACGAAGAACTCGAGCGCGACCTGGCCTACCTGCGCACGCTGTGGCGCGACCTGGATCGGCGGATGTCGGACGATCCGAAGCCCGGCGACTGCATCTACGAGGACCTCTCCCTGCCGCTGCGCGCGATTCGCGACCTGATGCACGCCGGGATCGATCGCGTCCGGATCGACGACCCGGCCACGCTGCGCCGGGCCCAGGCGTTCGCGGCCACCTTCGTCGCCGAGTGGACCGATCGGATCGAAGCGCATGCCGGCACCGGCCCGGTGTTCGACCTGTTCGGCGTCGAGGACGAGATCGCGCGTGCGCTGAAGCGCGAGGTGCCGCTGAAGTCCGGCGGTCACCTGACCATCGACCAGACCGAGGCGATGACCACCGTCGACGTCAACACCGGCGGCTACGTCGGCGTGCGCAACTTCGACGAGACCGTGTTCAAGACCAACATGGAAGCCGCCCAGGCGCTGGCGCGCCAGTTGCGATTGCGCAATCTCGGCGGGATCGTGATCATCGACTTCATCGACATGACCGACGAGGAGCACAAGCGCCAGGTGCTGCGCATGCTGCAGCAGGCGCTGGCCCGCGATCCGGCCCGCTCCTCGATTTCCGACATCTCCGCGCTGGGACTGGTCGAGATGACCCGCAAGCGCACCACCGAAAGCCTCGAGCATCGGCTGTGCGAGCCCTGTCCGCACTGCAGCGGCCGCGGCTGGCAGAAGTCGGTCGACAGCGTCTGCTCGGAAATCTTCCGCGAGATCCTGCGCGCCGTCCGCCAGTTCGAGACCGGCCAGCTGATGGTCATGGCCTCGCCCCAGGTCGTCGACAGGATCCTCGACGACCACACCCGCACCATCGCGGAGCTGACCGAGCAGCTCGGGACCAGTATCCGGTTCCAGCCGGAAGAACAGTACGGCCAGGAGCAGTTCGACGTCGTGCTGCTGTGACGGAGACGCTGCTTTGACCGAATCGCGTTCGACCGAACGCCGCGCCCGGGTCCGTCGCGGCCTCCGCAGCCTGCGGCGGCTGTTCTGGAAGTCGCTGGCCGTGGTCATCATCGTGTCGGCGGCGCTGGTCAGCCTCGGGCGCCTGCTGGCGCCGTACGCCGATGTCGGCCGACCGCTGGTCGAACGCCTGTTGAGCGAAGCCCTCGATCAGCCGGTCCGTATCCGCGAACTGCGCGCGCGCTGGCCGCAGATGTCGCCGGAGGTCCGTCTGCTCGACCTCGAGATCGGCCCGCCCGAGGCGCCGCTGCTCCAGCTCGACCAGGCGCGCCTGCAGGTTCGGCTCTACAACCTCGCGCGACCGGCCCGGAACGCGCTGGGCCTGACTGCGCTCGGGCTGGACCTGGCCTTCGTGCAGGGCGCCGAGGGCCGCTGGAGCTGGCAGCTGGAGCGCGGCCGGGTCGACCGCGGCTGGGAACGCATCCTGACGGCCGGCGACCTGACCCTCCGCGAGGTCGGGATCCGGGTCGTCCCCCGGGCGCTCCCGACCCTGTCGCTGGAGGTGCCCGAAGCGGCGCTGGCACGCGACGGTCGGCAACTGGCGGTCGAGCTGCTCACTCGCGCCGACGGCGTCGGCGGCGATCCGGCTCGGGTCGCGCTGCGCATGACCTTCGACGACGAGCGGCTCGAGTCGCTGCGGGGCCACGCGCGCCTCGACGGCGTCCGGGTCGACGTCGATCCGGCGGCCGAGGCGGGCATCGTCGCGGTCGGCCAGGGTTGGATCGACTGGACGGTCGGCGAGGGCGTCGACGGCCGGGTGGATCTCGAATTGACCCGCCTCGCCGAGGGCGGCCCGGCGGAGCGTGCGCAGCTGGCCGCGGTGGTCCGCGGACAGGGCGAAACACTGCGAGTCGGTGCGGAGGTCGTCGATGCCGCTACCGGCCAGCGCTGGATCGAGCGCGCCGCGGTCGGCACCGATCGCTCGAACTATGCGATGGCCGCCGAGTTCATCGATCTTGCGCGCCTGCACGCCTGGCTCGGCCCGTGGCGGGCAAGAGGGCTGGGCTGGCCGGCGACCGTCGAGGGCCAGCTGCACGATATCGCCTACGGCGCCGGCATCGGTCTCGGCCCGCATGCCGCGAAGGGCCGGGGCCACGCGCTCTCCGTGGCGTTCGAATCGCCGGCGCTGGAGATCGGGCTGGAGGCGCTGGAGCTCGGCCTGGCCGGCGACGCATTGCGGCTGATGCCCGCCGGCGCCCTGCGGCTGGACTGGCCGGCGCTGTTTCCGGAGCCGCTGCCGTTCCAGCGCAGCCGCGGCGCCCTGGATCTCCGCGAGGGGCGGATCGTTTTCGACGAGCTGGAGATCGCCGACGAGGCGCGCGTCATCCGGGTCGACGGCGAGGCGCTGACCTCACCTTCTTGGACCCCGGGGGTCGTGTTGGACCTGCTCGTGGACACGCCGCGGCTTGCCAGCGACCGGCCGCAGCGCTGGCTGCCGTTCAAGGGTCTGCCGCCCGACGTGCGCCGCTGGCTGGCCCGGGCGTTGATCGCTGTGGAGGATGTCGAGGCCCGGACCACGCTGTTCGGGGATCCGACATCCTGGAAGCGGGGCATGTCGGGCGGCGCGCTGAACAGCCTTATCCGCTTCGAGGGGCTGACGCTGGATTACGCCCGCGGCTGGCCCCGCGGCGAGCGCCTGCGGGGCGAGCTGGAATTTCTCGGGCTCTCGATGGATGCCCGGATCGATGCCGGTCGCGTGGCCGGCGTCGACCTGCGCGCGCCGCGGGTGCGGATCGCCCATCTGCCGAGCGCCGAAATCGAGCTCGACCTGGCCAGCGCGCCGACGGCCGGCGCGGCCGACCTGGCCCGGCTGACTCGTGCACTGCCGCTGCCCGGCGCCCGCGATGCGCTGGCGGCGAGCCGCTGGTCGGGGCCGGCCTCTGCCGAAGCCGCGGTCTGGCTGCCGGTTCGCGACTTGCGCGATTGGCGGATGGCCGGTGCCGTGCGCTTCAGTGGTGCGGCGCTGGACTGGCGCACGCCGAACTATCGCCTGAAAGCGATTCGCGGTGCGGTCGGCTTCCAGCGCGACGGTTTCGGGCCGGCCCAGCTCGATGTCCAGCGCGACGGCAGCACGCTGCCGGTCCGGGTCGACGCCGATTTCGCGCCCGAGTTCCGGCTTCGCCTCGCCGGTCGCTGGCCGCTGGCGCTGGCGCTGCCCGATGACGGCTTCGGACTTGCCGGCGAGCCGCTCGAATCCTTGCTGGCAAGCGCTTCCGGTACGGCGCCGCTGGCCGTGGAGCTCGACGGCACAGAGGTGCGGGTGACCAGTGACCTGGTCGGTCTCTCGCTGGACCTGCCGGTCCCGTTGAACAAGGCGGCCGGTGCGGCCTGGCCGGTCGAGCTGCGGGTGCCGCTGGGCGAGACCGAGGAGCCGCTTCGCATCGACCTGGCCGAGCGCGCCGAGGTGCTCTGGCGACCGCCGGACAGGCTTGGCATCGGTCTCGGCAGCGCTGCGGCGACGCTGCCGGATGCCGGCGCGTTCCGTATCGACGGTGACCTGCCGACCTTCGACCTCGGCGGCTGGTTGGCTCGGGCCGCACCGCTGCTGGACGTCGGCACCGGCGAAGCCACGGCCGGGATCGACGGTGCTGTGGCGATCGAGATCGACGATGCGCGGCTGGGCCGGACCTCGCTGGGTGCGCTGGATTTCGGCCTGGTCCGCGAAGAGGACTACTGGCGCCTTACAGTCGACGGGCCCGCGGTCGCCGGCCGCGTCCGGCTGCCCGGCGGCGGGAGTGGGATTCCGTCGATCGTCGCGGAGTTCGATCGCCTCCACTGGCCGCGTGGTCCGGCAGTGGACGAACCGCCGGGCCGGCCGTCGGCGCTGGACCCGCGTCGGCTGCCGGAGATCGATCTGCGGATCGACGATCTACGCTTCGGCGACCTGGTGCTGGGCCGGCTGACCATGAATTCGCATGCCTCGGTCGACGGGCTCGAGATCGAGCAGTTCGCCACCGAGTCCGAAGCGCTTGCGCTGACCGGCAGCGGCGATTGGCGCGCCGGTGACGACAGCACGCCAACTTCCGGCGGCCGGTTCCGCTTTACCTCCGACCGGCTGGGCCGGGTGCTCGACGAAGCCGGGTTCGACCTGTCGCTGGAGCGCGGACAGGCGGTCATCACGCTCGACGGGCGCTGGCCGGGCAGCCCGCTGGATTTCTCGCTGCAGCGCTTCGACGGTGCGCTGGACCTGGTGATCGGCGACGGCGTGATCCCGGAAGCCCAACCCGGCGCCGGACGCCTGCTGGGGCTGGTCAGCCTGAACTCGATTCCGCGCCGGCTGCGGCTGGATTTCACCGACGTGTTCAGCGAGGGGCTGACCTTCGACCGCGTCGCCGGCCATTTCGACCTGGCCGACGGCCGCGCGATGACCGAGGACCTGGTGATCGAGGCGCCGGCCGCGATCGTCCGCGTGCGCGGGTTGACCGACCTGGTCGAACGCACCTATGACCAGCGCCTGATCGTCCAACCCGGGGTCGGCTCGACGCTGCCGATCATCGGCGCGCTGACCGGTGGCCCGATCGGTGCCGCGGCCGGGGCGGCGCTGCAGCAGCTGCTCGACAAGCCGCTGCGCGGCATTTCAGAGGTCCAGTACGCTGTCACCGGCGCGTGGAGCGATCCGTCGATCGTGCCGGTCAGCGCCCGCGGCGTCGAGACCCTGCCGGGCGAAGAATCGACGCCCGACGAGGGTGAGGGCGGTTGAATCCAGGCGGATCGCCCGAATATCTGGGGTGGGTCGGAACAACAAGCCCGAACTGCAGATGAACGCAAATGAACGCAGATAAAAACAGTTGGTTGGAACGACGGTCTACGCCATCGAACCCAGCGCCGTAGAATCATCCGGAAGCCCGGAACTCCAAGGCGTTCGATGCGCGGTCTGCGGGGTCTTGAACGAACGGGAGGCAACCTGTTCGGTAGCGCGTTTGCTCGGTCCACTGACACCGGTGGAATCACCCTGGCATTCAGTCTTTTCATCTGCGTTCCTCTGCGTTCACCTGCGGTAAAAAGGTTTTCAGATTCACGCCGAGAACCGCCGAACGGCCCGACCCAACACCAACCCGAGTGATATGACGACATGCTGCAACTGGCAACCGAACATCTCCTGACTCCGGCCGAGCTCCAGCCGGACGACCTCGATCGCGTGCTCGGCCGGCTGGTGGCCGGGACGATCGATTTCGGCGATCTGTATTTCCAGAATCGCCAGACCGAGACCTGGAGTCTGGAGGACGGCATCGTCAAGGCCGGCGGGTTCCACATCGACCAGGGCGTCGGCGTCCGGGCGGTGGTCGGCACCGGCAGCGGGTTTGCCTACGCCGATGCGATCAACCTGTCCGCGCTGCTCGAAGCCGCCGGCAGCGCGCGGTCCATCGCGCGCAGCGGCGACTCCGGTTCGCTGCCGGTCGCGCGCAGCGTCGATGCGCCTGCGCTGTATTCCGCCGACAATCCGATCGAGGCGCGCGCCTCGGCCGACAAGGTCGACCTGCTGCGCACGATCGACGCCTACGCCCGCTCGCTGGACCCGCGCATTACCCAGGTCAACGTGTCGCTGGCCTGCCAGCACGAGTCGGTGCTGATCGCGGCCAGTGACGGCACCCGGGCCGGCGACGTCCGTCCGCTGGTCCGGCTCGACGTGCGCGTGATCGCCGAGGAAGGAGACCGCCGCGAGTCCGGCAACGCCGGCGGCGGCGGACGGTATGCGCTCGAGGAACTGATGCAGCCCGAGGCCTGGCAGAAACTTGCCGGTGAGGCCGTGCGTCAGGCCACCCTCAACCTGGCCGCCGAGGACGCGCCGGCCGGCTTCATGACCGTGGTGCTCGGCCCGGGTTGGCCCGGCGTGCTGCTGCACGAGGCGATCGGTCACGGGCTGGAAGGCGATTTCCACCGCAAGGGCATTTCGGCGTTCAACGGAAAGATGGGCGAGCAGATCGCCACCGAGCACTGCACCGTGGTCGACGACGGCACGCTGCCGGGCCGCCGAGGCTCGCTGAGCATCGATGACGAAGGCACGCCGACGCACTGCACCACGCTGATCGAGGACGGTCGGCTGGTCGGCCTGATGCAGGACAAGATCAATGCCCGGGCGATGGGCATGCCGGCGACCGGCAATGGCCGCCGCGAGTCGTTCGCGCACTTGCCGATGCCGCGGATGACCAACACCTACATGCGCCCCGGCGAACACGACCCGGAGGAAATCCTGGCTTCGGTCGACGACGGCATCTACGCAGTCAACTTCAACGGCGGGCAGGTCGACATCACCTCCGGCAAGTTCGTGTTCGTGGCTTCGGAGGCCTACCGGGTGAAGAACGGCAAGGTCGGCGCGCCGCTGAAGGGCGCGACCCTGATCGGCAACGGACCCGATGTGCTGACCCGCGTGGCGATGGTCGGCAACGACCTGGAGCTGGACGCCGGGGTCGGCGTCTGCGGCAAGGACGGCCAGGGAGTGCCGGTCGGCGTCGGTCAGCCCACGCTTCGCATCGATGGCCTGACGGTCGGGGGGACGGCATGAGCGCCCTGCCCGAAATCCAGGCCCGCGGGGCCCACGAGCTGCTGGCCGATCCGGACGGCGAGCAGGCGCTGCTGAGCGACATCGCACAGGGCTTGCTGCGGCAGGCTCGGGCCGGCGGTGCCGACCAGGCCGAGGTTCGGCTCAGTTCCAGCCTGTCGCGCGAAGTGAGCGTGCGGCTCGGTGAAGTCGATACGCTGGAGGAAGCCCGCGATCGCGGCGTGACGTTGACTGTCTACCGCAACAAGGCCAGCGGCACCGCGACCACTGGCGACCTGTCGCCGGCCGCGCTCGAGCGCGCCGTTCGGCAGGCGCTGGCGATCGCCACCCACACCCAGCCGGACCCGGCCGGTGGATTGGCCGACGCCGATCTGATGGCCGAGACCCTCGAGGACTTCGGTCGCTGGCACCCGGCGACGCCGGACATGAACGAACTGCTCGAGCGCGCCCGCGCAATCGAGGCCGCCGGACGCGAGGTCGATCCGCGGATCGACAACTCCGAGGGGGCCGGCGTTTCGACCTCGGCTGTGGTCGGGGTCTACGCCAACAGCCACGGGTTCCTCGGCACCGATCGATATACCGATTACGGCCAGAGCTGCGTGCTGATCGCGCGCGACGAGCAGGGCATGCAGCGCGACTGGGACTGGGACGACAGGGCCGCTTCGACGCGCTGGCCGCGCCGGAACGCACCGGGCGGGGCGCGGCCGAGCGGGCACTGCGGCGGCTGGGCGCACGCCGGGCGCCGACCGGGCCGACGCCGGTGCTGTTCACACCCGATACCGCGCTGGGCCTGATCCGCCACCTGGTCGGCGCGGCCTCCGGCGGCAACCTGTATCGCCGCTCCAGCTTCCTGCTCGATCGTTGCGGTGATCGGATCTTCCCGGACTTCGTCCGTATCGACGAAGATCCGCACCTGCCCGGCGCCCTGCGATCGAGTTCCTTCGACGCCGAGGGCGTGGCCACGAAGCCGGCGCCGCTGATCGACGGCGGGCGGCTGGTGCGCTACCTGCTCGGCAGCTACTCGGCGCGCAAGCTGGACCTGGAGACCACCGGCAACGCCGGCGGCGTTCGCAACCTGCGGGTCCGGCCCGGCGAGGCGAGCCAGGCGGAGCTGATCCGGAGGATGGATCGCGGCCTCGTGGTCACCGAGGTCATGGGGCAGGGCGTGAACCTGGTGACCGGCGATTATTCGCGCGGTGCGTCGGGCTACTGGGTCGAGAACGGCGAAGTGGCCTATCCGGTCGAGGAGATCACCATCGCCGGCAACCTGAGCGACCTGTTCGCCGGCATCGAGGCGCTGGGCAGTGACCTGGAGACGCGCCGGAACGTCCAGACGCCGTCGATCCTTCTGGCGCGGATGACCGTCGCCGGCGAGTGATCCCGGTGCCGGCCGCCGGGGTCGTCAAGCTCATGACGATGGCCGGGCGCGATCAGGCGCCGCCGTCCTGGCGGATGCCCTCGATCGACAGGACCATCTCGACGGTGCGTGCTTCGGGCCCGAGGTCGTAGTCGATGCCCCAGTTGGCCAGGGTCAACGTCGTCGAACCCTCGAAGCCGCGTCGGAACCCGCCCCAGGGGTCATCGCCGGCCCCGATCTGCTCGACGTCGATGGCCACAGCGCGCGTCTGCCCCAGCATCGAAAGCTCGCCCTCGAGCCGGTAGCGGTCCTCGTCGATGGGTACGAAGGCGGTCGAACGGAAGGTCGCGATCGGATGGTCTTCGACCTGCAGGAAGTCCTCGCCGCGCAGGTGCTCGTCGCGGCGCGCGTGGTTGCTGTCGATGCTCGCGGTCCGGATCTCGACGGCCACCAACGAGGTCTCCGGCGCCGCCGGATCGAAGGTGAACTGGCCCTCGAAGTCGTTGAAGCGGCCGTACAACCACGAGAAGCCGAGATGGGAAATCCTGAACTGCACGAACGCGTGTGCGCCGCGGGTGTCGATGACGTAGGTTTCCGGCGCGGCCGCGGCCGGATGCGCAAACAGCACGGTGCCGGCCAGCAGGGCCGGGGTCAGCAGGCATTTCATGACGTTGCTCCTCGAACGAAGGAATCAGGGGTTCACGGATGTGAGGGCGTCATCATTGCCGGCCCATCGTGACGAACGGGCATGCGCCTCGCGTTGCGCCTCGGCCGCCGCGCGCCTATCCTTGTGCGCCGCGCCCGACCGTGGCGCCCGCCTCCATCCACCGCCGCTGAAGAGGAGAGAATCGACATGCATCCTGACCGCCGCCCGCTGATCGCCGGGAACTGGAAGATGAACGGGTCTCAGGCCATGACCCGAGAATTGATCGCCGGCATCGCGGCCGGCCGGCCGGCGGGACCCGAGGTCGCGGTGATGCCGCCGTTTCCGTACCTGGCGGCAGCGAAAGAGGCGATTCTCGCCACGGATGTCGCGGCGAGTGTCAAGGCCGGGCTGGTCCTCGGCGCGCAGGACCTCAGCCCGCGCGGGGCCGGTGCGCACACCGGTGACGTGGCGGCCGGGATGCTGCGCGACTGCGGCGTCGAGCTGGTCCTGGTCGGGCATTCCGAGCGCCGCCAGGACCATGGCGAGACCGATGCCGTGGTAGCGGCGAAGTTCGTCGCCGCGATCGACGCTGGTCTGATTCCGGTGCTCTGCGTCGGTGAAACGCTGGACCAGCGCGATGCCGGCGACGCCGAGGCGGTGATCGCCGCCCAGCTGGACGCGGTGGTCCACGAGGCCGGCATTGCCGCGTTCGAACAGGCCGTGATCGCCTACGAGCCGGTCTGGGCGATCGGCACCGGCCGGACCGCCACGCCGGAGCAGGCGCAGGAGATTCACGCGTTCATCCGATCACGTCTGGCAAACGAGAGTGCTACAATAGCGGGCCGCATTCGAATCCTCTACGGCGGCAGCATGAAGCCGGACAATGCATCGGCCCTGCTGGCCTGCGAGGACATCGACGGCGGCCTGATCGGCGGCGCGGCCCTGGAGGCTTCGTCGTTCCTCGGCATCGTCGAGGCGGCCGCCTGAACGCGGCATCTTCCCGTCAGACGGCGGGAGCGAGAATCAACCATGGAATCTGAGTCACGCATGTTTACGGTACTGATCGTGTTGCACGTCCTGCTGGCCGCCGGCCTGATCGCCATCGTACTGGTCCAGCGCGGTCCGGGTGCAACCATGGGTGCGGCGTTCGGAGCCGGTGCTTCGGGCACCGTGTTCGGTTCACGCGGCGCCGGCAATTTCCTGACCCGAACCACGGGCTGGTTGGCTGTCGGGTTCTTCGGCATCAGCCTGGCCATGGCCGTCCTCGCGGCCGGTGGCAGCCAGCCGACCGAAGACCTCGGCGTGGTCGACGCGCTGGAGCAATCGGCACCCGCGACCGAAGACGACGCCGAAGCGGCCGTCGATGCCGTCATCGAGCAGCTCGATGCCGCGCCGGCCGGCGATTCGGGCGCCTCCGCAGGCGATGGTGATGCATCGGCCGGCGAAACGGAGCCGGAAGCGATTCCGGAGCCGCCGGTCGACTGACCGGAAACAACGAGTTCAACGACTTTCGAGTTCACGTCGTGTTCCTGCCGAAGTGGTGGAATTGGTAGACACGCTGTCTTGAGGGGGCAGTGGCCTAACGGCCGTGCCGGTTCGAGTCCGGCCTTCGGCACCAGGATCATGACACGACGTGGATGACGACGAGACGCCCGGGATCGCCGGGCGCTTCGTTTCTCATCCTTCCCTGTACCGGGCCCGGTCCGGCGCGGGGCTTCGCAGGAAACGAGACGACATGCTGACCGAGTACTTTCCGATCCTGATCTTCCTGGGCGTCGCGGCCGGCATGGGTGTAGCGCTGATCCTGGCCGGTGGCATCCTCGGCCCGCGCCGGCCCGACGCCGAAAAGAATTCGCCGTACGAGTGCGGGTTCGAGGCGTTCGAAGATTCGCGCATGAAATTCGATGTGCGCTTCTACCTCGTCGCCATCCTGTTCATCATCTTCGACCTGGAAATCGCCTTTCTCTTTCCGTGGGCGGTCGCGCTCGACTCGATCGGAATGACCGGCCTGGTCGCCATGGCGGTGTTCCTGGGCGTGTTGGTGATCGGGTTCATCTACGAGTGGAAGAAGGGCGCGCTGGAATGGGAGTAGCTGGCATGGAACCAATCGCTGAACTCAACCAGGTCGACGACATCCTTCGGCCGAGCGCCGACGCCAACCCACTGCTATCGAAAGGCATGGTCACCACGTCGGTCGATGCGTTGATCAACTGGGCGCGCACCGGCAGCATGTGGCCGATGACCTTCGGCCTGGCCTGCTGCGCGGTGGAGATGATGCACGCCGGCGGGTCGCGCTACGACCTCGATCGCTTCGGGGTGGTGTTCCGGCCCAGCCCGCGCCAGTCCGACGTGATGATCGTCGCCGGCACGCTGTGCAACAAGATGGCCCCGGCGCTGCGCAAGGTCTATGACCAGATGCCCGACCCGAAGTGGGTGATCTCGATGGGTTCCTGCGCCAATGGCGGTGGCTACTACCATTATTCCTACGCGGTGACGCGCGGCTGCGACCGGATCGTACCGGTCGACGTCTACGTTCCGGGCTGCCCGCCGTCGGCCGAGCAGCTGGTCTACGGCATCCTGCAGCTGCAGAAGAAGATTCGCCGCACCAATACGATCATGGCGCCCGCGGCATGAGCCAGTTCACCGAACGCAACCAGAAGATCGTCAAGCGCATCCAATCGCTGCTCGAGGATCGGGTCGTGACCGTGCGCGAGCACGTCCGCCAGCTGACCGTCGAAGTGCAGGCGCGCGACTGGGTCGATACCTGTACCCGCCTGCGCGACACCGACGGCCTCGAGTTCGACATGCTGGTCGACCTCTGCGGCGTCGACTTCCTGGGCTACGGGGACGACGAGTGGGAAACCGCTGAAGCCACCGGCAGCGGATTCTCACGTGGCGTCGACCACCTGGGTCCGGGTCGCTTCGACTGGGCAAGCCGGCCCGAGGCGGAGGCGATCCCGAACCGCTTCGCGGTGGTCGTCCACCTTCTTTCGACGGTTCACAATCACCGCGTCCGGCTGCGCTGCCACCCGGAAGATTCCGGGTTTCCGACGCTGCCGTCGCTGGTCGATGTCTGGGCCTCGGCCAACTGGTACGAGCGCGAGGCCTTCGACCTGTTCGGCCTCATGTTCGAAGGCCATCCGGACCTGCGCCGGATCCTGACCGATTACGGATTCATCGGCCACCCGTTCCGCAAGGACTTTCCGCTGATCGGCAACGTGACCGTGCGCTACGACGAGGACAAGAAGCGCGTGGTCTACGAACCGACCGAGATCGAACCGCGCGTGCTGGTGCCGCGCGTGATCCGAGAGGACTCACGCTACGTCGGCGACCAGCTCGACCGTCGCGAAGGGGGGCTGTGACATGGCGGAGATCCGCAATTACACGCTGAACTTCGGTCCGCAGCACCCGGCTGCGCACGGCGTGCTCCGCCTGATTCTGGAGATGGACGGCGAGGTCGTGCAGCGCGCCGATCCGCATGTCGGCCTGCTGCATCGCGCCACCGAGAAGCTGGCCGAGTCCAAGCCATACAACCAGTCGATCGGCTACATGGATCGTCTGGACTACGTGTCGATGATGTGCAACGAGCACGCCTATGTGCGCGCCATCGAGCAGCTGCTCGACATCGAGCCGCCGGAGCGCGCGCAGTGGATCCGCACGCTGTTCGACGAAATCACGCGCATCCTGAACCACCTGATGTGGATCGGCGCCAACGGGCTGGACCTGGGGGCAATGACGCTGTTCCTGTACGCGTTCCGCGAGCGCGAGCAGCTGATGGACTGCTACGAGGCGGTCAGCGGCGCGCGGATGCATGCCACCTACTACCGCCCCGGCGGCGTCTATCGCGACCTGCCGAACGAGATGCCCAAGGTCGCCGAGAGCCGCTTTCGCAAGGCCAACGACGTCAAGCGCCTGAACGAGTGGCGCGAAGGCTCGATGCTCGACTTCCTCGATGCATTCATGGCCGACTTCTTCGACCGGGTCGACGAATACGAGACGCTGCTGACCGACAACCGGATCTGGAAACAGCGCAACGTCGGGATCGGCGTTGTCGGTCCGGAACGGGCCCGTCAGCTCGGGTTCACCGGCCCGATGCTCCGGGGCTCCGGCATCGCCTGGGACCTGCGCAAGAAGCAGCCGTATGCGCGCTATCGCGAGGTCGATTTCGACATTCCGGTCGGCGTCAACGGCGACTGCTACGACCGCTACCTGGTCCGCATCGAGGAAATGCGCCAGTCGGCGCGGATCTGCCAGCAATGCATCCGCTGGTTACGCGACAATCCGGGCCCGGTGATGGTCGGCAACTACAAGGTTTCGCCGCCCTCTCGCGAGGAAATGAAGGACGACATGGAAGCCTTGATCCATCACTTCAAGCTCTTTACCGAGGGCTACTGCGTACCCGAGGGCGAGACCTATGCCGCCGTCGAGGCGCCGAAGGGCGAGTTCGGCTGCTACATGATTTCCGACGGCGCGAACAAGCCGTTCCGGGTGCATCTGCGCGCGCCCGGCTTCGCCCACCTGTCGGCGATGGACGAGATGGCGCGGGGCCACATGCTGTCCGACGTGGTCGCGCTGATCGGCACCCAGGACATCGTTTTCGGAGAGATCGACCGATGAGTTTCCAGGCCCACGAAAGCCCGGCGGCCGGCAAGGCCGAGCTGCTGTCCGGCGACACGCGTTCGACCATCGACCACTGGAAGACCAAGTTTCCGGACTCGCTGGAGGGTCGGCGCTCGGCCGTCATCCAGGCGCTGTATGCCGCCCAGGTGCAAAACGGCGGCTACCTGACCGAAGACCTCATGGACGCGGTGGCCGACTACCTGGAACTGCCACCTCTATGGGTCTACGAGGTCGCGACCTTCTACTCGATGCTGGAGACGAAGCCGGTGGGTCGGAATTCGATTTCGATCTGCACCAACATCTCCTGCATGCTGTGCGGCGCCGACAAGGTCGTCGAGCACGTCGAGAACAAGCTGGGCATCCGGATGGGTGAGTCCACCCCCGACGGCCGGATCTTCCTGAAGATCGAGGAAGAGTGCGTCGCCGCCTGTACCGGCGCGCCGATGATGATCGTGAACGGCCACTACCACGAGAACCTGACCGAGGAAAAGATCGACCACATCCTCGACGGACTCGACTAGAAACTCTGATTTACCGCAGATGAACGCAGATCAACACAGATGACGTCAAAGGCGAACACCAATCACGAAGATGCGGCTTCGCGCGGGTCAAGCGCGTTGTGCAGCTTCGTCGGTTTTCAATCTGCGTTCATCTGCGGTTCAATTCGATTCAAGGTGGTTTAAGCCATGGCTGAACACAACGTCTGTTTCACCCACCTCGACGAGCCGGAGTGCTGGTCGCTGGCCGCCTACCGCAAGCACGGGGGCTATCAGGCCTGGGAGAAGATCCTCGGCGAGAAGACGCCGCAGGACGAGATCATCGAGGAAGTCAAGAAGTCGTCGCTGCGCGGTCGCGGCGGTGCGGGCTTCCCGACCGGACTGAAGTGGTCGTTCATGCCGCGCTCGGCGCCGGGCCAGAAATACCTGTTGTGCAACTCCGATGAGTCGGAGCCGGGCACCTGCCACGATCGCGACATCCTGCGCTTCAATCCGCATGCAGTCATCGAAGGCATGGCCATCGGTTGCTACGCGATGGGCGCAACGGTGGGCTACAACTACCTCAGGGGCGAGTTCCATCACGAGCCGTTCGAGCACTTCGAGGCCGCGCTGAAGGAAGCCTACGAGGCCGGCCTGCTGGGCAAGGACATCAAGGGCTCGGGCATCGACGTCGACATTTATGCCGCGCTCGGTGCGGGCGCCTACATCTGCGGAGAGGAGACTGCGCTGATGGAGTCGCTTGAAGGCAAGAAGGGCCAGCCGCGCTTCAAGCCGCCGTTCCCGGCCAATTTCGGCATCTACGGTAAGCCAACGACGATCAACAACACCGAGACGCTGGCTTCGGTGCCGGCGATCCTGCGCAACGGCGCCGACTGGTTCCTGAACCTCGGCAAGCCGAACAACGGCGGACCGAAGATCTTCTCGGTCTCCGGCCACGTCGAGAAGCCGGGCAACCACGAGATTCCGCTCGGCACGCCGTTTCCCGAGCTGCTCGAAATGTGCGGCGGCATGCGCAATGGCCACGAGCTCAAGGGCGTGATCCCGGGCGGGTCGTCGATGCCGATCCTGCCGGCCGACGTGATGATGGGCATCACCATGGACTACGACGCCCTGCAGAAGGCCGGCTCGGGCCTCGGCTCCGGCGCCGTCATCGTCATGGACGAGACGACCTGCATGGTCGCGGCCTGCACCCGGATCGCGCGGTTCTACTACGCCGAGTCCTGCGGCCAGTGCACGCCGTGCCGTGAGGGCACCGGCTGGATGTACCGCGTACTGAAGCGCATCCTCGACGGGCAGGGCCGTCCTGAAGATATCGACCTGCTGGCCTCGGCGGCCGGCCAGATCGAAGGCCACACCATCTGCGCCTTCGGCGAAGCCGCGGCCTGGCCGGTGCAGGGCTTCCTGCGCCACTTCCGCCACGAGTTCGAATACATGGTCGAGCACAAGCGCTCGATCGTCGCCGACAAGCTCGGCGTCGCCGCCTGAGCGATTCGATATTTACTGACCGCAGATGGACGCAGATCAACACAGATGAACGCCAAGAGGCAAACCCATGAAACCGCCGGTTTCGATTCAGCGCTGCAGGATGGCCTGACTCGGCAGCCGAATGCATGTGCTCGTGTTTTTCATCTGCGTTCATCTGCGTTCATCTGCGGTTGAACAGAGCCTTACTGGATTCAGACATGGCAACAGTCGAAAACAAGCCGGTGGATACGGTGACGATCGAGGTCGACGGTCGCGCGCTGGAAGCGCGCAAGGGCCAGATGATCATCGAGGTGACCGATGCTGCCGGCGTCGAGATTCCGCGCTTCTGCTACCACAAGAAGCTTTCGATCGCGGCCAACTGCCGGATGTGCCTGGTCGACGTCGAAAAGGCGCCGAAGCCGCTGCCGGCTTGCGCCACGCCGGTGGCCGATGGCATGAAGGTGTTCACCCGCTCGCGGCGCGCCGTCGATGCGCAGCGCGGGGTCATGGAATTCCTGCTGATCAATCATCCGCTGGACTGCCCGATCTGTGACCAGGGCGGCGAGTGCGAGCTGCAGGACCTGGCGATGGGCTACGGGCGTTCGATCTCGCGTTTCACCGAGCGCAAGCGGGTGGTCAAGGACAAGAACCTGGGCCCGCTGGTCGCCACCGACATGACGCGCTGTATCCACTGCACGCGCTGCGTGCGCTTCCTGGAGGAAATCGCGGGAACCGCCGAACTCGGGGACGTCAACCGCGGTGAGAAGACCGAGATCTCGACGTTCATCGAGCGCAACATCGAATCGGAGCTATCCGGCAACATCATCGACCTGTGTCCGGTCGGTGCGCTGACCAACAAGCCGTTCCGCTTCTCCGCGCGTGCCTGGGAAATGTCGGCGAAGCCGTACATCGGCACGCATGACTGCGTCGGCTCGAACCTCTTCTATCACGTGCGCCGCGGCGAGATCATGCGCAGCGTGCCGCGCGACGCCGAGCGCATCAACGAATGCTGGCTGGCCGACCGCGATCGCTACAGCCACTTCGGGCTGCAGGCCGACGACCGGGTGACCGCGCCGCGCATCAAGCGCAACGGCGAATGGGAATCCGTCGACTGGCCGACGGCTCTTGCGTTCGCCGCCCAGGCACTGAAGAACGCCACCGCCACCCACGGCGCAGACCAGCTGGGCATTCTCGCCTCGCCACGCGCGACCAGCGAGGAACATCGGCTGCTGCGCCGGCTGGCCGACGGGCTCGGCACGCCGAACATCGATCACCGTCTGCGCGTCAGCGACGCCCGCGACCCGAATCTCGGCCGCGCGCGCCTCGATCGGCCGATGCAGGACCTGTCCTCGGCCGATGCGGTGTTCCTGGTCGGCAGCTACCTCCGTCACGAGCAGCCCATCCTGAACCACCGGGTCCGCACCGCCTGGCGCAAGCACGGCGCGCGCGTGATGGACCTGAACCCGGTCGCCTGGGACTTTCCATACGACCTGGCGCAGCGCGTCATCGTGCCGCCGCAGCAGATGGTCGTTGCACTGGCCCGTGTGGTTCACGCCGCCTATCGGGCGGTCGATGCCGAATTGCCCGCTTCCGGCCTCGGGCGCTTCGTCGCCGGTCATGAGCCCGACGAGGCCGCGCGCGCCGTTGCCGAGGCACTGCGCGACGCCGATCGCGGCTGCCTGGTCCTCGGCGACATTGCGCTGGCCCACCCGCACGGTGCACTGCTGCGGGCGATGGCCGACGAACTGTGCCGCGTGCTCGACAGCGCGCGGATGTTCCTGCCGGCCGCCGCCAACGCCGAAGGCGCCTGGCGCGCCGGCGCGGTGCCGGCCGACGGCGGCTTGAGTGCCGCCGAGCAGATCGCCTCGCCGAGACGGGCCTACCTGCTGCACGATGTCGAGCCGGAATTCGACCTGCCGGATCCCGTCGCGGCCCGTGCCGCGCTGGAAGACGCCGAGCTGGTCGTCGCCATGACTGCCTTCGCCGGCACCGATCTGCTCGACACCGCCGACGTGCTGCTACCGCTGTCGCCGGCGCCCGAGACCGACGGCAGCTACGTCAACGCCGACGGCACCCGCCAGCTGTTCCATGCGGCTGCGCGCAGCCCCGGCGAGGCCCGCCCGGGCTGGAAGATCCTGCGCGTGTTCGGCGAACGGCTCGAACTCGACGGGTTCGACTTCACCGGCCTGAACCAGGTCGATCCGGTATTCGACGAGGCGCCGGTGGCGGCACCTTCGTTCGATGCGGCCGATTTCGAGGCCGGCGACGACGCCGAGGACCCGCTGTGGCGCGTCGGCGTGGTGCCGATGTTCGGCGGCGATGCGCTGCTGCGCCGTGCCGCGGCCCTGCAGGCCACCGACCATGCCGACAACGCCTACTGCGTCCTGCATTCCTCGGCACGCGAGTCGCTGGGGCTGGCCGACGCCGAACGTGTCGTGATCAAGCAGGGCGAAGCGTCCGTTACTGCGCCGGTACGCTATGACGACGGTGTGCCGCCGCGCGCGGTCTGGCTACCGGCAACCAGCTGCCTGTCGAGTCGGCTCGGTGGAGCCTGGGCTCCGCTTACGATCGAAGCGGCTGACGAAGCTGCGGACGAGGAGCCGGCGCGATGATCGAGCAGTTGACGGTACTGGCCTGGACGGTCGCCAAGGTCCTGATGGTCATGGTGCCGCTGATCCTGACCGTGGCCTATTACACCCTGGCCGAGCGCAAGGTCATCGGCTACATGCAGTCGCGCGTCGGTCCGAACCGCGTCGGTCCCAAGGGGCTGTTCCAGCCGTTCGCCGATGTATTCAAGCTGTTGCTCAAGGAGATCATTCTCCCGACCAACTCGAACCGCTTCCTGTTCATCCTGGCACCGATGTTGACACTGGTGCCGGCGTTCGCGGCCTGGGCCGTGGTGCCGTTTTCCGATCGCCTGGTACTGGCCGACATCGACGCCGGCCTGCTGTACATCCTCGCCATGACTTCGCTGGGCGTGTACGGCGTGATCGTCGGCGGCTGGGCGTCGAACTCCAAGTACGCGTTCCTGGGCTGCCTTCGCTCGGCGGCCCAGATCGTGTCCTACGAGATCGCGATGGGCTTTGCGCTGGTCGGCGTCATCATCCTGTCGGGCAGCCTGAACCTGTCGACGATCGTCAACGCCCAGTCAGGCGGCCTGCTCAGCTGGTTCTGGCTGCCGCTGTTTCCGCTGTTCGTCGTCTACTTCATTTCCGGCGTGGCCGAGACCAACCGGGCGCCGTTCGATGTGGCCGAGGGCGAGTCGGAAATCGTGGCCGGGTTCCACGTCGAATACTCGGGCAGTGCCTTCGCACTGTTCTTTCTCGCCGAATACGCCAACATGATCCTGATCTCCGCGCTGACCGCCTTGCTGTTCTTCGGCGGCTGGATGAGCCCGTTCGCGGGCATTCCGGTAATCGGCGAGCCGGGCGCGCACTGGTTCCTGATCAAGACCTTCGGGTTCATGTTCCTGTTCCTTTGGTTCCGCGCCACGTTTCCGCGCTATCGCTATGACCAGATCATGCGCCTGGGCTGGAAGGTCTTCATCCCGATCACCATCGTCTGGATCATGGTGGCCGCCGTGTTCCGCGTGACCGGACTGTACGGAGGTTGAGCATGCAAGCCGTTCGACAATATTTCCGCTCGCTGATGCTGCTGGAGTTGCTGAAGGGACTGAACCTCACGTTCCGTTACTTCACCAAGCCGAAATTCACGCTGAGCTACCCGGAAGAGAAGACGCCTAAGTCACCGCGCTATCGGGGACTGCACGCGCTGCGGCGCTACCCGAACGGCGAGGAGCGCTGCATTGCCTGCAAGCTTTGCGAGGCCGTCTGTCCGGCGCTGGCCATCACCATCGATTCGACCCAGCGCGAGGACGGGACCCGCCGCACCACGCGCTACGACATCGACTTGTTCAAGTGCATCTACTGCGGATTCTGCGAGGAAAGCTGCCCGGTCGATTCCATCGTCGAGACGGATTTCACCGAGTATCACTTCGAGAATCGCGGCGAGAACATCGTGACCAAGCAGCAGCTGCTGGCTCTCGGCGACCGACTCGAGCCGCGGATCGCCGCGGCCAGGGCCAAGGACGCGCCGTATCGCTGAACGGCGAACGAACTCATGGACGCCGCCCGGCTTCAGGGTCCGGGCAGCGATCCGCAACCAGAAACGAGAGGTGAACGTGCCCGATCCCGACCGACGTCCCGCGCCTGCGGCGTTCGCGCACGACCGTCCGAACTGAATCGAAACGACGACCATGCCCATCATTGAAATCATCTTCTACCTGTTCGGCGGCGTACTGACGCTGTCGGCGCTCAGCGTGATCACCTCGCGCAACCCGGTCTACTCGGTGTTGTTCCTGGTGCTGTGCTTCTTCTCGGCAGCCTGCATCTGGCTGCTGCTGGAAGCGGAGTTCCTGGCCATCACGCTGGTGCTGGTGTACGTCGGAGCCGTGATGGTGTTGTTCCTGTTCGTCGTGATGATGCTCGACATCAACCTGACCCAGCTCAAGGCCGGCTTTGCGCGCTACCTGCCGGTGGGGGTCCTGGTGGCGCTTGCGATGGCCGCGCAACTGTTCATCCTGGTCTGGTCGCGTGGCCTCGACGGCCAGGTTCTGGAATATGCCGCAGATGAAGGCAGTAACACCCGCCTGCTCGGCGAAGTGCTGTTCACCAAGTATCTGTACCCGTTCGAGATCGCCGGGTTCATTTTGCTGGTGGCGATCGTGGCGGCCATCATGCTGACGCACCGTCGCCGGCCCGAGACGAAGTACCAGGATCCGTCGCAGCAGGTTCGGATTCGCCGTGAGGACCGGGTCCGCCTGGTCCGGGTCGAGTCCGAAGAGGAGGACCGCTGACATGCTGACGCTCGCGCATTTCCTGACGCTCGGCGCGATCCTGTTCTCGATCGGCGTGGCGGGCATCTTCCTGAACCGGAAGAACATCATCATCCTGCTGATGTCGATCGAGTTGATGCTGCTGGCGGTGAACATGAACTTCATCGCCTTCTCCCGTTTTCTCGACAACATGGATGGACAGATCTTCGTCTTCTTCATCCTGACCGTCGCTGCGGCCGAAGCCGCGATCGGGCTGGCCATCCTGGTGGTGTTGTTCCGCAACCGCCAGACCATCAACGTCGAGGACATCGAGGAGCTCCGGGGCTGAGGCCCGCGATCGGAGCCATTCACCGAGACCGCCGCGAACCGTACGGACGAACTGACACGTGGATATCAAGACGATTCTGTTGCTGATTCCGTTGCTGCCGCTGATCGGCAGCGCCATCGCGGGGCTGTTGCGCCACCCGATCGGCCGCACCGGAGCGCATACCGTGACCATCCTGGCCGTGGCCGGCTCGTTCGGGCTTTCGGCCTGGGTTGCCTGGCAGGTCTTCATGACCGATTGGCAGGTGCTGAACTACACGGTCTACAAGTGGGCGCTGGTCGACGGGATCGACCTCGAGGTCGGTTTCCTGATCGATTCGCTGACCGCGTTGATGATGGTGGTGGTGACGTTCGTATCACTGATGGTGCACATCTACACCATCGGCTACATGAAGGGCGATCCGGGCTATCAGCGTTTCTTCGCCTACATCAACCTGTTCACTTTCGCGATGCTGATGCTGGTGATGGCGAACAATTTCCTCCAGCTATTCTTCGGCTGGGAGGCGGTCGGTGTGGTGTCCTACCTGCTGATCGGGTTCTACTTCAAGAAGGACTCCGCGGTCCGGGCCAACCTCAAGGCGTTCCTCGTAAACCGCGGCGGCGACTTCGGGCTGCTGCTCGGCGTGGCGGCGGTGCTGATGTACATGGGCTCGCTGGACTATGCCGAGGTGTTCGCGGCCGCCCCTGCGGTCGTCGGCGAGACGATGACCGTGTTCGGCGGAGCCGAGTGGTCGGTGATGACCTTCATCTGCATCTGCCTGTTCATCGGCGCGATGGGCAAGTCGGCCCAGGTGCCGCTGCACGTCTGGCTGCCCGACTCGATGGAAGGCCCGACGCCGATCTCGGCGCTGATCCACGCCGCGACGATGGTCACCGCCGGCATCTTCATGGTCGCGCGGCTGTCCCCGCTGTACGAACTGTCGACGACCGCGCTGAGCTTCATCCTGATCATCGGCGCGATCACCGCGCTGTTCATGGGCCTGATCGGCATCGTCCAGAACGACATCAAGCGGGTCGTCGCGTATTCGACGCTGTCGCAGCTCGGCTACATGACCGTCGCGCTGGGCGCGTCGGCCTACTCGGTGGCGATCTTCCACCTGATGACGCATGCCTTCTTCAAGGCGCTGCTGTTCCTGGCGGCCGGTTCGGTGATCATCGCCATGCACCACAAGCAGGACATGCGCGAGATGGGCGGCCTGGGCCGGATCATGCCGATCACCGCGGTGACTGCGTGGGTCGGCTCGCTGGCACTGATCGGCTTTCCCTTCTTCTCCGGGTTCTATTCCAAGGACATCATCATCGAGTCGGTCAAGGCCATCGACCGCAGCGGTGCATCGTTCGCGGTGTTCGCGGTCTACGCCGGCGTCGTGGTCACGGCGTTGTACACCTTCCGGATGTTGTATCTGACCTTCCACGGCGCGCCGCGGGCCGACGCTGAGACGCTGTCGCATGCACAGGAGTCGCCATGGGTGGTGACGCTTCCGCTGGTGCTGCTGGCGATTCCCTCGCTGCTGATCGGCTTCTTCACCGTCGAGCCGCTGCTGTTCGGCGGCGCGCTGTCCGACGCGATCTCCATCGACCCGGCACACGATCCGCTGGTCTATGTCGGCGAGAAGTTCCACGGCGCTGCGGCGTTTGCGGTGCACGGGTTCGTGACCCCGGTGTTCTGGCTGGCCATGCTCGGGGTCGGCCTTGCGACCTGGATCTACCTGTTCCAGCCGTCGATCGCCGCGGCGGTCCGCAATCGCTTCGGCTGGCTGTACACCATCCTAGATCGCAAATACGGGTTCGACGAGTTCTACCAGACCGTGATCGTGGGCGGCGGCCTGAAGCTGGCCGGTTTCCTGTCGCGCAGAGGCGACCGGATGATCATCGACGGTTGGATCGTCCACGGGTCGGCGCGCCTGGTCGGCGCGGTGGCGACGCGCGTGCGCAACGTCCAGACCGGTTTCCTCTATCACTATGCATTCGCGATGATCATCGGCCTTGTGGCCCTGGTGTTCGCGTTCGTTCTGCTGAAGGGTTGAATCACAGATGGGTTTCATGAACTGGCCGCTGCTGAGCCTCCTCGTCTGGATCCCGGTGATCGCCGGTGCGGTCCTGCTGTTCGTTCCCGAAGCGCGTTCTTCGCTCGGCCGCGCGATCGCGCTGGTCGCCAGCCTCGTCTCGCTGGCGCTGGGTCTGGCCTTGCTGTCCGGCTTCGAGCTCGGTACGGCCGCCTACCAGTTCCAGGAGCGTACCGTCTGGATCGCCGCGTTCGACATCCACTACCACCTCGGAGTCGATGGGTTCTCGCTGCCGTTGATCGTGCTCACTGCGCTGACCACCGTGCTCGTGGTGATCGCCGCGGGCTCGGTAAGCCAGCGCGTGAATCAGTACCTGGGCGCCTTCCTGATCCTGTCGGGCCTGATGACCGGCATGTTCGCGGCGCTGGACGCGATGTTGTTCTACGTATTCTTCGAAGCGATGCTGGTCCCGATGTTCCTGATCATCGGGATCTGGGGCGGGCCCAACCGGATCTTCGCGACGATCAAGTTCTTCCTGTTCACCTTCTTCGGCTCGGTGTTCATGCTGATCGCGCTGATCTGGCTTTACCTGCAGGGCGGCAGTTTCGCGATCGCCGATCTGCACGCGCTGCCGATCGGTCTGGAGGCGCAGATCTGGGTGTTCCTGGCGTTCCTGATCGCGTTCGCGGTCAAGATCCCGATGTTTCCGGTCCATACCTGGTTGCCGGATGCCCACGTCGAGGCCCCGACCGGCGGCTCGGTGGTGCTGGCCGCGGTGATGCTGAAGATCGGCGGCTACGGGTTGATCCGCTTTTCACTGCCGATTGCGCCGGATGCCTCCAACGCACTGGACTGGCTGGTGATCGGCCTGTCGCTGGTCGCGATCGTCTACATCGGCTTCGTGGCGCTGGCCCAGAGCGACATGAAGAAGCTGATTGCCTACAGCTCGATCTCGCACATGGGCTTCGTGACGCTGGGGCTGTTCCTGGCCTTCGCGATTGCCCGCAACACCGGTGAACTGAGCGGGGCCGGCCTCGGCATTTCCGGAGCGATGGTCCAGATGATCTCCCACGGCTTCATCTCCGGCGCGATGTTCCTGGCCGTCGGCATTCTCTATGATCGGATGCATAGTCGGGAGATTGCCGATTACGGCGGCGTCGCCAACGTGATGCCATGGTTCGCGATGTTCGCGGTGTTCTTCTTCATGGCCAATTCGGGCCTTCCGGGCACCAGCGGCTTCGTCGGCGAATTCATGGTGATCCTGGCTGCGTTCAAGGCCAACCCCTGGTTCGCCTTCTTCGCGGCGATGACGCTGATCCTCGGCGCCAGCTACAGCCTGTGGCTGGTCAAGCGCGTGTTCTACGGGGAAGTCGGCAACGACAAGGTCGGCGAACTCCGCGACCTGAACGCCCGCGAATGGATCACGCTGACCGTGCTGGCGCTGCTGACGCTGGGCGTAGGCCTTTGGCCGTATCCGCTGATCGAACTCATGGAACCCTCCGTGGCCAACCTGGTTGACCACATCATGACAACGAAGGTCGACTGATGATTGTTTCGGAACTGCAGCTCGCGCTGCCGGAAATCTTCATTGCCGCGATGGCCTGCGTGGTCCTGATCGCGGACCTGTTCGTCTCCGACGAGCGCCGCGGGCTGACGCACTCGCTGGCGCTGCTGGTGCTGGCCTTCGCGGGCATCATCACGCTGCGTCTGATGATGCCCGCCGGCGAAACGGTCACGGCGTTCAGCGAGACCTTCGTGCGCGACCGCTTCGGCGACATCGTCAAGCTGTTCGGATACCTGGTGTTGATCGGCGTGTTCGTCTATTCCAAACATTTCCTGCGCATGGCCGGCCTGTTCAAGGGCGAGTTCTATGCGCTGAGCCTGTTCGCGCTGCTCGGCGTCATGATCATGATCTCGGCGGCGAGCCTGTTGACCGTCTATCTCGGGCTGGAGCTGCTGGCGCTGTCGAGTTACGCCCTGGTCGCGCTGAACCGGGATTCGGCCCGCGGCGCCGAGGCGGCCATGAAGTACTTCATCCTCGGCTCGCTGGCTTCCGGCATCCTGCTGTTCGGCATGAGCCTGATCTATGGTGCAACCGGCTCGCTGGCGCTTTCCGAGATCTCCGGCGCGCTGGGCCAGGCCGCCTCGGGCGACGCGTTGCTGGCCTTCGGCCTGGTGTTCCTGGTCGTAGGTATCGCATTCAAGCTCGGTGCGGTGCCGTTCCACATGTGGCTTCCGGACGTCTACCACGGCGCGCCGGTGGCCGTCACTCTGCTGATTGCTTCGTTGCCCAAGCTCGGCTACCTGGCGCTGGCCATCCGCTTGCTGGCCGACGGCATGAGCGCAATGCACGAGGACTGGCAGGCCATGCTGGCGGTGCTGGCCGCGCTGTCGCTGGTGCTCGGCAACGTCGTGGCCATCGCGCAGACCAACATCAAGCGCATGCTCGCCTATTCGACCATCTCGCACGTCGGCTTCATCCTGCTCGGCCTGCTGGCCGCCTCGCCGGCAGGCTACGCAGCGGCGACGTTCTACACCCTGGTCTACACGCTGATGTCGGCCGGCGCCTTCGCTGTGATCATCCTGCTTTCGGCCAACGGTGTCGAGGCCGAGAACCTCGATGACTTCAAGGGTCTGAATGCACGCAGTCCGTGGTTCGCGCTGATGATGCTGATGCTGATGTTCTCGCTGGCCGGTATCCCGGTATTCGTCGGCTTCTTCGCCAAGTGGCAGGTCATCGCCGCGGCCATCGACGCCGGTTTCATGGGGTTGTCCATCCTGGCGGTGGTGACGGCCGTGATCGGTGCCTTCTACTACCTCCGGATCGTCAAGCTGATGTACTTCGACGAGCCGGAAACCTCGGCGCCGGTCCAGGCGCCGCTCGACTTCAAGGCCGTTCTTTCGATCAACGGCATCGCGATGCTGGCACTGGGGTTGTTCTCGGGCGGATTGATCAGTCTCTGCGTCAGCGCGTTCGCTTGAGGTATCG
>Ga0102940_1000197_pt1 | contig 42563 bp, 51 predicted proteins | sample SalPonR2_C_D1_MG_FD_78215 | JGI IMG/M metagenome (GOLD analysis project Ga0102940, IMG submission 78215) | Salt pond soil microbial communities from South San Francisco under conditions of wetland restoration - Salt Pond MetaG R2_C_D1_MG | ecosystem: Environmental > Aquatic > Marine > Intertidal... | reverse complement strand
TCAGCACCACCGTGAACCCGTCGGGCTCGATATCGAACGGGACCGGATCAAAAACGCTGGGGTCGTTGTTGATGTACTGGTCGGCGTTCTGGCCGGAATTGACGGTGTTGATCGAAACGATCGAGCCGTCTTCAAGCACGGCGCAGTTGTCGGCCGAGCCGGTGCCGTTGATGAAGAAGGCAAACACGTCGTTGAAGAGGTTGCCGACGAACTCGTTGTACTCCTCCGAACCGAACACGTAGTCGATGGATACCGTATCGCTATTCGGCACGAAATCGAATTCGAGCACCGCGGCGTCGCCGTTCCGTCCGATGCCGACCAGCGCCTGCAGGTCCGGATCGCCGGGCTCGCGAAAGCTCGTTGACGTCCTGCGGGAGTCATTGCCGGGCAGGAGGCGGACATCACCGGAGCTCAGCAACGCGCCGGCCTCGAAGCCGACCAGGGCGTCCGGATCGACGAACAGGCCGGCCGCTCGCGGATCGCCGGTGAACACCGGATTGGACGCGATGATGCCCGGCCCGGCGACGAAGTCGGCGAGTTCGTCGAGGGTCAGCGCGTCATTGAGTGAATTGACGGTTATGCCGCCGCGGCCGGTCTTCGGCGCGTCGCCGTCTACGGCCAGCGCGACCGACATCGGTGCGGCGGCCAGCAGCGCAGCGGCCAGTATATGGTTCATTGCCTTGTTCATCCTCTCCCTCCTCCAGGATCGATCCATGGTTGTCGTCGTCCGGCCCGCCGGGCACCTGAAGCAGGCAGTACGGTCCGGCACACGGGACACACACAACTACTATTGCAACTTGCACGCCAATCAATGACGCCGGCGGTTCTGCGCCGGTACAGCGTCATGCAGCGGCAGTTCGTGACGAATCGCGCGCACTGTGATGGTCTCGCGCGCGCATCCGTCCATCAGGCTTGAAGAACCCCCTTGGCAAGACTTCAGGCTACATTGGAACACGATTCGTTCTGGCGATGATTGACCTGACGCAACTTCGAAGGCGCCCCGGCGGCAGGTCGGTCCGGCGGACGAGCCGACCGGATGGACGACTGCGCGGGCGAGTGCGCGCTTCGCGGGCCGGTTACCGCCCGCGCAGGAACAATCGATCCAGCTGCTGCAGGTCCAATTCGACCCAGGTCGGCCGGCCGTGGTTGCACTGGTCGGAGCGCTCGGTGCGCTCCATGTCGCGCAGCAGCGCGTTCATCTCGTCGAGGTTCAGCCGCCGGTTGGCGCGGACCGAACCGTGGCAGGCGGCGGTCGACAACAATTCGTCGATGGCCTGCTCGACCCGCTTCGAGTCGCCCAGTTCGACCAGGTCGGCGAGCACGTCGCGAACCATGGCGTGGACGTCGGCCCGGGCCAGCAGCGTCGGCACCGCGCGGATCAGCACCGATTCCGGACCGGCCGGCTGCAGCTCGAAGCCGAGCCGACCGAGCGAATCCTGGTGCTGCTCCAGCGCGCGGACCTCGCGCGCCGACACCGCCAGCGTTTCCGGTACCAGCAGCGGTTGCGACCGGATCCGGTCCTCGGCCCAGTCCATCTTCATCCGCTCGTAGACGATCCGTTCGTGGGCGGCGTGCATGTCGACCAGGACCAGGCCGCGCGCGTTCTGGGCCAGTACGTAGATGCCGTGGACCTGGGCCAGCGCGAAGCCCAGCGGCGGAACTTCGGCGTCGCCGCCGTCGGCCGGCAGCGGGCGCGCCTCGCCGTCGGCCGGGCGCGCCAGTTCGGCATAGCGCTGCACGGCCTCGGCCACCGGCAGGCCCAGACCACCCTGCCCGGCCTCGCCGAACCTGCCGCCCGCCCCGCCGCCGGACGCGTAGGCCGGCAGTTCGACCCGGCCGGCCGCCGGACCGGCATGGCCGGCATCCGACCCGGCCCGGGTCTCGGCCAGCGCGCGGTGGATCTTCGAGAACAGGAAGCCGTGCACGGTGCGACCGTCGCGGAAACGGACCTCGGTCTTCTGCGGGTGCACGTTGACGTCGACCCGCGCCGGGTCCAGCTCCAGCATCAACACGTAGGCCGGGTGACGGCCGGAATACAGCACGTCGGAATAGGCCTGCCGCACCGCGTGGGTGACCAGCCGATCGCGGACCAACCGGCCGTTGACGAAGAAGAACTGCATGTCGGCCTGGCTGCGCGAGAAGCTGGGCCGTGCGACCCAGCCGGTCAGCCGCATGCCGTCGTGCTCGGCGTCCAGCGCCAGCGCGTGCTCGATGAAGCCGTTGCCGCAGACGTCCTCGACCCGGCGCTGCCGGGCCGCGTCGCTGTCGGCGGTGGGCAGGCGGCGCACCGCCCGGCCGTTGTGGTGCAGTTCGAACGCGCAGTTCATCCGGGCCAGCGCCAGCCGCCGGATGCATTCGTCGATGTGGCCGAACTCGGTCCGCTCGGTCTTCAGGAACTTGCGCCGGGCCGGGGTGTTGAAGAACAGGTCGCGGACATCGATGTCGGTGCCTGGCGGCATCGGGCAGGGTTCGGGCGACTCGGTCCGACCGCCCTCGGACACCAGCTGCATGCCGCTGTCGGCGCCGGCCGCCCGGCTGGCCAGCCGCAGGCGCGACACCGAGCCGATGCTGGCCAGCGCCTCGCCGCGGAAGCCGAGGCTGGCGACCGCCTCGAGATCCTCGAGCCGCTCGATCTTGCTGGTGGCGTGCGGATGCAACGCCAGCGCGAGCTCGGCGTCCGGGATGCCGTGGCCGTCGTCGATGATCCGGATGCGACGCTGGCCACCGCCCTCGATCTCGACCTTGACCCGGCGGGCACCGGCATCGAGGCTGTTCTCGACCAGCTCCTTGACCACCGAGGCCGGCCGCTCGACGACTTCGCCGGCGGCGATCTGGTTGACCAGGTGCTCGGGCAGCGCGCGGATCGCCATTCAGTCGGCCACTAGGCGTCCGGCGCGTCGGGCAGCCGCAGCCGCTCGACCGGGCGGCCCTCGATCACGTGCGCCTGGAGAATCTCTTCGAGGTCCTGCTCGTCGATGTAGGTGTACCAGGCGCCCTCGGGGTAGACCACCAGCACCGGGCCGAGCTCGCAGCGGTCCAGGCATCCGGCAGTATTGACCCGTACGCCGCCGGCCCCGGCCAAGCCCAGTTCCTTGACCCGCGTCTTCAGCCAGCCGCGCATCTCCGCGGCCCCGCACTGCTGGCACGAGGGGCGGTCGGCGCCCGGCTCGCGCTGGTTGGTGCAGAAGAACAGGTGCTTGCGGTAGTAGGACATGACGGGTCCGGGCTCGATGGCGGGCTCAGTCGAAGCTGTAGACCAGGTTGACGGTGCTCAGCACGTCGGTGTTGTCGCGGCCCGGATCCACGTCGGTGTTGTGGCGAACCGCCACCCCGGTCTTGAGCGACAACGCGCCGTTGATCGCGACGGTCAGCGCCAGGTCGTTCTCGAAGAACGTGTTCGAAGCGCCGGTCTCGACCAGGAACTTGTTCTCCAGCTTCGCGGTTTCCGACAGGTTCCACAGATAGTCCAGCGCGCCGCGGCCGATGAAATCGGTTTCGGAGTCTCCGGTGTCGCGCGACTCCGAGAACCGGACGCCCGGGCCGGCTTCGACGCTCAGGAAATGGGTCTCTCCGGTCAGAATGCGGTAGCCATAGCCCACCGCGGCCGAGGCCTGGTACTCGAACGACGAGAACTTGTCTTCGTCGTAGCGCGCCGACCCGGTCAGGTAGTTGCGCTCGTTCATGTCGTACCGGGTGATGTTCGAGGCCAGGAAGCGGCTGGCGTCCAGCGAGCCGTCGTTCTCGGAACGCAGGTAGCTCAGCTCGGTCTCGTTCGACCAGCGATCCCGCGTGTAGGTCAGGCCCAGCTTGGCGTTGATGGTCTCCGTGTCGCTGTTGCCACGGGCGAAGACCAGGCCGAGCTCACCGGAGCCGGTCCAGTCGGCGGCCGCCGACAGCGGCAGCATCGAAAACAGCAGGATCGCGGCCAGGCCGGATGCAGGAAGCGGAAGTCGAATGGTGCAGTTCACGTGGGTTCTCCATGGTGTTCGGCGGCTCGGTGATGCGTTCGGACTGCCGGATTGAACGATCGCGGATCGGTCCTCCGACGTCACCTCGATCGCGCCTGGCGTGATGGTAGCAAACCGCAGTCCGCGTCGAACCGTCGCTGACGTACCCGCGCTAGAATCAGGGCCGGTTCAAGTTCCGGAATTCGTCGTGACCCATTCGCTGACCGACCGTCTGTTCACCCATCTCGACCAGGCCCTGCGCGTGAGCCTGGCCCCGGCACCGGCCGCCGACCGCGCCCGCCCGGGCGCAGACGCGCCCGAAGCGGAACTCGAGGAACACGAACGTCGCGACGTGGCAGGGATGATGCGGGTCAACCACACCGGCGAGGTCTGCGCCCAGGCGCTCTACGCCGGCCAGGCGGCCACCGCGCGCACCGCCGGCGTCCGGGCCGAAATGCAGCAGGCCGCCGACGAGGAGGTCGATCACCTGAGTTGGTGCGCCGATCGCCTGCAGGAACTGGGCGCCCGACCCAGCCGACTCAACCCGGTGTGGTACGCCGGATCGTTCGCGATCGGCGCGTTGGCCGGGGCGGCCGGCGATCGCTGGAGCCTGGGGTTCGTCGAAGCCACCGAGCGCCAGGTCGAGGCGCACCTGGAATCGCACCTCGACCTGCTACCCACGGCCGACGAGCGGTCGCGGGCGATCGTCCACCAGATGAAGATCGACGAGGCGCGCCATGCCGAACTGGCCCAGGAAGCCGGTGCCGCGACGCTGCCGCGCCCGGTCCAGGGACTGATGGCCGTCACCGCCGACCTGATGAAGGCCGTCGCCTACCGGATCTGATCTGCCCGGGTCCTGCCCGCCCGTCCCGCAGACAGACCCACCGCCCGGCCGTTCGACCGGGGCGAGTCCCGCGGCGCCTCAGAGATTGCGGCCGTAGAACAGTTCCTGCATTTCCTTGCGCAACCGCCGTTCGATCCTGCGCCGCTGTTGTGGCGGCAGATCGCCGGCGTTCTGACCGAACAGGTAGTTGTCCAGGTCGAAGTCCTTCAGGCACATCTTGGTGTGGAACAGGTTTTCCTGGTAGACGTTGACGTCGATCATCTGATAGGCGTTCTTGGTGTCGCGGCTGAAGTAATCCTGGATCGAGGTGATCTTGTGGTCGATGTAGTGCTTCCGGCCGCGCACGTCGCGGGTGAAGCCGCGGACGCGGTAATCCACGGTGACGATGTCGGATTCGAAGCTGTGGATCAGGTAGTTCAGCGCCTTTAGCGGAGAGATCACGCCGCAGGTCGCCACGTCGATGTCGGCCCGGAACGTGCAGATGCCGTCGTGGGGGTGGCTCTCCGGGTAGGTGTGGACGGTGATATGGCTCTTGTCGAGATGCGCGAGCACGGTCTCTGGGAGCGGCCCCGGCGCGGCCGACGAGATCGTCGTGCCCGGCTCCACCGGCCCCTCGGCGATCAGAATGGTCACGCTGGCGCCCTGCGGATCGTAGTCCTGCCGCGCGACGTTCAGGATATTGGCGCCGATGATTTGCGAGACGTCGGTCAGGATCTGGGTCAGGCGCTCCGCGTTGTAGGCCTCATCGATGTATGCGATGTAATCCTGGCGCTGCGCCTCGGTAGTGGCATAGCACAGGTCGTAGATGTTGAAGCTCAGCGCTTTGGTCAGGTTGTTGAAACCGTGCAGCTGGATGCGACGTTTTGCCATAATTGCGCAATCGGAATTCGATCAGTGGCGGGGTGAGCGGACCAGTGGGCCCGGAACCGCATTATCCACCAGATTCGGGCTTGCATGGTCGCCGCGGGGCGGCCGATGATACGATTGACGACGTTTGACAAGCGCCGACGGCGTTCCATAATGGGTACCCATGACGCGGGGATCGCGTCATTTCGACTTCTTTTCAGGAAGCATGCATGCGTGATTTCCAGTTCTACCCGGTCGACCGTGTAGCGATGGATCATTTTCTGGGCCACTGCAAGCGCCAGCATTTCCCGGCGCGGGCGACGGTCATGCGGCCGGGCGACAACGGTCAGACCATGTGGTACGTCGTCGAGGGCTCGGTCACCGTGTCCACCGAGGGCGATGACGGCCGGGAGCTGATCCTCAGCTATCTGAATCCCGGTGACTTCATCGGCGAGATGGGGCTGTTCATGCGTCCCGGAAGCCGCGAAGTCATGGTCCGCACCAAGACCAAGTGCGAACTGGCCGAGATTTCCTATGGCCAGCTCCGCGAACTGCTGGAAGGCGACCTCAAGGACCATGCGCTCGAGATCATGACCGCGATCGGCGCCAAGCTGGCCCAGCGCCTGCTGCAGACGCGCCGCAAGGTCGAACACCTGGCCTTCCTCGATACCCAGGGCCGGGTGGCCCGCACCCTGATCGACCTGTGCGGCGAGCCCGACGCCGTATCGCATCCCGAGGGCACCCAGATCAAGATCACCCGCCAGGAACTCTCGCGGATCGTCGGCTGCTCGCGCGAAATGGCCGGCCGGGTGATGAAGGCACTGCAAGAAGAAGGCATGTTGCGCGCTTCCGGCAAGACCGTCGTGGTCCTCGGCACCTTCAAGGGTTCGGCGCCGACCTAGCGCTTCGCGAGGGGCCGGGGGGAAGAGGCGAAGGACGAGTACTGCTCAGGGACCAGACCAAAGGGGCCGGAACAAAGGGACCAGGGACGAGTAACTCCAACCCGGCTCGGCGCCTGCTTGCCTCCAAGTCCCTGCCAGCCCCTCTTCCCTTCCAGCCCCTTGCCCCTGCCGTTCAACCCGTATTCTGCAGCCCCTGCGCGATTCCGTGCACCGTCGTGACCAGCGCCTGCTCCAGTGCCCGGTCTTCGCGCCGGCCCGCGCGCCAGCGTTTCAGCAGATCGACCTGCACGTAGCTCATCGGGTCGACGTAGGGATTCCGGAGCAGGATCGACCGACGAAGGGTCGAATCCCGGTCCAGCAGCTGGTCCTGGCGCTTGAGCCGGCAGATCCAGTCGCGGGTCCGATCGAACTCGGCCCGGATGGCCGGGAAATGCCGTTCGCCGGCGGACCCGGCCAGCGCCGCGTAGCGGGCCGCGATATCGAGATCGGCCTTGGCCATGGCCATTTCGGCGTCGTCCAGCACGGTGCGGAAGAACAGCCAGCCTTCGAGCATCTCGTACAGACGCGCCTCGCCGAATTCGCCGGCCATGGCCTCGAGCCCGCTGCCGAGGCCGAACCAGCCCGGCAACGCGTGACGACTCTGGCCCCAGGCGAACACCCACGGAATCGCGCGGAGACCGCCGATGCCGGCGTCGGGACGGCGCGAGGCCGGGCGTGACCCGATCCGCATCCGCTCGATCACATCGATCGGGGTGGCGGACCGGAAATACTCCGCGAAATCGTCGTCCCCGTAGACGCGCTCCCGGTAGGCGCGACGGCTGTGCTCGGCCAGCCGCTCCATCGTCTCGCACCATTCCGGCTCGGGTTCCGGGCGATCGGGTTCGGTCAGGGTGGCCTGGAGCACGGCGCCGGTCATCTGTTCGAGGTTGCGCACCGCGATCGGCCGGAGCGCATACTTGCGGTGGATCACCTCGCCCTGCTCGGTCAGGCGGAGCCGTCCGCCGACGCTGCCCGGGGGCGCGGCCAGAATGGCGCGATGGGTCTTGCCGCCGCCGCGACCGATGCTGCCGCCGCGGCCATGGAACAGGGTCAGGCGGATATCGGCCGCAGCGAACACGTCGGTCAGGCGGCGCTGAGCGTCCTGCAGCGACCAGCGCGATGCGACCAGCCCACCGTCCTTGTTGCTGTCGGAATAGCCCAGCATGATGGTCTGTCGGTCGTCGCGTGCCGCCAGCAGGCCGCGCCAGGCCGGTGTTTCGAGCAGCCCCTGCATCACGCGCTCGGCCGCCTGGAGATCGGCCACGGTCTCGAACAGCGGCACGAAGTCCATCGCGCCGTCCTCGAGCCCGGCGCAACGAGCCATCCACCATGCGGCCAGCACGTCATCGGCGTTGCGGCTCATGCTTACGATCAGGGTTTCCACCGCCCGTCGGCCGAACCGGCGGCGCGCCTCGGCGGCCGCAGCCAGCAGGCGGAACACCGGGTGTTCACCGGACGCCGGGCCGCGCTTGGCGCGGGCCAGCCGGTCGGTCAGCGCCTGCCGGCGATCGTTCGCCCCCCGCTCCGGCCAGTCCGCATCGTCCAGCTGTTCGGCCACCGCCTCGTGCAGGTCGCCGGAGTCGATTCGCAGGTCCAGCGCGGCGAGATGGAACCCGAAGATCGCCACGCGCCGCATCAGCCGCTGCAGCGGGAACAATCCGGCCCGCTCCCCGCGGTGGCCGCGCAGGCTTGCGGCGATGGCTTCGAGATCCTCGGAAAACGCTTCGGGCGAGGCGTAGCCGTGTTCGGCGTCGCTGCGGGTCCGCTCCAACCGGGCTTCGACCAGGTACAGGAAGACCCGGTAGGGCATGTCGGCGTGCCGGGCGGGGACCGCATCGAAGGCATCGGGCAGGCGGTTCCGGGTCTCGGCAATGCGCTCGGACAGTGCGTCGGCGACGTCGATCCGTCCCGAGGTCTGACTCAGCAACCGATTCAGGCGCCGGATCTCGTGCAGATAGTTGCCGATCACCTGGCGACGCTGTTCGGCCAAGGTATCGAGCACGGTGTCCGGCCCGACGTTGGGATTGCCGTCCATGTCGCCGCCGACCCAGGAGCCGAAGCGCAGCAGCGTGGGCAGCTCCGAGGGTTGCAGATCCACGCCCCAGACCGCCTGCACCGCCTCGGCCAGGTTCTCGTGCAGCACCGGGGCAACGCGATACAGCACGTTGGCCAGGTAATAGTGGGCGTGCTCGGCCTCGTCGGCCACGGTCGGCCGCGACTCCGACTGCTCCGCGGTCTGCCAGGCGATGGTCAATTCCATCCGGACCCGGTCGATCAGCCGGGCTGCGGCGCGCGCACCGATGCGCGGGTTCATGCGCTGGACCAGGTAGCGGGCCATGCGCTGCTCCTTTTCGAGCACGGAGCGCCGCGTGGCCTCGGTCGGGTGGGCGGTCAGGACGGGTTCGACCCGTAGTGAATCCAGCGCCGGGGCGACCGCATCCCATGAACGACCGGTTTCGCGCAGCTCGGCCAACACGCCCTCGAGACTTTCCGGCTGGACCTCGCCGGCCACGGCCCGGTCGGCGCCGCGCCGGATCCGGTGGACCTGCTCGGCCAGGTTGACGACCCGGAACCAGGCCGCGAAGGCGCGTGCGAAGGCCGCCGCTTCGGCAGCATCCTCGAAGCGGCACAGCGCGTCCAGCGGCGGATCGTGGTCCTCTCCGACGCGGCGAGCGATCGCGGCTTCGCGCGCGGTTTCGACGCGCTCGAACAGACCCGCTCCGCCCTGTTCGCGCAGCAGCTCGCCGACCATGCTGCCGAGGGTGTGGACGTCCTCGCGCAAGCCCTCGTGCTCGGGCGGAAAATCGATTTCTTCACGTTTCATGTCGTCGGGTCGCCGGCGTTGAATCCAGCCCCATGGTAGCGGCGTGGTCCGACCGCGGCGTGGGGACGTGACGTATGATCCGTCCCGAACCCGTCCGAGTGGCCGTCCGATGCCGCCCAACCGCCCGCTTGCCGACGACGATGCCCAGCCGTTCGAATCCAGCCCGTATGCGACGCTGGTCCTGAATCTGGGGCGCGCCCTGATGCATGCCGGTTCGCCGTCGCATCGGCTGGAGGCCGCCATGCAGGTCATGGCCGACCGGCTCGGTCTGACCGCCGAGTTCTTCTCGACACCGACCGCGCTGATGGTCTCGCTCGGCGACGGCAACCGACAGCAGGTCTACCTCGCTCGGGTCGAGCCGGGCGACCCCAACCTGGGCAAGCTCGCCGAGTTGACCGCAATCATGGAGGGCCTGGCCTCCGGCGCGCTGGACCCGATCGAAGCCGACCGCCAGGTCCAGGAGATCGATGCTCGCCCGCCGACCTATCGGGGCGTCACGCTGCTTGCGGCCTTCATGGCCGTCTCCGCCGGCGCCTGCACCCTGATCGGAGGAGGGCTCCGTGAGATGCTGGCGGCCGGAGTGCTCGGCGGCCTGACCGGGCTGTGCGTGCTGCTGCTGCGCCGGGGGCCGGACCTGGCGCGCTTGATCGCACCGGTTGCCGCGTTCCTGGTGACCTTTACCGGAACGCTCTGGTGCGGGTATGACGGCCACACAGCACTCATGCCGGCCGTGATCGCCGGAATGATCGCGCTGATCCCCGGCATGGACCTGACCATTTCGACCCGGGAACTGGCGACCGGTCACCTGGTGGCCGGGGCCGCCAGGCTATCGGCGACGATCATGGTGTTCGCCTTCCTGAGCTTCGGGCTGGCCGCCGGCGGTGCCGCCGGACAGGCCTTGATCGGCCAAGTGGACCTGATCGATCCTTCGCCGCTGCCTCCCGGCCTGTTCTTCATCGGCCTCGGCCTGGCTGCCATCGGCTTCGTCGCACTGTTCCAGGCGGTTCTGCGCGACGGGCCCTGGATCCTGCTGGCCTGCATGATCTCGGTCGGTGCGGCCGGTCTCGGCGGGCTGATCGGATCCCCGGTGATGGGAGCGTTCCTCGGCGGGCTGTTCGTCGCGATGTCCAGCAACCTGTTCGCCCGGATCACCGGACGGCCCGGATCGATCATGCTGCTGCCCGGCCTGATCCTGCTGGTTCCCGGGTCCATCGGCATGCGCAGTCTCGCCGCCATCGTCGGCCAGGACATCCTGTCCGGCCTCGAGACCGCGTTCCTGGCCGGCATGATCGCCGTGGCTCTGACCGCCGGAATGATCCTGGCCAGCGTCCTCATCCCGCCGAGGATCAGTCTCTGATTTCGAGGGAAGAGGGGCCAGTGAAAAGGCCCCGATCGTCGAGCCACGACGCACTCGTCCCTCGCCCCTCTTCCCTTCGTCCCTAGCCCCCGATTCATCCCCCCTGTACACTTCAAACCATGAGCACGATCGATATCCGCAAGGAACACAGATTCGACCTCGAGCAGGCTCAGCAGGTCGCCGACGACCTGGCCCGGGACCTGGCCGAGAAGTTCTCGGTCGACTACGGCTGGGAAGGGGATGTGCTGCACTTCGAGCGCAGCGGCTGCGACGGTCACATCGAGGTCGACGAGCAGTGCGTGCACGTGGTTGCACGGCTGGACTTCTTCGCCTCGTTCCTGAAACCCGCCGTGGAGAAGGAAATCCACCGCTACCTCGACGAACACTTCACGTGATCGGGACCCACGAATCTCCGACCATGATCATCGGCGCCTGCGAGTGGGTGGCGCTGCCCGAGCTCGGCATCCACCGCCTGCGCGCACGGGTCGATACCGGGGCGAAGAGCTGTGCGCTGCATGCCGAGGCCATCGAGACCTTCGCCGTCGACGGCCGCGAACGCGTGCGGTTCAACGTCTATACCGGTCACCCGGAGCCCGACGGCTGGCATCCCTGCGAGGCTCGGCTGGTCGGCACCCGCCGGGTGCGCTCCAGCTCCGGCGAGGGCCAGCCGCGATTCACCATCCGCACGCCCATCGTCATCGGCCACGCCCAATGGGATGTCGACATCACCCTGGCCGACCGTGAGAGAATGCGATATCGAATGCTGCTGGGACGCACCGCCATGGAACACCACGCGCTGGTGTATCCGGCCCGCGCGTTCCTGCAGGGCAAGCCTCGCCTCGACTGACAGGACGCTCCATGCGCATCGCGATTCTCTCCAGAAGCCGCAGCATCTACTCGACCCGGCGACTGATCGAGGCGGCCGAAGAGCGCGGCCACGAAGCCAGGGTGGTCGACACGCTGCGCTGCTACATGAGCATCGCCTCGCACCGCCCGAGCATCCACTACCGCGGCGACACGCTCGGCGAGTTCGACGCGGTGATCCCGCGGATCGGCGCGTCGATCACGTTCTACGGCACCGCAGTGCTGCGGCAGTTCGAGATGATGGGCACCTTCCCGCTGAACGAGTCGGTCGCCGTGACGCGCTCCCGTGACAAGCTGAGATCGCTGCAGCTGCTTTCGCGCCGCGGCATCGGACTGCCGGTAACCGGCTTCGCGCGAGCCGCTGACGACATCGGCGACCTGATCCAGATGGTCGGCGGCGCCCCCCTGGTCGTCAAGCTGCTGGAAGGCACGCAGGGCATCGGCGTCGTGCTGTGCGAAACGAAGAAGGCCGCCGAAAGCGTCCTCGAGGCGTTCATGGGCCTGAACGTATCGATCATGGTCCAGGAATACATCAAGGAAGCCGGCGGTGCAGACATCCGCTGTTTCGTCGTCGGCGACAAGGTCGTCGCCGCGATCAAACGCCAGGCCCAGCCCGGCGAATTCCGCTCCAACCTCCACCGCGGCGGTACCGCCAGCCTGATCAAGATCACCCCCGAAGAGCGCAGCACCGCCGTGCGAGCCGCGCGCATCATGGGCCTGAACGTCGCCGGCGTCGACCTGCTGCGTTCCAATCACGGCCCGCTGGTCATGGAAGTCAACTCCTCGCCGGGCCTGGAAGGTATCGAATCGGCCACCGGCAAGGACGTGGCGGGCATGATCATCGGCTTCCTCGAGAAGAATGCGAAGAAGGACAAGACCCGCACCCGCGGCAAGGGCTGATCGGGCTTCGATCACTGCTGGTGGCTTCGGCCTTTAGAGGATGATCGCAAAAACGCGAAGGCGCGAAGAGAAAAGCTGAAACATCGCTTTCTTTTGTGAAGAATGCGTGCTCGAAGATGCTCTGATTTCGATTCGAGAACATACTCAGCGGTCTCCGGCTGACGTCGAGCAAGGTGTTCCGGAAACGACAGGATACGAGGCTGTGGCGCCTGTTCTTCCCCTTGCTTTATGAATTTTTTCGCTTTTCTCTTCGCGCCTTTGCGTCTTCGCGCTCATCATCTAGCAGACTCATGCACCAGGCCCGGACCAGGCCATCGGACTACTTCAACCCCGAACGGCGGATGATTCGGCCGCAGCGCCAGAGCAGGTAGTTGGCGACCAGCCAGAAGTTCCTGAACGCCGGGTTGCGGGTCTGTCTGTGGTGGTAGCGGTAGTAGATCTGCTGGACGATGACGGCGAGCCGGAACAGGCCGTAGACTTCGTAGAACGCCCAGTGCTCGGGCGAGAGCTTCATGTTCTCACAGTAATAGTCGACGACTTCGCGGCGGGTCATCATGCCCGGCAGGTGCGTGGGCTGTCGGCGGAAGGCGCGGAACACCCGGTCGTCGTCGGCCTGGACCCAGTAGGCCAGCGCGTTGCCCAGGTCCATCAGCGGATCGCCGAGCGTGGCCATCTCCCAGTCGAGCACGCCGATGATCGTGAGCGGATCGTCCGGGTCCAGCACCAGGTTGTCGAAGCGATAGTCGCCGTGGATCAACCGGATCGCGACTTCATCCGGACAATGGCGATCGAGCCATCGCATGACCTTTTCGCCCTTCATCACGTTCCGGGTCCGCGCCTTCCGGAATCGACCCGACCAGCCGTCGATCTGCCGGCGGTTGTAGCCTGCGCCCTTGGCCAGCGTGTCGAGGCCGGCGGCTTCGACGTCGACCGAGTGCATCTCGATCAGCGTATCGATCGCGTTCCGGCACAGCTGGCGGACTTCGTCTTCGGAAAGTTCGAGCCCGCGCGGCAGGTCGGCGCGCGGGATAATGCCTTCCAGCCGCTCCATCACGTAGAAGTCCGAGCCGACCACCTCGTGATCCTCGCAGGCGGCCAGCATCTCCGGCACCTTCGTGAACACCGGCTTCAGCGCCTTCTGGATTCGGTACTCGCGGACCACGTCGTGCGCCGACTTCGCCTTCGTCCCCGGCGGGGGCCGGCGCAGGATCAGGTCGCGGTCGGCATACCGCAGCCGATACGTCAGGTTCGACGCCCCCTTCGGAAACTGCTCGACCTCGGGCGTTCCTTCCAGCCCCACGATCCGTTCCTTCAGCCACGCATCCAGCGCGGCTTCGTCGAACCGGTCCTCGTCGCGCACCTCGCGCGGCTGATCGATCACGCTTGCTTTATTCGAACTCATCGAAATCTCTTCATCCGTGTTGTTCTGATGACGTGCCAACGGCCTTTAGATGATGAGCGCGAAGACGCGAAGCCGCAAAGAAAAAACCAAAGGCGAATATGGGAGAACACCCTCGTCGGACAACACGAGATGCGGGTCTCCAGGGCATCGGCAGACCTTCGATGTGCCGGCTCGAACGATCTGATTCCAGACACTCGACTCGAATCAGGATTCGACAGAATCACAATGGCTTTGTCGTTCTCTTTGCGCCTTCGCGTCTTCGCGCGCATCCTCTAAAGAAACAATCCTCCAAGTCCGAACGAAGTCTCTAGCCGAGATACTTCTTGAACTCGGCACGGGCGACCATCATGCGGTGGACTTCGTCGGGGCCATCGGCCAGGCGCAGGGCGCGGGCGCCGGCCCAGGCGGCGGCGAGTGGGAAGTCTTCGCTGAGTCCCCCGCCGCCGTGCAGCTGCATGGCCATGTCGATGACGTCCTGGGCCATGTTCGGCACGGCGACCTTGATCTGCGACACCTCGCTCATCGCACCCCGGATCCCGTGGGTGTCGAGCGCCCAGGCCGCCTTCATGACCAGCAGGCGGGCCTGTTCGATGGCGATTCTCGCGTCGGCGATGCGCTCGGCGTTGCCGCCCAGCTTCGCCAGCGGCTTGCCGAAGGCGGTTCGGCTCAGCGCGCGCTTGCAGGCCAGTTCGAGGGATCGTTCGGCCAGGCCGATCAGGCGCATGCAGTGATGGATGCGCCCCGGACCGAGCCGGCCCTGGGCGATCTCGAAGCCGCGGCCCGGGCCGGCGATGATGTTCGAGACCGGCAGCCGCACGTCGGTGAAGCTGACTTCACCGTGACCGTACGGCGCATCGTCGAAGCCCATCGCGTGCAGCATGCGCTCGATCTTCACGCCCGGCGCGTCGACCGGACAGAGCACCATCGAGTGGCGGCGATGCCGGTCGGCATCGGGATCGGTCAGGGCCATGAAAATGACGACCGCGCAATCCGGGTGGCCGATGCCGGTCGACCACCACTTGCGGCCATTGAGCACGACCTGGTCGCCGTCGACGACAGCGGTGGCTTCCATGTTGGTGGCGTCCGACGAGGCCACGCCGGGCTCGGTCATGCAGAACGCCGAGCGGATCTCGCCTGCGAGCAGCGGCTCGAGCCATTCGTCCTTCTGCGCCTCGGAGCCGTAGTGATACAGGACTTCCATGTTGCCGGTGTCGGGCGCGTTGCAGTTGAAGATCTCCGGGGCGATCAGCGAGCGCCCCATGCGCTCGGCCAGCGGCGCGTAGTCGAGATTGGACAGGCCCGCGCCGAGCTTGCCATCGGGCAGAAACAGGTTCCACAGGCCCTCGGCCTTCGCCTCGGCCTTCAGTGAACGGACGGCTTCCGGCTCCTGCCAGCGCTGATCCTCCGGGCGGTCGACCGACAACAGTTCGGCCTCCAGCGGCAGGATGCGCTGAGCGACGAAGGCTTCGATGCGTTCTGCGAGTTCCTTCGATGCATCGGACGAGGTCAGATCCATGGGTGCCTTCTCCTTGGCGCAACGGCGAGCGGATAGAATATGAGGGTGTACCGAACTACGAGATCGCCATGCTCCGCCTCGCTCTGACGACCCTTCTGCTGTCGATGGTAATCGATGCCGCGGCCGCCGACGGCCTGCGCGCCGACGACCCCTGGATCCCGGCCGCCCCGCCGACCGCGCGGATGATGGCCGGTTACATGACGCTGGTCAACGACGGCGCGGCAGCGGTCGAGATCGTCGATGCCCGCGCTGCCGGATTCGGCCGCGTCGAAATCCATCGTTCGTTCCGCGAAGACGGCATGATGCGGATGCGCCGCATCGACGGTCTCGACGTCCCGCCCGGTGGATCGGTAACGCTAATGCGCGGCGGGCTGCACATCATGCTGATGGCGCCCGAGCGGGTGCCGGCCGAGGGCGATACTGTGAACATCGAACTGCTCGATATCGACGGCAACGTGGTGCTCAGCGCCGAAGCGGCGGTCGAACGCCGCTGAGGTCGACGACCCGATCGCCGGCAATCCCGTAGAACGTCCAGCCTGCCCGCTCCAACCCCTCGCCGCCGCCTGTGAAGCGGCCGAAGGCCGGCAGAATCAGGTGATCGGCCCGCCGCGCGAACGCGGTCAGACGGACCCGATCGCCGCGCGGCCCGAGCCGGACCACCGGATGCACGTGCCCCGAAAGACCGGCGGGCGGCGCGTCGAGATCCACCTCGTGCATCAGCGCCAGGCCGTCGAGCCGGGCGCCATCGGCCCAGTCCTGCATCCGCCAGCGCTCCAGCCACTCCGTCAGTCCGCGGTCGTGATTGCCCGCGACCAGCACCAGTTCCAGTTCCGCATGATGCCGCCGCCATCGCTCGACGGCGTGCGGCCAGCCGTCATCGTCGTCCGGGGCGGCGTGGACCCAGTCGCCGAGCACGATCAGCCGCTCGGCGCCGGTGCCGGCCAGTACGGCATCGAGCGCGGCCAGTTCGGCGTCCAGCACCTCGGCTGGAATCGGGACGCCCGAGCGGCGAAAGACCTGGTCCTTGCCCAGGTGGACGTCGGCCACGAACGCGGTCCGCCGCGCCGGCCACCAGACCGATCGGTCGGCCCGCAGGTCAAGCGGGTGTCCGGCCAGTTCGATCCGCAGGCTCATGCCGCGTCGCGCTCCAGCCGGCCCAGCATCCGCTCGACGCGGGCCTGCCAGTCCTCGCTGGTCAGGTGAGCCCGCAGCCGGTCGGCCCACAGCGGGAAGGCGAGCGGCGTCAGTCGCTCGGGGGTGTGCAGGCTCAGCGACTGCTCGACGCTGCGTTCGAGCACCGCGCGGATGCGCCGGATCTCCAGCTGCGCCTCGAGCACTTCGCGGCGGGCCTGGTCGAGCAGCAGGTTGTCGGCGTCGTGCTCGCGGAGCACGTCGAAGATCAGGCCGCTGGAGGCCTGGATCTGGCGCACCGCCTTGCCCTTGCCCGGATAGCCCTGCTGGACCAGGCCGGCGATCCGCGCGATGTCGCGGAAGCGGTACTTCGCCAGGTTGGCCGCGTCCAGGCTCGCTACGATGTCGCGCTCCAGGTCCGCGGGATCGAGCACCCGGCGCCAGTCCTCGGCGGCCAACGCCACCGGCTCGGCGCTTAGCAGTTCGAAGCCGTAGTCATTGACGGTGATCGAGAACGTCACCGGTGTTTGCTGCGCGATCCGCCAGGCCAGCAGCGCGGCCAGGCCCTCGTGGGCCAGCCGGCCGGCGAACGGGTAGACGAACCAGTGGGATCCCTCGCGGCTGGTCACCTGTTCCAGGACCAGCCGGTCGCGCGCCGGCAGCGACGAGACCTCGCGCTGCAGCGCCAGCAGCGGGGCCGCAGCAAGGGCTTCGGCCGATGCCGGCAGTCGACCGGCGCCGAAGTCCTCGAACAATTTCAGCAGGCCATCGGCCAGCAGCGTCGACAACGGCAGCCGGCCGCCCTGCCAGGCCGGGACCTGGGCCTTGTTGGATTTCGCCGGCCGCACGTAGGCGGTCATGTCGCGAATCCGGATCAGTTCCAGCACGCGCCCGGCGAACACGAAGCGCTCGCCGGGCCGAAGCCGGGCCAGGAAGCGTTCTTCGACCGACCCCAGCGAACCCCCTTTCCGGAACTTGACCGAAAGCGCGCCGTCAGCGGTGATGGTGCCGATGTTGAGCCGGTGAAGCATGGCGATCCGCCGGCTCGGCACCCGCAACAGGCCGTTGACGGCCTCGACCCGCTGGAAGGCGGGATAGGCCTCCAGCGCCGGGCCACCGCGGGTCACGAAATCCACCACCCACTGCCACTGGACCGGCGCGAGATCGGCGAAGGCGTGGGTGGTGCGGACCTCCTCGAACAGGGCGTCCGGCGGGACGCCGCCGCCGAGCGCGGCGGTCACCACGTGCTGGGCCAGTACGTCGAGCGCCAGCCTCAGAGGCCGGCGCGGCTCGACCCGGCCGGTCTTCAGCCGCTCGCGCACCGCCGCCAGCTCGGCGATTTCCAGCGCATGGGTCGGCACGCAGACGATCCGCGCGGTACCGCCGGGCCGGTGCCCGGAGCGTCCGGCGCGCTGGATCAGCCGCGCGATGCCCTTGGGCGAGCCCACCTGCAGCACCTGGTCGACCGGCGAGAAGTCCACCCCGAGGTCCAGGCTGGCGGTGGCGACCACGCACTTCAGACGACCGTCGGACAGCCCCTGCTCGGCTTGCTGGCGCAGGTCGCGCGAGATCGACCCGTGGTGCAAGGCCACCCGGTCGGGCCAATCGCAGACCGCCTGGATCGCGTTGAACCAGATCTCGGCCTGCGAGCGGGTGTTGGTGAACAGCAGCGAGGTCCCGGCCGCCTCGATCCGGTCGATCACTGCCTTGAGCTGACGGATGCCGACCCGGCCGGCCCACGGGAAGCGATCGACCGCGCCGGGCAGCAGCGAGACCAGCTCCACCGGCCGATCGAGATCGCCGGCGATGATCAATGGTTCGCGGTCGACGCCGACCAGCGCCGCGGCGGCCTGGTCGAGGTTGCCGAGCGTGGCCGACAGCCCCCAGGTCCTCAGCCCCGGATTCCAGCCCCGGAGACGGGCCAACGCCAGCTGCAGCAGAACCCCGCGCTTGGAATCGAGCAGGTCGTGCCACTCGTCGACGAAGACCGCGCGCAGGTTCTTCAGGCGCTGCGGCGCATCGGCGTAGCTCAGCATCACCGAAAGGCTCTCCGGCGTGGTGACCAGCGCCGGTGGCGGCTGGTCCATCAATTTCCGCTTGCGGTGCGCCGAGGTGTCGCCGGTTCTCAACGCCACGGCCTCGCTCAGCCCGGCATGGGCCAGCGGGCGATCCAGGGCGCGGGCGGTATCGGCGGCCAGCGCGCGCAGCGGCGTGATCCACAGATACTGCAGACCGTGGCCGGGCGAATCGAGCAGTTCGCGCACGGCCCCGCCCCAGGCCGCCAGCGTCTTGCCGCTGCCGGTCGGCGCGTGGATGAGCCCGCTGGCGCCCGCGTCGAAGGCCGCCCAGGCCTGGCGCTGGAAGGCCTGCGGCTCGAGGCCCTGCGCGGCCAGGAACGCGTCAAGCGGGCAGCAGGCGCTCAAGGTCTTCCAGCCGGTCGGCGCCGGCGACGTCGAGGTCGCGCCGCCAGCGGTGGATTCGCGGAAAGCGCAGCGCCAGCCCCGACTTGTGCCGGGTCGATCGCGCGATGCCTTCGAAGGCCAGCTCGAATACGTGCTCCGGTTCAACGGACCGAACCGGCCCGAAGCGTTCCTTCGTGTTCTGGCGAATCCAGCGGTCCAGCTCGTCGATCTCCTTCTGGGTCAGCCCCGAATAGGCCTTGGCCACCGGCACCAGGCCTTCCGGTCCGTGCACCGCGAACGTGTAGTCGGTGAACAGGTTCGATCGCCGACCATGGCCAGGCTGGGCGTACAGCAGCACGCCGTCGAAGGTGTAGGGTTCGATCTTCCACTTCCACCAGTCGCCGCGCTTGCGCCCTACCCGATACGGCGATTCGGCACGCTTGAGCATCAGCCCCTCGACGCCGCGCTCCCGGCTGGACGCGCGCAGTTCGGGCAGCTCCTTCCAATCGTCGAAATCGACCGGACTCGAGCAGCGGATGCCGGCATCGACCGATTCGACCAGCTCCCGCATGCATCCGAGGCGTTCGCTCAACGGCCGCTCGCGCAGGTCCTGACCGTCGACTTCGAGCAGATCGAAGGCCAGCAGCACGCACGGCGCTTTTGCCAGCGTCTTCGGCCCCGGCTTCTTGCGCCCGATCCGGGTCTGCAGCACCGAGAACGGCAGCGGTCGGTCGTCGACATCGTTCCAGGCCATGATCTCGCCGTCGAGCACCGTGCCTTCGGGCAGCGCCTCGGCCACCGACTCGATCTCGGGAAAGCGCCCGTTGAGCAGGTCCTCGCCTCTGGACCAGAGGAAGTGCTCGCCCCGGCGCCTGATCAACTGGGCCCGGATGCCGTCCCATTTCCACTCCGCGTGCCAGTCGCTGGCGTCCCCCAGGGTCGCGGGCTCGTCCTCCAGCGGCGACGCGAGGAAGAACGGATACGGCGTGGCCGGATCCGGGTCGTCGGCGTCCTCTGCGGCCACCAGCGCGCTGAACCTCTCTTCGGTCGGCTGCCAGCGCCCCATCAATCGGTGCGCGACCAGCCCGGGCTCGACGCCGGCCACTTCGGCCAGCGCACGGGTCACCAGGCGCTTCGACACGCCGACCCGCAGCGCGCCGGTGATCAGCTTGTTGAACAGGAACCGGGCCGTTTCCGGGAGCGCGTCCCACTGTCGGAGCACCGCTTCTCGGCGGGCCTCGTCGTCCAGCCTGCCCAGCGGACGAACCACATCTTCGACCAGCCGGTGCAAAGGCGGCAACTCGGCCTCGGATGATTCAGGCTCGGGCGTCAACAGGGTCATGGTCTCGGCGAGGTCGCCGACGTGCTCGTAGCTTTCCTCGACCAGCCATAACGGCAGCCCGGCCTTGTCGGCGGTCCATTCGCGCAGTTCCCGGGTGTTGACGAGCCGCTTGAGACGCTGACCGGTCAGGAAATAGACCGCCCATGCGGCGTCGCGCGGCTCGGCATCCTTGAAGTAGGCCTTCAGCGCCGCGACCTTGGCGTTGGTCGCGGTCGTGCCGTCCAGCGCGCGGAACAGTTCGACGAAGCGCTTCATTGCGCCGCACTCATACGTCGTCGCGCAACGTCGCGCGCAGGTTCCAGGCCTCGGCGGAGAGGCCCTGCGCGTTCAGATAGCCGGCCAGCGATTCGCCGTTGCCGTGGATGGTGATCACCCGGCTCGCGTTCTGGTCGCGGACCGTATCGATCAGGGCCGGCCAGTCGGCGTGGTCGGAGAACACGAAACCGCGGTCGTAGCCGCGCCGGCGCCGATTGCCGCGAATCCGCATCCACCCGGACACGAACCCGGCCGAGTGCTTCGGAAAGCGCCGCATCCAGGTCGACCCGGCCGCAGACGGCGGCGCCAGCACCAGTTCACCGGCGAACTTCTCTCCCTTCCCGGCCTCGCTGACCAGGAAGGCCTCCGGCAGCCGAACCCCCTGCTCGCGATAGATCTCGGTCAACGGCCGCATCGCCCCGTGCAGCCAGACCCGCATGTCGGGGCGGCGCGCAGCCAGCTCGGCCAAAACGCGCTGGGCCTTGCCCAACGCGTAGCAGAACAGCACCGCCGGCCTGGAGGCTGCCCGGCACTCGTCCCACCACGCCTCGACCTGGTCGATGACCTGGCGAGGTTTCGGCCATCGATACACCGGCAGCCCGAAGGTGCACTCGGTGACCCATACATCGCAGTCGGCCGGTTCGAACGGCGTACAGGTCGGGTCCGGCGCCCGTTTGAAGTCCCCGGAGACGCCCCAGGTTCCATGCTCGGATTCGATGCGCACCCACGACGAGCCGAGGATGTGGCCGGCCGGAAACAGCGTGACCCGCGTATCGCCGAACTCGAACGCCTCGCCCCAGGCGTGGCCGTGGTGATCCGGTCGATCGTTCCCGGCCTCGTACCCGGCTTCGTCCTTATCGTCCGATCCCGCGCCGATCCGCGCGGCGAGGATCGCGCAGTTCGATTCGGCGGTGTGGTACTCCTCGGAACCGCCCCGCGCGTGGTCGGCGTGGGCGTGCGTGATGATCGCGCGCGGCACCGGGCGCAGCGGATCGATCCAGAAGTCGCCGGCGGCGCAGTAGAGGCCGCCGGCGGAGGGTTCGAGGAGGTTTTCGGTTTTCACATCGGTCAGTTTGACGGGTGGGCGTCAAATCGGGGTTGGTTCGTTCTTGAATGATGACGAGTGTTTCTGCGTTCGCTGCATCCAAGCGATGCGGTCGAAGTGGCAGGTGATTGACGCTCCAAAGTCGAAGGCGTTTCACCGCCCGCTTCGCGGGCTGATGCGAGTTGCTTTTGTGGCGACGATTGTCATGACAAGCGTAACCAAAAGCGCTTTTCAGGCAATCGCGCCCGAGCTGCGCTTCTCGGCGCCCTTGAGGGGGCCTGAAACCATTGCCTGCGTCACGTGTGTCGCCCTGGGTCCGGCTCTGTGCCAGGCGCAGGCTGCGGTTTTGATCGAAAGCGAAAATCTCGAGCCATTCTCGGAGAATAGTTGAAGCGAGGTGCTTTGCTCGGCGAGGGTTGGCCTTTGACTTGCCCCCGCCGTCAGCGCCGCCGGAGGCGCGGACCGGATGGCGGAAAGAGGGCCGTCGCATGTCTGAGCGTAGAGAGCGCAAGCGAACGAAGCGAGTTCGACGGACCCCGCCAGCCGGGAGCACCGGAGGGCACCCGGCCGCAGGCCGGGCGGCGATGTTCGGTAAAGCACTTTTGCCTACTTTTGTTGCGACAAAAGTAGGTCGCATCAGCCCGCGAAGCGGGCGGCGAAACGCCTTTGACTTTGAAGTCGTTCTTGATCCCAAAAAAAGTAGCGACGCGAAAAGGGCGATACGCTTTCGACAATGAAGAACCTGGCAACCCCCCGGGTGCGCTTCGCTTACCCGGGCTACAGAAACCTCAGCAAAAGCGCAGAGCGGCCCGCCGGCCGCCCCGGCCTGCAACCGCCTACAGCGGCGAATAGTCGAACTTCAACCCACCCACCGACGCCTCGGCCATCAGGCCGCCGCGGCCGAGAATGAACACCGCAACGCCCTTCTCGTAACTCGTGGTCGCGGCCACGCCGGCCGATGCGGCGATCGCCGTGGCCTGGGCGGAAAACTCGAAATTGCCGCGCTGGAAGGTGGTCAGGGCCGCTTCGTCCTGGAAGAAGATGATCATCGAGAAATTCTGCGCGCCGATCTGGAAACCGACGGTGCCCTGGATCATCCGGGTGCGGCCGATCGGGTCGCCGCGCTCGAACACGATGCCGTTGCCGTAGGCACCGCCGACGCCGAGGCCGCCCTTGCCGAGGCTGGGGAACACTGCGTAGCCATGCGCATGATCGACCCAGTCCTTCAGCCCCGGATCACGGTCGACGAAGCGGACGATGGCCGCGCGCGCATCGGCGGTGAGCACGGCGTCGGACTTGGTCGTGGCGCAGCCGGCCAGCACGAACAGGGCCGTGAGCGAAAGCAGGAGCAGGCGAAAGCGAAGGTGCAGCATGGTCGGTCTCCGGTACGGTTGCGCGACGCGGTTCAGTTGGATTGGATTGTATCGGCGGCCGCGGGTTCCGCGCTGGAGTCCGCGAACTGCAAGCGGGCCAGCCGAGCGTACAGCGGCGAGCGCTCGAGCAGTTCTTCGTGGGTCCCTTCCGCGCGCAGTTCGCCCTGGTCGATGACCAGGATGCGATCGGCGCGCCGGACGGTGGCCAGGCGATGGGCGATCACCAGCACGGTGCGGTCGCGGCTGGCTTCGTCGATGGCCTGCTGGACCAAACGCTCGCTCTCGGCATCGAGGCTGGCGGTGGCCTCGTCGAGCAGCAGCATGGCCGGGGTCTTGATCAGCGCTCGTGCAATCGCCATGCGCTGGCGCTGACCGCCGGACAGCCGGACTCCACGCTCGCCGAGAAACGCCTCGTAGCCTTCCGGCAGGGCGTCGATGAACGGATCGGCATGGGCCAGTCGCGCGGCCGTTCGCACGGCGTCCAGCTCGGCCCTGGGACGGCCGTAGCGGATGTTGTCGGCCGCCGTCCCGGAGAACAGCGCGATGTCCTGGCTGACCAGGCCGACTGCGTCGCGCAGATCGACCGGGTCGATGTCCTTGAGGTCGACCTCGGCCTGCGCGCCGCTGAGCAGCAACCGCCCGCCGTCGGGGTCATAGAAGCGGAGGATCAGCTGGAAGATCGTGCTCTTGCCGGCCCCCGACGGGCCCACCAGGGCCACGGTTTCGCCGGGTCGGACCTCGAACGAAAGATCATGCAGAACCGGGTGGTCGGAACGCGATGGATAGGCAAAGCGAACCCGGTCGAAACGCAGGCCGAGCGGACCGTCGGGCACTGCAACCGGACGCTCGGCCAGTCTTCGGGTGTCGTCGGCCTCCAGAAGCTCGGCCAGCCGCTCCATTGCTCCGGCCGCTCGCTGCACACCGCCCCAGACCTCGCTGAGTGACGCGGTGGAGCCGGCCGCCAGCAGCGCGTAGAGCACGAACTGGCTAAGCTGGCCCGGCGTCAGGGTACCGTCGAGCACGGCGCGCGCGCCGAGCCAGAGCACGAAGGTCACCGAGCCGAACGTCAGCAGAATGACGAGCACGATCAGCAGCGTGGTCGCACGAATCCGGTCGCGCTGGGCGACGAAGGCATGTTCGACCTGGTCGCGGAAGGTATCGGCCTCGCGCGATTCCTGGGCGAAGGCCTGGACCGTGGCAACGGCGTTGATCGTTTCATCGCCGTGGGCCGAGAAATCGGCGACGGCGTCCTGCCCGCGTCGCGAAAGCCGACGGACCCAGCGCCCCAGTATGGCGACCGGCAGCATGACCAGAACGATCATCCCGCCGATGACGCCGGCCAGCGAGGGCGCGGTAACGACAAGCAGCACCGAGCTTCCGATCAGCATCAGCAGGTTGCGGATGGCCACCGAAGCGCTGGAGCCGATCAACGATTCGACCAGCGTGGTGTCGGTATTGAGTCGCGATAGCACCTCACCGGTGCGGGTCGTGGCAAAGAACTCGGGGCCGAGCCGGATGATCCTGCGATAGACCGACTCGCGAAGGTCGGTCACGATGCGCTGACCGAGCCAGGACACCCAGTAGAAGCGCAGGCCCCCGGCCACCGCCATGACGGTCGCGGCACCGAACAGCAGCCAGAACCAGCGGTCGATGGTCTCGGGGTCTTCGGCCATGAATCCGCGGTCGATGACCTGCCCGACGGCGGCCGGGATGGCCATCGTGCCGGCCGCGGCCAGGACCAGGAACAACCCCGCCAGGCCGATCTGGAGGCGGTAGCGAAGCAGGAACGGGCTCAGCGCACGTAGCGAACGGACGTTGCGGCTCGGGTCGCGGTCACGGGTCGGATCGACGGCGCTCATGGACGCACCCCCGCCGGAGCCGGGGGCGGTTCGACCGGCGCGCGCGCCAGCCGACGCTGTAGCCGAGCATGCCGCCAGGCCGACGCCGAGTACAGCGCCAGCGCCGCCCAGATCAGGCCGAAGGCGACGGCGTGGTGGACGGTGAACGGTTCGCGGAACAGGAAGACGGCCAGGCAGAACGACATCGAAGGCGCAATGTACTGCATCAGGCCGACGGTGATCAGCGGCAGGCCGCGGGCGGCAGTGGCGAACAGCAGCAACGGGACCACGGTCACCAGCCCACCGCCGATGAGCAGCACGTCCAGCGAGCCTTCGACGGACCCGAACACCATCTCGCCGCGGCCATCGAGCAACAGCAGCCAGAGCAGCGCGACCGGCATCATCATCAGCGTCTCCCAGAACAGACCGACCATCGGGCCGACGTCGGTGACCTTGCGCACCAGGCCGTACAGCCCGAAGCTGGCCGCCAGGCCCAGCGCCAGCCACGGTGGATGCCCGATGCGAACGGCCAGGTAGACCGTTCCGGCCGCGGCCAGAACGACCGCGATGCCCTGGGCGCGCTGCATCCGCTCGCCCAACACCAGCGTACCCAGCAGCACGCTGACCAGCGGGTTGATGAAATAGCCGAGGCTGGTCTGCAGGATTCGATCGGTATTGACCGCGTAGACGAAGATCAGCCAGTTGATCGCGACCAGCAATCCGGACAGCAGCAGCGCCCGGGCAACCCGGGCCGGTATGCGCACCTGGGCCAGGAAGTGTCCACGATGACGCAGCAGCAACACCAGGGCCAGCATGGCCACCGACCAGACGACGCGATGGGCGATGATCTCGTCGGCGCCGGCAGCCTGGACCAGCTTGAAATACAGCGGGACCAGGCCCCAGAGCCCGTACGCGCCGAGCCCGGCCAGTAACGGCACCGGCAATCCGGACGACGCCGTCGCCGCGGGTTCGCGATCAGCCGTCATCCGGATCGGGGGCCTCGTCGTCGTTTCGGGATCGCAGCCAGTCGATGACACGCCGCGAGGCCTCGTCACGCAATGCCTCGCCGAGGTCCGGCGTGAGTTCGGGTGAGGTCAGCGTACCGCTCAGCCGCACGGGCACCCGCTCCAGCCGTTCCCCGGCCAGCCGCAGCTGACCGTCGAGCGCCAGGCCATCGAGATCCAGCGCCAGCGTTCCACCGACGCCGAGCTTCTCGGTCAACAGAGTCAACCCGCTGAGGTCGACCACGCCGTCGTCGATCGAAAGCGGCCCTGCGAACTCGCGAAATCGGGTGCGGCCACCGAGGCCCTGACCGACCGCGGCCGCGATGTCGCGGGCGACCAGCGCATCGACCATGGCATCCAGGTCCAGGCCCTCGATGGCGCCGTCGCGAAGATCGTAGCGACCCGTTCCATCGAGCGAGGCCAGCACGGCATCGGGCGTGACGCCGCGACCGGTCAGCTGCAGGGCCAGCGCCCCCGAACCCGACAGGAAGCGGCCCAGCCCCCAGGGCGCAAGCGCTTCGGACAGGCTGTCGAGTTCGAATCGCGGCCGCAGGTCCAGCACCGGCGGATCGGTGGTTACGTCCAGTTCCGCGCTCGCATCGATTCGACCGCCGTCGAGGGCGGCTTCGAGCGGGTCCAGCCGGACCACCCCGTCGCGAGCGACAAGCCGGGCCTCGACGTCGGCAAGCGCCAGGCCGCCGATCTGCATCGCCGCCAGGACCAGGTCGGCCTCGGCGTCGATGTCGCGGAAAATCAGCAGCGGGGGAATCGATTCGTCGTCGGGATCAGCAGGGCCGACTCCCGGAAGCAGGGCCAGCAAAGCGTCGACATCGAGCGAGTCGCCGCGCAACGAGGCCGAGACCCGCGGTCGCGGCGTCCCATGCCATTCCAGCGAAACCAGGACCTCATCGTCGCCGATCCGGACTCGACCGTCGGAAAGCGTCGCCATGGTGACGTCCCCGGGCTGGAGTTCCAGGGCCCCCTGGAGCGCCAGCTCGAGTTCGCCACTGAGCGCTTCGAGCTCGAGATTCTTCAACTGGATCGGACCCGGACCGCGCGGCACATTGACCCGGCCGGTGAGTTCGATCTCACGCAGGATCGGCGGATCGCCGAGCTGGCCGCGGAACAGGAACGGCACGTCGGCGTCGAAGCGGAACGCATCGATCTCGAACCGCCGTAACAGGAATTCCTGGACCTCGTCGGCGCCGTTCTCGCTGACGACCAGGCGCACGTTGTCCAGGCGGACCGCTTCGATCTGGAGGTCCGGGCGCTCTTCGGGTGGACCGGCGTCTGCGGCTGCCGTGCCATCGTCGGCCGGCAGCAGACCGTCGAGCGTGGACCGCCCACCGCGATCGGTGTGCAGGCGCAACTCGGCATCCTCGAGTTCGACCGCCCCGGTCTCGACGACCCCGCGCAGCAGCGGCCAGAGTTCAAGGGTCATCCGGAACGCGTCGGCGCGAAACAGGTCCGGACCCTCGTAGCCATCCGGGCCGGACAGCCGGACGTCGCGCGCGACAAGCTGGATGCGGGGGAACACATCGAGCTCCAGCGGACCGTCGAGGACCAGCGTGCGGCCGGTCTGCTCACGGACCTGGTCGACTGCAATGGCCTTGAGCCGGGCCTCGTCGAGCACGATCGAAATCGTGGCCCACAGTCCCAGCATCACGATCAACAGTGCGGCAACGAAGATCAGGAACTTGCGCATGACGGACCCCGGTACGGCAAGGCCGGTATTGTAGCGTGGGCAATGCAGCCCCCTGTGGAGCCGCATAGAAAAAGCCCGGCACAGTGGCCGGGCCTTCCTGAACCTCCGGTCTTCAACCGGAAAACTTACTCGGCGGCTTCGGCGCCAGGAGCATTCGGCCGATCGACCAGCTCGACGTAGGCCATCGGCGCCTTGTCGCCGGCCCGGAATCCGCACTTCAGGATCCGGACGTAGCCACCCGGACGCTCCCGGTAACGCGGACCGAGTTCGCCGAACAGCTTGCCGACGGCTTCCTTGTCGCGCAAGCGGGCAAAAGCCAGCCGACGCTTCGCGACCGTGTCCTCGCCCGCCATCGTGATCAGCGGCTCGGCCACGCGGCGCAGTTCCTTGGCCTTCGGCAGCGTGGTCTTGATCAGTTCGTGCTTGAACAGGCTGGAGGCCATGTTCTTGAACATCGCCTGGCGATGCGAAGAGTTACGGTTGAGCTTGCGGCCCGATTTGCGATGGCGCATCGTTGTTCTCCTTAAGCAGATTCGCGCGCAAGGTTGGACGGCGGCCAGTTCTCCAGCCGGGTACCCAGCGAAAGATCATGCGCCGCGAGGACCGTCTTGATCTCGGTCAGCGACTTCTTGCCCAGGTTGGGCGTCTTGAGCAGTTCGGTTTCGCTGCGCTGGACCAGGTCTCCCACATACTGGATATGCTCGGCCTTCAGGCAGTTCGCCGAGCGAACGGTGAGCTCGAGATCGTCGATCGGGCGCAGCAGCACCGGATCGAAGCTCTGTTCGTCGCGGGTTTCTTCGTCCTTGTCGCGGGCGATGAAGTCGACGAACACCGACATCTGGTCGACCAGAATGCTGGCCGCGACCTTGACCGCGTCCTCGCAGGACATCGTCCCGTTGGTCTCGATGTCGAGCACGAGCTTGTCGAGGTCGGTCCGTTGCGCTACACGTGCGCTTTCGACGCTGTAGGCCACGCGGTGAACCGGGCAGTACGACGCGTCGAGCTGAAGGCGGCCGATCGTGCGCGATTCGTCCTCGTTGAAACGCAGCGTCGCTGCGGGCTGATACCCCACGCCCTTGGTGAGCTTCAGCTGCATGCGCAGGTTCTGCTTCTTGGTCAGCGTGCAGATGACGTGATCCGGGTTGACCACCTCGACATCGTCGGTCAGCTGGATATCGCCGGCCGTGACCGGCCCGACCTTGTCGGCTGCCAGGGTCAGGGTCGCTTCATCGCGATTGTGCATACGCACCGCGATGCCCTTCAGGTTCAGCAGAACCTCGACGATGTCTTCCTGGAGCCCCTCGACCGAGGTGTACTCGTGAAGCACGCCGTCGATCTCGGCCTCGGTGATCGCCGCGCCCGGAATGGACGACAGCAGTACGCGCCGCAGCGCGTTGCCCAGGGTGTGGCCGAATCCGCGTTCGAGCGGCTCCAGCGTGACCTTGGCGCGACGCGGCGAAAGTTCTTCGACGATCAGGCCCTTCGGCTTGAGCATCGTTTCGATCAATGAATACGCACTCGACATGAATGCCTCTCTCAATTCGTCTTGCTCGTTCAAAAACCCGGATGCCGGGTACGGAGTACGCCCCGGCCGGCGCTGATTACTTGGAGTACAGCTCCACGATCAGGTTTTCGTTGATATCCGGCGGCAGGTCGTCGCGATCCGGGAGTGCCTTGAGCGTACCCTCGAACTTTTCGAGGTCCGACTCGCACCACGGTGCAACCATGTCCAGTTCACGCGCCACGGTGGCGGCTTCCTGGACTCGAAGATGCTTGCGGGCCTTCTCGCGAACGGCCACCTTGTCCCCCGCCTGGATCTGGGCAGAAGGGATGTTCAGGATCTCGCCGTTGACCTCGACCAGGCGATGGCTCACCATCTGGCGGGCCTGGGCCCGCGTGACCGCAAAGCCCATGCGGTAGACGACGTTGTCCAGCCGACCTTCCAGCAGACGCAGCAGGTTCTCGCCAGTCGCGCCCTTCTGCTGAGCGGCTTTCTTGTAATAGTTGCGGAACTGCTTCTCGAGCACGCCGTACATGCGGCGCACCTTCTGCTTCTCACGCAGCTGCAGCGCATAGTCGGACATGCGCTGACGTCGGCCGGCGCCGTGTTGGCCCGGCGGCTGTTCGAGCTTGCATTTCGAGTCGAGGCTGCGTGCCGGGCTCTTCAGGCTCAGGTCCACGCCTTCGCGTCGAGCCAGCTTGCAGGTCGGTCCAATGTATCGTGCCATTTCGGTGTCGCTCGTTCGGTAGTGATTCAGCCCGGATGCGCTGCTAGACGCGGCGCTTCTTCGGCGGACGGCAGCCGTTGTGCGGGATCGGCGTGACGTCGATGATGTTGGTGATCTTGTAGCCCAGCGCGTTCAGCGAACGCACCGACGACTCGCGGCCCGGGCCCGGCCCGTTCACGCGGACTTCCAGGTTCTTCAGGCCGTATTCCTGTGCAGCACGGCCGGCGTTTTCGGCAGCCACCTGAGCGGCGAACGGGGTCGACTTCCGCGAACCGCGAAAGCCCGACCCGCCCGACGTGGCCCAGGACAGTGCGTTGCCCTGACGGTCGGTGATCGTGATGATGGTGTTGTTGAACGAGGCATGCACGTGGGCGATGCCGTCGGTCACGGTCTTCTTGACCTTCTTCTTGCCCTTGGCGGTCTGCTTGGCCATGCGTCTTCAGTCCTCAGCGAATCGGACGACGCGGACCCTTCCGGGTGCGCGCGTTGGTTCGGGTACGCTGCCCGCGAACGGGCAGACCGCGACGATGACGAAGACCGCGGAAGCAGCCCAGGTCCATCAGTCGCTTGATGTTCATGCCGACTTCGCGGCGCAGATCACCCTCGACGGTGAACTCACCGATGGTCTGGCGGATCTTCTCTTCTTCGCCTTCTGTCAGATCGCGAACCCGAGTCGACGAATCGACTCCGGTCGCCTCGCAGATCTGGTAGGCGCGGGTACGGCCGATGCCGTAGATCTGGGTCAGCGCAACCCAGATGTGCTTGTTAGGCTGCAGATTAACGCCTGCGATACGAGCCATGAATTCGTTCCTCGTGGTTTCCGGCTGCCGGAGCGTTCGAGCAGACCCTGCTCGACGCAAACCGGCAATATTAGCAGTTTTTCAATCGTTTTCCAAGCCCGGCACTCAGCCCTGACGCTGTTTGTGCTTCGGGTCGGTGCAGATCACGAAGACCACACCCCGGCGCCGCACTATCTTGCAGTTGCGGCAGATTTTCTTGACCGATGCCTGAACTTTCATTGTTCCATTCCTCTACGTCGATTCTGGACGTCCGCGCCGGCGCACCGGGCCGCGGAGGTCGCCCTTACCTGCGGACGACTCCGGAGCGTCCGTAACCCTTCAGATTCGCCTTTTTCAGCAGGCTGTCGTACTGATGCGACATCAGGTGCGCCTGGAGCTGGGCGATGAAATCCATCGTCACGACGACGATGATCAGCAGCGACGTCCCACCGAAGTAGAACGGCACGTTGTAGCGCATGATCAGGAACTCCGGCAGCAGACAGACCGCAACCAGGTAGACCGCACCGACCGCGGTCAGCCGCGTCAGTACGTAGTCGATGTATTCCGCCGTCTGGCGACCCGGGCGAATCCCCGGAATGAACGCACCCGACTTCTTCAGGTTGTCCGCTGTCTCTCGCGAGTTGAACACGATGGCGGTGTAGAAGAAGCAGAAGAATGCGATCAGGCCGCCGAACAGCAGAACGTACACCGGCTGGCCGGGCGACAGCTGGTCGGCCAGGCGCTGCAGCCAGGTCGACTGGCCGGCCTGACCGAACCATGTGCTCATCGTGGCCGGGAACAGCACCAGCGAAGAGGCGAAGATGGCCGGAATCACGCCGGACATGTTGACCTTCAGCGGCAGGTGGGTCGACTGGTTCTGGTAGGCCTTGCGACCCTGGCGCTGAGCGTAGTTCACGGTGATCCTGCGCTGGCCCCGCTCGACGAACACGACGAAGGCCGTGACGGCGAACGCCATGATGATCAGGAACAGCACGAGCAGCGGCCCCAACTGGCCGGTCCGCACCAGCTCAAGCGTGTTGCCGATGGCAGCGGGCAGGCCGGCCACGATGCCGGCGAAGATGATGATCGAGATCCCGTTGCCGATGCCCCGCTCGGTCACCTGTTCACCCAGCCACATCAGGAACACGGTGCCGGCGGTCAGCGTCACGATCGCGGCGAACATGAAACTCGGTCCCGGCGTCATGACCACCGACAGACCGGCGCCGGCGCTCTGCGACTGGAGCGCGGCCGCCACGCCGAAGGACTGGAAAAGTGCCAGCACGACGGTGAAGTAGCGGGTGTACTGCGTGATCTTTCGACGACCGGCCTCGCCTTCCTTGCGCAGCTGCTGCAGCTGCGGGATGGCATGACTCATCAGCTGCATGATGATCGCAGCAGAGATGTACGGCATGATGCCGAGCGCGAAGATCGAGAAGCGGCCGAGCGCGCCCCCGGAGAACATGTTGAACACGTCGACGATCGTGCCGCGCTGCTGATCCATCAGCTGCAGCAGCGCGTCCGGATTGATTCCGGGCACGGGAATGAACGTGCCGAGGCGATAGACCGCCAGCGCAATCAGAACGACCAGCAGCCGGTTCTTGAGCTCCGTCATCCGGCCCATGCTGCCGAGCATTCCTGCCATGTTCGAGGGACCCGAAGCCATTATTCGACCTTGCCTCCTGCGGCTTCGATGGCCTTCGCGGCGCCGGCCGTGACCTCGAGACCCTTGATCGTCACGGCGCGATTCAGCTCACCGGTGTTGATGACCTTGACACGACGGGTCGAGCGCGGCACGACACCGGCGTTCTTCAGCGTGTCGAGATCGACGACATCGGCGTCCAGGCTGTTGACCTGGTACAGGCGCAGCTCACGCGTGAAGGTATTCACGGCCGAGTTGAAGCCGACCTTAGGCAGGCGACGCTGCAGCGGCATCTGGCCGCCCTCGAAACCGGATTTGGTGAAGCCGCCGGAGCGGGACTTCTGGCCCTTGTGGCCACGGCCGCCGGTCTTGCCGAGACCGGAACCGATGCCGCGACCCACGCGCTTGCGGCTGCGCTTCGATCCTTCCGCCGGCTGGATGGAATTCAGTTTCATGATGATATCCGTCAATTCGATCTGTGTCGGGTGCAATCAGAGGTCGTCAGACGTCCTCGACGCGCACCAGGTAGTTGACCTTGTTGATCATTCCGCGCACGGCCGGGGTGTCCTCGAGCTCGACGGTGTGATGCATCCGTCGCAATCCGAGGCCGCGAACCGTTTCACGGTGCTTGCCGATGGTGCCGTTCGGGCTGCGGACCAGAGTCACGCGCACGCGGCCGGGTGTCTTCTTAGCCATGGTTTTCCAGGATCTCCTCGACGCTCTTGCCCCGCTTGGCCGCCACGGACTCCGGAGACGCCATCGCCTCAAGCCCCTTGATGGTGGCGCGGACCAGGTTGATCGGGTTGTTCGAGCCGACACTCTTGGCCAGAACGTTCTGGACGCCGACGGCCTCGAACACGGCGCGCATCGGGCCACCGGCGATCACGCCGGTACCGTCGGAAGCGGGCTGCATATAGATCCGCGAGCCGCTGTGACGCGCCTTGACCGGATGCCACAGCGTGCCCTGGTTCAGCGGAATGCGCTTCATGTCGCGACGGGCCTTTTCCATCGCCTTCTGGATTGCCAGCGGCACTTCGCGCGCCTTGCCGTAGCCGAATCCGACCTTGCCGTCACCGTCACCGACCACAGTCAGCGCGGTAAAGCCGAACTGTCGGCCACCCTTGACGACCTTGGCCACTCGGTTGACCGCTACCAGCTTCTCGATGAAGTCATCGGACCGTTCGTGTTCTCTAGCCATATCAGTTGTCCAAAATCGTATCGATTAAAACTTCAGACCCGCTTCGCGGGCAGCGTCGGCCAGCGACTTCACTCGACCGTGGTACTTGAATCCGGAGCGGTCGAACGCGACCTCGTCGATGCCCTCGGCCAGCGCCTTGGCAGCAATCGACTTGCCCACGGCCGCGGCCGCTTCGCGGTCGCTGGTGGACTTCAGTTCCTTGCGCAGGTCGGCCTGCACGGTGGATGCCGCGGCAATCGTCCGATCGCCTTCCGCAGTCAGAACCTGGGCATACATGTGCCGGCCGGTCCGAAACACGGAGAGACGGGGCTTTTCGCCGCGTGCGATTCGAGCACGCGCCTTGCGGGCGCGGCGGAGTCGGGATTCATTCTTCTGGCTCATTTCAATGCGTCCTTGCATCAGGCCTTCTTGGCTTCCTTCATCACCACGCGCTCATCGGCGTAGCGAACACCCTTGCCCTTGTAGGGCTCCGGCGGACGATATCCGCGGATCTTGGCCGCGACCTGCCCGACGAGTTGTTTGTCGGCACCCTTGATGACGATCTCGGTCTGGCTCGGAGTCTCGACGGTCACGCCCTGCGGCACTTCGAAATCCACCGGGTGACTGAATCCGAGCTGCAGGTTGAGCTTGCTGCCCTGGGCCTGCGCGCGGTAGCCGACGCCGATGAGATTCAGCTTCTTCTCGAAACCGTCGGTGACGCCCACGACCATGTTGTTGACCAGTGCACGCATCGTGCCGGCCATGGCCGTCGTGCCGTTCGTCGCCGGGGCAAACTTCAGCGTCCCGTCGTCGTTCGACAGTTCCACGGTCGGGTGCAGGTTCATCTGCAGCTCGCCGTTGGGGCCCTTGACCTTGACGGTCTGGCCGTCCTGGTTGAACTGGACCGCCTTCGGCAGCTCGATCGGGTTGTTGGCAATTCTGGACATCTCGGTCTCTCCGTCAGGCGATAGTGCAGAGCACTTCGCCGCCGTGGCCTTCCCGGCGCGCGCGAACATCGGTCATCACGCCTTTCGACGTACTGACGATAGCCACACCGAGACCGTCCTGCACGCGCGGCAGGTCGCCGGAATTGAAGTACAGGCGCCGTCCCGGCTTGCTTACGCGCCGAAGCGAATCGATCACGCCACGTCCGTTCATGTACTTGAGTTCGATCTCCAGCTCGGCAGTCGTGCCTTCGCCGGTGGTGCGGAAGTCGAGGACGTAGCCTTCTTCCTTCAGCACCTCGGCGATCGCCACCTTGACCTTGGAGACCGGCATGGACACACTCTTCTTGTTAACTGCCTGCGCATTACGGATGCGCGAGAGCATGTCGGCGATCGGGTCATTCATACTCATCGTCTTCGATCCTCTTACCAGCTGGCCTTGCGCAGGCCGGGGATGTCGCCGTTCATCGCGGCTTCGCGCAGCTTGTTGCGCGCCAGGCCGAACTTGCGGTAGTAGCCGCGCGGACGACCGGTCTGCTGACAGCGGTTGCGGCCACGCGCCGGGCTCGAGTCCCGGGGGAGCTTGCTCAGCGCGAAGATGGCCGCCTGCTTCTCTTCGAAGTCGACGTCCTGGTCGGCGATGATGCGCTTGAGTTCGGCTCGCTTGGCGGCATACTTGCCGGCCAGTTCGGCCCGCTTCTCGTCACGCGCGATCATGGATTTCTTGGCCATAGTCCTCTAATTCTCCTTAACGGTCGCGGAACGGGAAACCGAACGCTTCGAGAAGCGCCTTGCCTTCCTCGTTGTCCTTGGCGCTGGTCGTGATCGCGATATCCATGCCTCGGATCGCGTCGACCTCGTCGTAGTTGATTTCCGGGAAGATGATCTGCTCCTTGACGCCGAGGTTGAAATTACCCCGTCCGTCGAATCCTTTCGGGCTGATTCCGCGGAAATCACGGACCCGCGGCAGCGCAATACTGATCAGGCGGTCCAGGAACTCGTACATGCGCTCGCTGCGCAGCGTCACCTTGGCGCCGATCGGGTAGCCGTCGCGGATCTTGAAGCTCGCGACCGACTTGCGCGCCGCCGTGACGATCGGCTTCTGGCCTGCCAGCTTGGTCAGATCGCCGACGGCCTTCTCGATGACCTTCTTGTCGGCCACAGCCTCGCCGAGACCCATGTTGATCGTGATCTTCTCGATCCGGGGCACCTGCATGACGTTGGCATAGCCGAACTTTTCCTTCAGCTGGCCCGCCACGGTATCCCGATAGAATTCCTGCAACCTGCTCATCTTCTTGGCCTCAAATATCGACGACTTCGCCGGTGGAACGGAACACGCGAACCTTGCGGCCGTCCTCCAGCATCTTGAATCCGACCCGGTCACCTCGATCGGTAGCCGGGTTGTACAGCATCACGTTGGACGCATGGATCGGAGCTTCGCGCTCGACGATCCCGCCCGGCTGCTGACGCTGCGGATCCGGCTTCATGTGACGCTTGACCATGTTCACGTTCTCGACCAGATAGCGGTCGTCCGTCAGGACCTTGAGAACGTGTCCACGCTGGCCCTTGCTGCGGCCCGCGATCACGATCACTTCGTCACCCTTGCGAATGCGTTGCATGTCTGAACTCCTTACAGCACTTCCGGTGCCAGCGAAATGATCTTCATGAACCGCTCGCCGCGCAGCTCGCGCGTCACCGGCCCGAAGATCCGGGTTCCGATCGGCTCCAGCTTGTTGTTCAGGATCACCGCGGCGTTCCCGTCGAATCGGATCAGCGATCCGTCACGACGACGCACGCCCTTGCGGGTCCGGACGACGACGGCGTTGTACACCTCGCCTTTCTTGACCTTGCCGCGCGGAATGGCATCCTTGACCGTCACCTTGATGACGTCGCCGATGTTGGCGTACCGGCGCTTGGAGCCACCCAGCACCTTGATACACATCAGCTCACGGGCACCGCTGTTGTCCGCCGCCGACAGTCTGCTCTGCATCTGAATCATTGTCTGCTCCGCCTCGGCTTACTGTGCGCGCTCGACGATTTCGACCACTTTCCAGCTCTTCGACTTGGAAAGCGGGCGGCCCGGCGCGATGCGCACGGTATCGCCTTCGTTGCACTCATTGTTTTCGTCGTGCGCGTGCACCTTGCTGGAGCGACGGATGTACTTGCCGTACAGCGGGTGCTTCAACATGCGCTCCAGGCGCACGGTCACGGTCTTGTCCATCTTGTTGCTGATGACCTTCCCGGTCTGGACGTGCTCGACGCGCGTTTTTTCGTTGTTCTCGCTCATGCCTGTTCACCCTGCGGCTGATTCAATACCGTCTTGACGCGCGCGATGTCGCGTCGCACCTGGCGCAGCTTGTGTGGCTCGGTCAGCTGACCGGTACCCAGCTGCATGCGCAGTTCGAACTGCTCTTTACGCAGGTCCACAAGCAGGTCCTTGAGTTCCTGCTCGGACTTGCCCTGAATTTCCTTGGCCTTCATCACAGCGACCTCGCAACCATCGTGGTCTTGACGCTCAGCTTGGCAGCGGCGCGGCGGAATGCCTCCCGCGCGACGTCTTCGCTGACGCCCTGAATCTCGTAAATCACTCGGCCAGGCTGAATCGGCGCAACCCAGTACTCGACATTGCCCTTACCCTTGCCCATGCGGACTTCGACCGGCTTGTTGGTAATCGGCTTGTCGGGGAACACGCGAATCCAGAGCTTGCCGCCACGCTTGACGTGTCGCGTAATCGCACGACGAGCGGCTTCGATCTGACGCGCGGTTATGAAGCCACGAGTCGTGGCCTGCAGCGCGTACTCACCGAAGCTGACCTTGTTGCCGACTTGGGCGAGACCGCGATTACGACCCTTCTGGGTCTTGCGGAATTTGGTTCGTTTCGGCTGCAGCATCTCAGTTCTCCCGACCGCCCTTTCCGGACGACTTCTTCTTTTCTTCCTGCTTCTCGGCGTGCAGGTCGAACACGTCACCGGTGTAGACCCAGACCTTGACGCCGATGACGCCGTAGGTGGTCCGGGCGGTGGACACGCCGTAGTCGACGTTGGCGCGCAGCGTGTGCAGCGGCACGCGACCTTCGCGATACCACTCGCTGCGAGCGATGTCGGCGCCATTCAGCCGACCGCCGACCTGCACCTTGATGCCCTGGGCGCCGAGCCGGATCGCATTGCCGACAGCGCGCTTCATGGCGCGGCGGAACATGATCCGGCGCTCCAGCTGCTGGGCGATGCTGTCGGCGACGAGCTTGGCGTCCAGCTCCGGCTTGCGAATTTCGCTGACGCTGACGGCCGTGGGCACACCGAGGATGTCGGTGAGCTTGCGGCGCAGGCGCTCGATATCCTCGCCCTTCTTGCCGATCACGATGCCCGGGCGCGCGGTATGAATCGTGACCTGCGCCTGCTTGGCCGGACGTTCGATCTGAACACGGCTGACCGCAGCCTGAGCCAGTTCCTTACCAATGAACTGGCGCGCGGCGAGGTCGCTGTTCAGGTTCGCGGCGAACTCCTTGCGTTCGGCGTACCAGCGAGCATCCCAATCCTTGGAGATGCCGAGGCGAATGCCGGTTGGATGTACCTTGTGACCCATAACAGTTCCTTATTTCTCCGCGACCGTGATCGTGATATGGCTCGTGCGCTTCAGGATCCGGGTGTACCGGCCCTTGGCACGTGCCCGGCCGCGCTTCAGCGTCGGGCCCTCGTCGACCATGATGCGGCTGACGGTCAGTTCGTCGATATCCGCACCCTGGTTGTGCTCGGCATTGGCCACTGCGCTCAGCAGAACCTTGCGCACCAGGTGCGCACCCTTCTTGGTGCTGAAGCTGAGCAGTTCATCGGCCTTTTCCACGGGCAGACCGCGGACCTGATCCGCAACCAGCCGTGCCTTCTGTGCCGAGATCCGCGCGCCTCGCAATTTTGCAGTCGCTTCCATGGACAGTTCCATCCTTACTTCGTCTTGCGGTCGGCCTGGTGGCCCTTGAACGTCCGCGTCGGTGCGAATTCACCCAGCTTGTGGCCGACCATGTTCTCGTTGATCAACACCGGCACGTGCTGGCGACCGTTGTGAACGGCAATCGTCAGCCCGACCATGTCCGGCATGATCATCGAGCGGCGCGACCAGGTCTTGATCGGACGCTTGTTGTTGGACTCCAGAGCGGCCTCCACCTTGGCGTGCAGGTGGTGGTCGATGAACGGCCCTTTCTTCAGTGAACGTGGCATTGCGGTTTCCTGTTACTTGCGTTTCTTGCGCGTGCGGATAATGAACTTGCTCGTGCGCTTGTTGGTCCGCGTGCGCTTGCCCTTGGTCTGCACACCCCAGGGCGTGACCGGATGACGGCCGCCCGAGGTCTTGCCTTCACCACCCCCATGGGGATGGTCGACCGGGTTCATGACCACACCGCGAACGGTCGGGCGAACACCGCGCCAGCGTTTGGCGCCGGCCTTGCCCAGCTTTTCGAGGTTGTGCTCGCTGTTCGAGACCTGGCCTATCGTCGCGCGGCAGTGCACATGAATCTTGCGCATCTCGCCGGAGCGAAGAAGCAGCGTGGCGTAGCGGCCTTCGCGCGCAACCAGCTGGACCGACGCACCGGCAGAGCGTGCCATCTGACCGCCCTTGCCCGGCTTCATCTCCACGTTGTGGATCGTCGTTCCGACCGGAATCGAGTTCAGCTTCATCGCGTTGCCCGGCTTGATCGGCGCTTCCGATCCGCTCATCACGTCGTCGCCCGCGAACAGATTCTTCGGCGCGAGGATATAACGCCGCTCACCGTCTGCGTACTTGATCAACGCGATGTGCGCACTGCGATTCGGATCGTATTCGACCCGCTCGACCGAACCGCGGATGCCGTCCTTGTCGCGCTTGAAATCGACGACGCGATAGCGCTGCTTGTGACCACCGCCCTGATGACGGGTGGTGATCCGGCCGTTGTTGTTACGGCCGCCGGTCGAGCTCTTGGCTTCGGTCAGCGCCTGGTGCGGCTTGCCCTTCCACAGATGATCGTGGCGGACGCGCACCAGACCGCGACGGCCCGGAGATGTTGGTTTTGCCTTGACGATTGCCATGCTTGCGTTCCCGGCTATTCGTTAGTCTGCGCTGAGCTGTTCGATCGTCTGACCGGCCTGAAGGCGCACATAGGCCTTCTTCCAGCTCTTCTGACGACCCGGACGCATCCGGAAGCTCTTGCTCTTGCCCTTGACGTTGACAACGCTTACGTTGTCGACCTTCACGTCGAACAGGCCCTCGACCGCCTCGCGAATCTCCGCCTTCACGGCGTCGCCGGCCACTTCGAACACGTACTGGTTCGAATCGGCCTGCAGGCGTGCGGTCTTTTCCGAAACGTGCGGCATCCGCACGATCTGATACATGCGTTCCTTGTTCATGCCAGCCACTCCTGAATCCTGGTGATTGCAGCGGTGGTCAAAACCACCTTGTCGGCACCCACGAGGCTGACCGGGTCCATCTGGTCGACGGTCACGACGAACACGCCCGGGAGATTGCGGCTGGCCAGGAACAGGTTGGTATCCAGTTCCGCATCGACGATCAGACCCCTGTCGACGCCCATGGCCTGGAGCTGCTCGGCCAGAACGCGGGTCTTCGGCTCGTCAACGCCCAGCGATTCGACGACCATCAGCCGTTCCTGGCGGACCAGTTCGGACAGGATGGCCTTGATTGCACCGCGGTACATCTTGCGGTTGACCTTCTGCGAATGATCGCGCGGCTGCGCGGCAAACGTCACGCCGCCGCTGCGCCACAGCGGGCTGCGGATAGTGCCGGCGCGAGCGTTGCCCGTGCCCTTCTGGCGCCACGGCTTGCGGCCGCCGCCGGATACCGCGGAGCGGTTCTTCTGGGCCTTGGTGCCGGCACGTGCGCCCGCGAGGTACGCGGTGACCACCTGGTGGACCAGCGCCTCGGAGAACGGACGGTCGAACACGGTGTCGTCGACCGTGATCTTGCTGCTGCCGCCAGTGATTGCAAGTTCCATGATTGCCTTCCTTCCTGTTAAGCCTTCACCGCCGGGCAGACCACGACGTGGCCGCCGGGCGCACCCGGAACGGCACCGCGGATCAGCAGCAGGTTGCGGTCCTTGTCGACGCGCACGACTTCGAGATTCTGGGTGGTGACTCGCTCGGCGCCCATGTGACCGGCCATCTTCTTGCCCTTGAAGACGCGACCCGGCGTCTGGCACTGGCCGATCGACCCCGGCGCCCGGTGCGACAGCGAGTTGCCGTGCGTGGCGTCCTGGGTCCGGAAATTATGGCGCTTGACGACGCCAGCGAAGCCCTTGCCCTTGCTGGTGCCGGTCACGTCGACCTTCTGGCCGTCGGTGAACCGCTCCACGGTGATCTCGGACCCGACTTCCGGCAGGTCGCCTTGACCGGTTTCGATGCGGAATTCCCAAAGACCCTCACCCGGCTCGACGCCGGCCTTGCGGAAATGACCTGCGAGGGGCTGGTTGACCAAAGACGCACGGCGGTTGCCGGTGGTGACCTGGATGGCCGCGTACCCGTCGCGTTCGATGTCGCGAATCTGGGTCACGCGATTCGGAGCCACTTCGACCACGGTCACCGGCACGGATGTACCGTCCTCGGTGAAGACCCGGGTCATACCCCGCTTGCGTCCTACGATTCCAATTGCCATGACTGCCTATCCTCGTCAGTACAGCTTGATCTGGACGTCCACGCCGGCGGCCAGATCGAGTTTCATCAGTGCATCCACGGTCTTGTCGTTGGGATCCACGATGTCCATCAGTCGTTTGTGAGTGCGGATCTCGTACTGATCCCGCGCGTCCTTGTTGACGTGCGGAGAGGTCAGTACGGTGTAGCGCTCCTTCCGCGTCGGAAGCGGGATCGGACCGCGAACCTGAGCTCCGGTCCGCTTGGCCGTATCGACGATTTCCTGCGTCGACCGATCGATCAAGCGGTGATCGAAACCCTTCAAACGAATACGAATTCTCTGTTCGGCCATTGCCGTTACGCCTTTAGTCTGTCAAAGAACACTTGTTTTTCACCGACCCTCTCGGCCGGCGAAAAGCACGCTGGAGTCGACCCGCCGCGCGGGCCGCTCCTGAGCCGCGCGGTTACTTGTGGATCTTGGCAACCACGCCGGCACCCACGGTCCGACCACCCTCGCGGATGGCGAAACGCAGACCTTCTTCCATGGCGATCGGTGCGATCAGCTCGACCTGGATCTTCACGTTGTCGCCCGGCATCACCATTTCGACACCTTCCGGCAGCTCCACCGCACCCGTCACGTCGGTCGTGCGGAAGTAGAACTGCGGACGGTAGCCCTTGAAGAACGGCGTGTGACGGCCGCCCTCTTCCTTGCTCAGCACGTACACTTCAGCTTCGAAGTTCGTGTGCGGCGTGATCGTGCCCGGCTTGGCCAGAACCTGGCCACGCTCGACGTCGTCACGCTTCGTGCCGCGCAGCAGCACACCGACGTTGTCGCCCGCCTCGCCGCGATCCAGCAACTTGCGGAACATCTCCACGCCCGTGCAGGTCGTCTTCGTCGTGTCCTTGATGCCGACGATTTCAAGCTCGTCGCCCACCGTCACGATGCCGCGCTCGACCCGACCCGTCACCACCGTACCGCGGCCGGAAATCGAGAACACGTCCTCGATCGGCATCAGGAACGGCTTGTCGGTGTCGCGTTCCGGCGTCGGAATGTATTCGTCCAGCGCCTGAACCAGCTTCAGGATCGACGGCACGCCGATATCCGACTCGTCGCCTTCCAGCGCCTTCAGCGCCGAACCGGTGATGATCGGCGTATCGTCGCCCGGAAAATCGTAGCTCGACAGCAGCTCGCGAATCTCCATCTCGACCAGCTCCAGCAGCTCCTCGTCATCGACCATGTCGGCCTTGTTCATGTAGACGAGAATCTGCGGCACGCCGACCTGGCGCGCCAGCAGAATGTGCTCGCGCGTCTGCGGCATCGGGCCGTCGGCCGCCGAAACCACCAGGATCGCACCGTCCATCTGCGCCGCACCGGTGATCATGTTCTTCACGTAGTCGGCGTGACCCGGGCAGTCGACATGCGCGTAGTGGCGCGCGTCCGACTCGTACTCGACGTGTGCCGTCGCGATCGTGATCCCGCGCGCACGCTCTTCCGGCGCGTTGTCGATCTGATCGTAGGCGCGGAACTCTCCGCCGCGCGCTTCCGCGCAGACCTTCGTCAGCGCCGCCGTCAGCGTGGTCTTGCCGTGGTCGACGTGACCAATCGTGCCCACGTTCACGTGCGGCTTCGTACGTTCGAATTTAGCCTTGGACAT
>Ga0102940_1000196_pt1 | contig 42762 bp, 40 predicted proteins | sample SalPonR2_C_D1_MG_FD_78215 | JGI IMG/M metagenome (GOLD analysis project Ga0102940, IMG submission 78215) | Salt pond soil microbial communities from South San Francisco under conditions of wetland restoration - Salt Pond MetaG R2_C_D1_MG | ecosystem: Environmental > Aquatic > Marine > Intertidal... | reverse complement strand
TTGCTGCGACCGGTATTGACCGTCGCCTTCATCTGGAGCTGGTCCCGATGGCGAAGACAGCATCAAGCCATCGCAGCCCTCGCACATCGGAAAGCGCGGCTCAATGTGCAACTGTAGTACTAGACAGGTTCGTGGATGTCGGCAATCAGATGGTCGGACCGGGGGGCCGGGCATCTCGGCCGTGCCCTGTCATGACATATCCTGACCTGTCGAGAGGATGTTTGCGGTGGCCTGCTCCAGCCGCGCCAGGACGGCCTTGCAGACCGGGCTTGGCGCTCTGCCATCGCGCAGGATAACCCCGACCTTGCGGACGGCCAAGGGATCGGCCATCGGCACCGCGATCAGGTCCGCGGCCAGCGACACCGTGGCCAGGCGCGGCAAAAGCGTGACACCCGCCCCCGCGCGCACCAGGGCCAGCAGCGAGATTACGCTGCGGGCCTTGAGCGCCGAGCCTGCGATCAAGCGGCGGCACGCCGCCGCGTCGATCGCCTCTGCGGCATCGTTGCCGATGATGCGCATCCCGGCGAGATCGGACCAGCACAGCGGCGTCCGGCGTTCGGCCAAGGGATTGTCGGAGCGGCAGACAAGCCGGAACGGATCCTGAAACAATGTCTTGAAACGCAAGTCCGACGCATCTTTCGGGGGCGCCGCGATCCCCAGCTCTACCGTGCCGTCGGCAACAAGGGCGTGCACGCCACCGCTGTCGGTATCGATAAGCTCGACCGTCAACCCCGGCCGCGTATCGAGGAAATCGGTCAACAGATGCGGCAAAAGTTCCGCCGCAACCGACGGCACCGACGCAAGCCGCAGGCGCCCGTGCCGGCCCGCCGCCACCGCTTCGATGCGTTCCAGCGCCTGGTCATGTTCGCGCAGCACGTCCCTTGCGGCTTCGAACACCTCTTCACCGAGCTTGGTCAGGCGGTTCTTGCGGTCGCTCTCGAACAGGGCGGCGCCCAGGTCGGTCTCGAATTGCTTGAGGGTCATCGAGATCGCGGAGGGCGTGCGATGGAGCCGTGTCGCCGCGTCGCGAATATTGCCGCAAGAGGCGACATGCACGAAGACGCGCAGGGGGGCAATTCCGATCATGCGCGGATATTTCAGGTTTGCTGAAATGGATTCAAGTTAAATTCGCTTGATCTTATCCATGCGTCTTCGCAGGCTGCCTTGACCAACGGGAGGATGCGCGTGTCGGAACAGCACATGACCCTGGACGCCATCGAGGACCTGTCGCGCGCGACTCTGCTGCGCGCGGGCGCCTCGGCCGCTCAGGCGGCGCCGGTGGCGCGGTCGACCCGTCTTGCCGAACGCGACGGCATCCGCAGCCATGGCCTGATGTATGTGCCGGTCTATGCCGAGCATCTGCGCTGTGGCAAGGTGCTTGGCGACGCCGCGCCGATCGTCCGGCATCCGCGCCCCGGCGCGGTTCTGGTGGATGCGGCCAATGGCTTTGCCCATGCCGGGATCGATGCGGGCTGGCCCGAATTCACCGCCGCTGCGCGGGATCACGGCCTTGCCGCGCTGGCGCTTTCGCGATCCTACAATTGCGGCGTGCTGGGCCACCATGCCGAGCGCTTGGCCGAGGATGGTCTGGTGGGGTTGTGTTTCACCAATGCGCCCGCGTCGATGGCGCCAACCGGTGGCCACCGACCAGTGATCGGAACCAACCCGTTTGCGCTGGCCGTGCCGGACGGGGCGGGGGGTGCGCGGCTGGTCATCGACCAATCCGCCAGCGCCATCGCCAAGTCCGAAATCGTGCTGCGCGCCCGTCAGGGAGAGCCGATCGAGCCGGGCTGGGCGCTTGATGCTGACGGCAACGCGACGACGCAGGCGCAGGCCGCGCTCGCGGGGTCGATGTGCCCTGCCGGCGGCCAGAAGGGATTCGGCGCAGGGCTGATGGCCGAGATTTTCGCGGCCGCGCTTTCCGGGGCCAATCTCGGGCTTGATGCCAGCCCCTTCTCGGGGCCCAAGGGCGGACCGCCGGGTACGGGGCAATTCTTTATCGCCGTGGACCCGACAGCCTTTGCCGGCGATGCCTTCGGCCCTGCCATGGCGCGGTTGGCCGAGAGTATTTCCGAACAGGAGGGCGCCCGGCTGCCGGGCGCGCGCCGTGCCGCCAATCGCGCCCGCACCGAGGCCGAGGGTGTTTCGGTGCCACAAGACTTGCTGGACAGGATCGCCGCCGCCTGAACCACCTGAAACCCGGAAGGACGCGCATGACCGAAGAGACCCGCAAGACCCGTCCGCTGTCGCGTGGCTCGCATTTGCGCAGCCGTCCGCGGGCCGGCCGTGTGATGGTCATCCTGCCCACCGCTGGACCGGACGACCACGGCGCTTTTGGCCCGCGTGGCGAGGGCCGCTATACCGACATCTTCACGGGAGATCCCGCATGACCGTGCCCCGCATCGACGCGCTGCAATATGCCAACTGGTCCGAGAAGATCTTTCGCCAGATGCGCCTGGGCAATGTCGATGCGGTGCATGTCACGATCACCTATCACGAGAATTTTCGTGAAACAGTGCGCAATATCGAGACGTGGAACCGTTGGTTCGAGCAATACCCCGAGCGCATCTTCCAGGGCTTCACCGTCGATGACATAGCGCTTGCACAGCGCAGCGGGCGCACGGCGATCTTTTTCGGGGCGCAGAACCCGTCTTGCATGGAGGACGATATCGGGCTGGTGGAGGTGTTGCACCGCCTTGGCCTGCGTTTCATGCAGCTCAGCTACAACAACCAGTCGTTGCTGGCGACGGGCTGCTACGAGGCGGAGGATACCGGGCTGACGCGCATGGGCCGCGAGGTCGTGGCCGAGATGAACCGGGTGGGGATGGTGGTGGACATGAGCCATTCCGGCGAACGCTCCACGCTCGATGCGATCGAGCAGTCAACCCGGCCCATCGCCATCACGCATGCCAACCCGTCCGAATGGCACCCGGCCCGGCGCAATGTCTCCGGGCGCGTGCTTGACGCGCTGTCACAAAGCGGCGGGATGCTGGGCTTTTCGCTTTATCCGCATCACCTGCGCGGCGGCAGCGACTGCACGCTCGGCGACTTTTGCGAAATGGTCGCGCGAACCGCTGCGCGCGTGGGCGTGGACCGTGTTGGTATCGGGTCGGACCTGTGCCAGGATCAACCTGACAGCGTGGTGGACTGGATGCGCGCGGGCCGCTGGACCAAGGCACGGGACTACGGCGAAGGGAGTGCCGACAGTCCGGGCTTTCCGCCCATGCCGGACTGGTTCCGCGACAACCGCGATTTCGAGACGATCGCGCAGGGTCTGCGTGCCGCGGGGCTGGGCGATGCGGAAGTCGCTGGCATCATGGGCGGCAACTGGGCGCGGTTCTTCGCCGAGAGCTTTGGCGCCGTCGGGTCCGGCCAGAGAGAGGCCGCGCAGTGAGCTGCGAAAGCCGGACACCGATGCCTCGGGCGGCGGATTTCCGGCGGTCTCCGGCAGAGGTCATGCGTCTGGCGCGCATGGGATGCAGCCACCCGACGCGCCTGTCCTTCCTGCGCCAACTGCTGCGCCGGATCGAGACCGAGGGCTGGGTGTTCGACCGCCCCCTATGGGACATGGATGCATGTGGCGTCGGGCGTGCGGTCTACCGCATGACCACGCCGGACGGGGCGCTCAGCCTTGTCGCCTTTGCCCATGACCTGCCCGCCGATCAGCGGTCCGATCGGGTGATCGCCACCGCGTGGGACGCGACATTCGCGCTGTTTGACGGGACGCCGGACGCGGATGACCTGGAGCGTCTGCAAGCCAATGTGCCCCTGCAAGAGGCCGGGCGCGTGACGCCGCGCGAGCTGTCGCTCAGCCGGGCCAATCGGTCGGTGCGGATCTTCGATCACGTGCTCGAACGGCTTGCAGCGGGGCAGCAGCCGGACGAACGGATGCTGCGCGAGACCGGCTATCTCATGCGGACCACGGCCGTTTACGGCTCGGGCAAGTTCGGCGCAGCGGACCACGCCATGATCGCCGGGCGGCCGGGGCTGTCGGCGCCATTCCAGGCGGAAATGCTGTCGGTCTGGCTGACGCGCGCCTTCACGGTCGATCTGGTCGAACACATGGCCCGGGCGCGCGGCGGGGAGCGCGCGGTGCGCCTGCGCCCCGATCTGCGGCGCGGCCTTGGCGTGGGCAATTCCACGGGTCTTGGTATGGCGCCTTTCCTTGTCCGGCATCCGGTGCTGCTGAACAACTGGATGATGGCACGCGAAGAAGCGCTGGCGCGCGTGCGGGCGCAGCACGCCGCCAGCCAATCCGCGGTCGACGGTTTTCGTGCAGCGCTCGAGGCGGCACGGGTGAATGCGTCCGACTGGCAGAGTGATCATCCTGTCCAGCAGGCAAAGCTGTCGGATTTGCGCGATGGGCTGGCGCGGCTGGACCGCTTTGCAGCCAGCGAATGGGACAGCAGCGCCGCCAATCCCTGGAACACAGTCTGGGACTGGGGGCAGGCGGCCTTGCCGCTCGAGGCGCAGGAGGCTCTTCTTGCGGCGATGCTGGAGCCGCACGGCGATCTGATCGACGGGTTGGGCGGCTGCATGCGGGCTGACGAAGAGACCTGTTTCGGGATTGATGGCGCGATGACGACCGCGGAGTTGAGAGCCCTGCTGGAAACGCACTATGGCTGGGCGCTTGGCATCGATTACGTCGCGCCGCGCAATTGCGCGCGCTTTTGGTACATATCCGAGGAAAAGCTCGAGCCGCGGCTTGGGGAACGTTTTGATGAGCCCGGTGCCAGCCGCGAATTGCCGCTTGATACCGGGCGGCAGGCGGCGGCGCTCTGGGAGGCATTGCGGGACGCGCCGGATGACACGCCGGTGGCGCGGCTGCTGCTTGCGCATCCGGACCATCGTCTGATGGTCCGCCGGGTTCAGACGACCAAGCGCCACCCGTTTGCGGAAATCCGCGACAACCTGATTGCCGCAGACATGCTGCCCATCGACCTGTTGCGCTGCAAGCTTGCCTTTTTCGGCGCGACGCGCTTCGATCCGCGCTCGGATCGCTGGGTGCGGATCAGTCTCTTTCAGGGGGCGATCTATCCCGATGACCTTGCCGCGGGAGCGGCGGCTTGATGATGCCCGCCATCGAGCCGACCGGCGGATTATCCGCCGCGTGTGGCGCATCTGACGCAGGGGCGCAATCCGCAGCGCAGGTCCGGCTGTCGCTGTCGGAGATCAATGCGCTGTGCTTCAAGGCGGCCCGCGGGTCCGGGTTGAGCTGGGGCGAGGCTGAAGAGGCAGGATGGGCCAGTGCCTGGCTGTCGCGCGCCGGGTTCGCCGGGCCGCGCATCCTGTTGCAACGGCTTCAGCATGCCAGTCGGCTGGAATATCCGCAGATTGCGGCCGGACGCTGGCGGTCGCCGGAAGGTCCGCTTTGCCCGCTGCGCAGCGGCATGGCGCTGGCCGATCATGCGGGACTTGCCGACGGTCCGGGAGACGCAGCCTTTTGCATGGAGGCGGTGTGTCATCCGCTCCTTGTCTTGCCCTTCGCGGCGCGTGTTGCCCGACATCGCGTCCAGCCTCTTCGGATCGGCTGGACGGGGGCTGGCGTCACGGTCTGGGCCGACCAGGCATTTCCCGATGCCGAACCGGTCCGTGATCACGCCGAAAAACCGGTCGATCTGGGGCTGGAGTTCGCTCCGGGCTTGAGATTGCGGGCGCCCGACCTATTTCGGACCACCGGGTCTGTTGGTCCGGATGACTGGGCTGCGCTCAGTGCCCTTTCGATGCGCGTCACCGTCCCGCCGTCTGAATTGTCAAGGGCGGGTGCCGGCGCCACAAGGGGTGACAATGACTGACCAAGACGATACTCACATGTGACCTACGAAACCACTCACAGGAAAAAATGATGAAGAAACTTACACTTGCACTGACTTTTGGCGCCCTGGCCGCGCCTGCGATCGCCCAGGCCGATTGTGGCAAGGTGTCGATCTCCGAGATGGATTGGGCGTCTGCCCAGATCATCACGCGCACCTCTGCGTTCCTGATGGAACAAGGCTATGGCTGCGACGTCGATATCATACCGTCGGCAACAACCACCGCTGTCGCATCGCTGGCCGAGAATGGCGAGCCTGACATCGTGACAGAGCTGTGGGAGAACTCCACGGGCGACGCGTTCGCCAAACTTCTCGAGTCCGGTGTGATCACGCCGTTGACAGACGTGATCACACCCGGTGCCGTCGAAGGCTGGTGGGTGCCCACGTCGCTGATCGAGGAACACCCCGAAGTGGCCACCATCGAAGGCATCCTTGCCAACCCGGAACTGGTTGACGGACGCTTCAACAATTGCCCGGACGGCTGGGGATGCCGGATTGTCAGTGACAACCTGATCGAAGCGCTGAACATGCGCGACACGATGGATATCTTTGACCATGGCTCGGGCGAAACGCTGGGCGCGTCGCTGGCATCCGCGGTTGAAAACGACGAGCCGTGGCTGGGCTACTACTGGGGTCCGACAGCCGTTTTGGGCAAGTACGACATGACCCGGATCGACCTTGGTGAGGTGGATACGGAGATCCACACCGCCAACCAGAACGCTGACAACGAAAACCCCGCCGTGTCCGACTTTCCGGTGGGTACGGTTCTGACCGTGGCGACCAGTGACCTGGCCGAGCGCGAGCCGGAGATTGTCGAACTGATGTCGAACGTCTCGTTCGAGGTCGACACGCTGAACATGCTGCTGGCCTGGTCGGACGAGAACGGCGCCTCTTCCGAGGAAGCGGCCGTATATTTCCTGACCAACTATGCCGACACCTGGTCGGATTGGGTCAGCGATGCGGCGCGCGAAGAACTCGCAGCCTTTATCGAGTGATTGACACTTGGCAGAGCCTGCCAAGGTTCTGCCGGACGCCCCGCCGGGTCCTGACTCGGCGGGGCATATTATTCAATAATGCCCGCCAAGAACGGGCGACAGGATCTGGACAGGGAAAGCTGTTATGGCGGCATATGATTTCATATTCGAATGGCTAGGGTTGCAGGATTGGTGCGATGCCGGCGGTACGGGTGACAGCGGGCCAGTCTCCATGGCCGATCTGTTGGCCAAGGGCGGCAAAGGTGAGGAGCCATCCATCTGGAACCTGCCGTTTCCATCGCTGAACACGCTGAGTGATTCCTGCGGGCGGATCGCCCAATCCAGCGATGTGACGCAGGCGGTCGAGGACGGCTTCCTGGGCATCAAGGATTCGCTTCAGATCGTGCTGGATCCGATCACGCAGCCTCTGAGCTGGATGTTGCGCAACGCGTTGGCCTTGTTCGAGGTGACACCCTGGTTCATCATGATTCCACTGCTGCTGGCCGTGGTCTACGTGGCATCAAAATCGTTCAAGCTGGTGGGATTCGTGGCCGCCTGTTTCGGTTTTCTGGCCCTGATCGACCATTATGACCCCGCGATGCAGACGCTTGCGATCATCTTTGTCTGTGCTTTCCTGTGCGTCTTGTTGGGGGTGCCCATCGGCATTGCGATGTCCCGAAGCGACACGATGCGACGTCTGACCATCCCGGTTCTGGACATGCTCCAGACATTGCCACCCTTCGTCTACCTGATCCCGCTGATCTTCCTGTTCTCGGTGACCGAGCCGAAGCTCTATGGCGTCGCCATCATCCTTTACGCCATCGTCCCGGTTATTCGCCTGACGGACCTCGGGATTCGACTGGTCGACAAGGAGGTGATCGAAGCGGCAGATTCCTTTGGCATGACGAACCGGCAAAAGCTCTTTGGCGTTCAGATCCCTTTGGCGTTGCCGAACATCATGGCCGGGGTAAACCAGACCATCATGATGAGCCTCGCCATGGTCGTCATTGCCTCGCTGGTCTCTGCACCGGGTCTTGGTGTGCTCGTTTTGCGCGGTATTCGTAACCTTGAACTGGGTGTCGGTCTGATTTCCGGGCTTGGCATCGTGCTTCTTGCAATCATCCTGGACCGCGTGACCAAGGCCGCCCTTGACCGTGTCAATGCCGCCAGTGCGGCGCAGAACAACTCATGACGGGAACCGCACCGATGGCAAACAACGTCAAGCTTTCTATCCGCAACCTTTACAAGATTTTCGGCCCCGACCCGCAACGCGCTCTCGAGCGCGTGCGCGCGGGCATGGACAAGACGGAGTTGTGGGAAAAGCACAACCACGTGCTGGGCTTGCAGAACATCAACGTCGACATGCAGGATGGCGAGATAACCGTCATCATGGGGCTGTCGGGGTCGGGCAAATCGACGCTCATCCGGCATCTCAATCGCCTTATCGAGCCGACTGCGGGCCAGATCCTGCTCGATGGCGAGGATGTGCTTGCCTATGATGAGCGGGCTTTACGGCAATTGCGGCGCGAGCAGATGTCGATGGTGTTCCAGCATTTCGCGCTCTTGCCGCACCGCACGGTACTGGAGAACACCGGAATGGCCCGCGCCGTGCGCGGTGAAACCCGATCGGACTACCAGGACGACGCGCACAAGTGGCTTGATCGTGTCGGGCTGGGCGGCCAGGGCGGTCAGTATCCGCATCAGCTTTCTGGCGGGATGCAGCAGCGCGTCGGCATTTCGCGGGCGCTGGCGTCCAACTCGCCCATCATGCTGATGGACGAGGCGTTCTCTGCGCTGGATCCTCTGATCCGGACAGACATGCAGGACTTGCTGCTCGAATTGCAGGCAGAATTGCAAAAGACGGTGGTCTTCATCAGTCACGACCTCGACGAGGCGCTCAAGCTCGCCGACCATCTTGTCATTCTGAAGGATGGCTACGTCGTTCAGCAGGGTGAGCCGCAGGAAATTCTGCTGCATCCCAACGATCCCTATATCGTGGATTTCATCAGCGACATCAATCGTGCACGGGTTTTGCGCGTGCGCTCTGTCATGACAAAGTCCGTGGATGGCGCGGGGCCGTTCGCCGGAGACGTCGGACCAGATGATACGCTGGAATCGCTGATTGCCCTTTCGGGCGGGGATACCGCCTTGAGCTACCGGGTCATGCGCGACGGACGTCAAGTTGGCGTGCTGAACATGCAGGATCTTGTGCGGGCGCTTGTTCCAACCAGCGCCGCCGATGACGGGATGCGGGCGCGCGCGGTCTGACGCAGGGGGCGCAAGCCCCCCGGCCTATCCCGCGCGGGATAAGGACATGTGCATCCTCGGCCGGGCTGGTTGTTCCGACATCCGCCCGGCACGTGATCCCCTCGGAAACACCTGCCCGGGGAGGCTGAAAAGACCTGTCATTCGCAGCGCGACCCCTGCCCGATGGGGTCGCCTGACGCTCTCGTCTGGGACGCGACAGCGATGGGTCCGTGCGATCCGGCGGACGTGCCGCGCGGGTCTGTTCCTGACGGTATGGAGGTCTTGCCGGCTCAGAACGGGGGAGCGGCGCGCTCGGTGACCAACTGCCGCGCGGTGACCCTTTCGCGGTGGATCATATAAAGCCCCGCGCCAATGATGATGGCGATGCCGGTCAGGGCCAGCGCGTTGGGGAAGTCGCGGAACACCAGATACCCCAGCAAGGCCGCGACCGGCAATTCCAGGTATTGCAAAGGTGCCAGGGTGGCCGAGGGGGCAAAGGACAGCGCATAGGTCATCATCATATGGCTCAGCGTGGCGAAAAAACCGACGGCCAGCAGCAAGACCCACACGAAGCCTTCGGGCCAGACCGGGTCCAGCAGATCCGATCCGGTGCCCTCGGCCAGCAGCATTCCGGGCAGGCACAGCAGGCTGGCGATCAGGCCGGTGTGGAACTGCAAGGTCACCGGATGCATCCGCCGTGACAGCCCGCGTGTCACGAGAATGTAGGACGCGAACCCCACCGCGGTGCCCAATGGAAACAGCGCCACCGCGCCGAAGGCCGCGAAACTGGGCTGGATCACGAACAAGACCCCGGCAAAGCCCACCACCGCCGCCCCCACGCGGCGCGGGCCGACATCTTCGCCCAAGTAGAATTTGCCCACCAGCAGCACTATGAACGGGGCCACGAACACGATCGCCAGCGCATCGGCCAGAGGCATGACGCGGATCGCGGCAATGAAACAAAAGGTCGAGATCAACAGCAAGGCCGCACGGCACAGCAGAGCCAGCCAGTGCTCCCGCGCAACCCTCAGCGATAGCCCCATGGCCCAGACAAAGGGGGCCATCAGCGCGCATTGCACGACAAAGCGTGCGGTTGTGATCTGTCCCACGGGAATGGTGTCCGACGCCAGCTTGGCCGCCACATCGAGCATGGGGGCGGTCACGCAAAACCCAAGCATCAGAACGACACCGGCAAGGATGCGATCGGTGGGTGGGGAGATTGAGGTCGTGGTCTGCATGGTCCTGCCATAGGGTGTCACAACGCGTGCGTCCATGCCAAACCGGTGTTCTGCGGGCGCACTGTCCGAAGGGCCAGCATCGGGGCGGCTGGTTGACCGCCACGACGCCCGGGGAAAAACCGCGATTCAAGCGCATATTCCGTCGTCGGCAAACGCGAAAGGAAAGCCGCCTGGCGAAAGACTGGTCAGCCGTGCATGCCACAAAGGAGGCCAGCGGTCAGGGCCGATCTGGCACCTGATCTCTTGCCAAAGACGCGGACCGCCCATCGCCCGATACCGACAGCACGCGGCGTGGTCTGCGAATTTCCTTCCTCATCATTCAGCAGATACTTGACCTCCCTGCGCGCATGATATACCCGACACCACGCTGCGCGGGCGTTGTGTAATGGTAAGACCTCAGCCTTCCAAGCTGATGATACGGGTTCGATTCCCGTCGCCCGCTCCAACATCCCCGACATCGCGGACCTTGTGCGCTGCCCGTCTTGGCGCGGCAAATGGTAATTTCCGCAGGCTTCGGCTTGACCAATACCGGCGGGCCAATGTTTAAGCGTGTTCAACTGAAAACGGGACCCTGATGGCGGACGCAACACAAATACCGAACAAGAAAGACGACCGCGAAAAATCCAAGAAGATTGGATCGCTTGCCGCGCTTTGGCCATTTGTTGCGCCCTACCGGCTGCTGATGTTCGCGGCGCTTTTCGTGCTGACGGCAACGGCTGGCGTATCGCTTATCCTGCCGATGGCCGTGCGCCGGGTGGTGGATAATTTCAACACGTCGGATGGGGCGTTGCTGGATCGGTATTTCGGCGCCGCCCTGGCCATTGCCGGCTTGCTCGCGGTCGGCACCGCGTTGCGCTATGCGCTTGTCACGCGGCTTGGCGAACGGGTGGTGGCCGATATCCGCATGGCGGTGTTCGCGCGTGTTGTCGGACTGAGCCCGACCTTTTACGAGCGGGTCATGACCGGCGAGGTTCTGAGCCGGATCACCACGGACACCACGCTGATCCTGAGCGTGATCGGGTCGTCCATTTCCATCGCACTGCGCAATGCGCTCCTGTTTGTCGGCGGCATGATCCTGATGTTGTTCACCTCGGCCAAGCTGACGGGAATGGTTCTGTTAATCGTGCCTGCTGTGGTGATTCCGATCCTTGTACTGGGGCGCAAGATGCGCAAGCTGAGCCGCGAGAGCCAGGATTGGATCGCGGCGTCCTCGGGCAATGCCTCCGAAACGCTTTTGTCGGTTCAGACGGTGCAGGCGTTCACGCATGAGACCATTTCAAAGCAGGCGTTTGCGGATGTGACGGAAAAGAGCTTTGACGCGGCGCGGCGGCGGATCTGGACCCGGGCGCAGATGACGGCAATCGTCATTTTCCTCGTGTTCACCGGCATCGTCGGCGTGTTGTGGATCGGCGCGACGGATGTTCGAAGTGGCTCGATGAGTGCGGGTGCGCTGGTGCAATTCGTTATCTATTCGGTGATGGTGGCGGGTTCTGTTGCGGCCCTGTCCGAGATTTTCGGTGAATTGCAGCGCGCGGCCGGTGCGACGGAACGGCTGGTCGAATTGCTGCATGCCGAGGACACGGTGAATGACCCGGACACGCCGCTGACCCTGACCGAGCCGGTGCGCGGCGAGATCACCTTCGAGGATGTGCATTTCGCCTATCCGAGCCGACCGGGCGTTGCGGCGCTGGACGGTGTGAACCTGCGGATCGAGCCCGGGGAAACAGTGGCGGTTGTCGGGCCGAGCGGTGCAGGCAAGACAACCATCATTCAATTGATCCAGCGGTTTTATGACCCGGACTCGGGTGCTGTTTGCCTTGACGGCGTGCGGATTGACGCGCTGAACCGCGATACCTTCCGCAAGCATATCGCGCTTGTGCCGCAGGACCCGGTGATCTTTGCCGCCTCGGCGCGCGACAATATCCGGTTTGGCCGGCCCGATGCGAGCGATGAAGAGATCGAGAGTGCCGCTAAGGCGGCGGCGGCGCATGAGTTTATCGCGGCGCTGCCCGAGGGGTATGGCAGTTGGTTGGGCGAACGTGGTGTGATGCTGTCGGGAGGCCAGAAGCAGCGGATCGCCATTGCGCGTGCCATTCTGCGCGATGCGCCGGTATTGCTGCTCGATGAAGCGACAAGCGCCCTGGACGCGGAAAGCGAACGCGCGGTGCAGCATGCCGTGGATGACCTGTCAGAGGGGCGCACCACGGTGATCGTGGCGCACCGGCTGGCCACGGTGAAGAAGGCCGACCGGATCATCGTCATGGATCAGGGCCATGTGGTTGCCACCGGGGCGCATGACGCCCTGGTGTCGGAGGACGGGCTTTATGCGCGTCTGGCGCGGTTGCAGTTCACCGATGGTATGGCGGCGGAATAGGCTCGTCCGTCCTGTGACGCGTCAGGGTTGATCAGGCGGTCTCGCCTTAGGCGCGTGAATGGGCTATCGGCGTCGGTGCATCACCGGGAGAGACGCTGTGCAGGATGAGATATTGGCAGAGGTAGACCCGCGCGGGCCACGGCGGGTCCTTGCGCTTGGCATGTTGTTGACGCTCGGGGCGCTGGTTCTCTACCTGGCGTTCACGCAGCCGCCGGCGCACCTGGGGTGGCAGGTGTTCCTGATCGCGATGGGGCTTGGCGCGTTGGGAATGGCGTACAAGCTTCAGGTGGCGACAACCCGGTGCCTCTATCTGACGCGTGAGCATATTGCCGACAGCGATGGCAGGGTGCTGGCCCGGATCGAAGACGTTGAAGCGGTCAGCCGGGGGGCTTTTGCGATGAAGCCCTCGAACGGGTTCACGATAAAACTGAAAAACCCGGCGCCACGGGCGTGGCAGCCGGGTCTGTGGTGGCGTCTGGGGCGCCGGGTGGCCGTCGGCGGGGTGACCCCCGGGGCGCAAGCCCGTCCGATGGCCGACATCATCAGCGTGATGATTGCCCAGCGCGACGCTTAGCCGTCAGGATTGCTTCTTGTTCTTCTTCCCGTTGGCCTTTGACGAGTCGCTCGAACAGCTAGTGTGATCGGCGTCGCCCTCAGAGCCGTTCTCGGCGTTGTTGTTGCACAGTGACCCACCGGGCGCGTCCTGATCGCCATTGCCCCAGCCATTGTTCTGCCACTGCTTGTTCGTTCCGTCGTTGATCCCTTCGAAGATCACCTGCGGTGCAAACCGCGGACGGGTGAAGGAATAGGTCGAGATGTCGAAATCCTCGATGCCCGGGATCTGGAAGGTCGGTTCGTACCAGTCTCGTGTTTCGACAAGGATCGACTGGTCACCCGGCGCAAGGAGCGGCAGTTGGTCGGTGTAATTCACCATGTCTGCCTGAACGTGGGCAGACCAATCGCCCCGTGCCTTGGACCAGGCCAACATATACGAGCCATCCGTACTTTCCTCCCCGGTCTGGACAAATTGAACGACCGATATCCGCAAGTCGACATCTTCCTCCTCGGCCTGTGCAAGGTGGTACAGAAGGCTCTGGGCATTATCGATATAGGTCTCGTCGAGTATCTCGGTTTCCCGCGAGATGATGTCGCCGATTGTATAATTTGCCTTTTGATTGATCGCGGTCTGGCGAAACACATCGAAGAAGATCCATGTGGCTACAAAGATGACCAGGAGGATCGGGATGAAGATGATCGCTTCGAGCGACGCATCCCCTTTCTGGTCGCGGAAGAACCGCGAGATATCATTCTTGATACGAACTAGCATTAGTAAGGCTCCTGTACGAAGGCCGTGTAGGACACCAGCGCGGTATATCCTTCGGAGTCCTTTTCAAGGGATCCTCCAATGACGCCCGTCGGTGTGATCGGCTTGTACTTGTAGCAGGCGCGAAGCAGCATCAGCTCGTTCGGGGCGCCTGCGTCGAATGTGATGGCCGGGCGAACCTCTTCGGTTGTGTCCACGCATGTTGCTGACAAGGACGGTTCACTCCAGTTCCGCAGATCAAGAGGGATCATTTCGAGGTACAAATTCTCATTGCATTCGGTCATGATATTCGCATTCTCGCAGATCTTCTGCTTGAGCGTGCTGTGATCGAAGGAGTCCCCGGTACCCAGCCGCACATCCCGCACGGTCGCATCGAGTCCACGCTCCAGCTCGGTATGGCGCAGCGACACGGCGCTGATTTCAAGTCCGGCAATAATGATTGCCATGAAAACCGGTAGCCAAAGGGCGAATGGAAGCAATACCACAGAGCCGTTTTCATCCCGCAGGAAGCGGCGGATATATTTCATGTCTTGCCGCGTCATTGTGTCAACCTCAGCTGGTTAATGGTCCGGGCAATCGCCTGGAACGCGTCCGAAATTTCAAGGCCTTCCACCGGGAAGTAGTGGGACGGCGAGGATGCACAATCGCGCATCGCGGCTTGTCCTCGGTCCGGGGCTTCAAAGCCGATGGAAAAGATGGTGACATCCGCATCACGCGTTTCCGCACAGAGTGTCGAAAGCCGGGAATCTGCCTCCGAATTGCTGACGATTGTCTCGTAGGCATAGTAGGCGTTGTAATACTCGCTATAGGACACGCGATTGTCGTAATATGGCCGGCGGAAGAACTTTTGGCCAAAGGCGCGGGTGCCCCAGCGTGCGAAGACTTCGGCGTTGGTCATAGGGCGTGCGGCAGCTCCGCCGTCCGGTTCACTTTGATACCTGTTGCGCCAATCATTGTCGAAGCGAACCCAGTAGTATTCTTCGCTGCTCCATCTGCCACCATCTGAAACGCGGTGGGAAAACCGGTCGTTGTACGGGTCATTGTCGCCTCGGTCGTCGATCCAGATATCGGACATGCCGCTGGCGTATTCGGGCGACAGATCATATTGCGTCGTGTTCATCCCGTCCGTCATGAGAACCACGATTTTCATCGCGTCTTCGGCGGTGTAGTCGGCCGGGCGACCGATTGCTTCCGACGTGATATGACCGTCCGACGCAAGTGAGCTGACAACCGGTCTGGCAGAGGGATCGAGAAGGGCAACGCCCCATTTCATCCCAAGGTCGATCGCCGTGTTGCCGCCCGCCTGGAAGGTATCGATAAGCGCGGTGAGGTCCGCTTCGTTGTCGCTCTGCGCAATGATCTTGTTTTCTTCACCAAGAGGGCACCATGACGACGGCGTTTCAACCGTATTCTGATCCAGCGTGTACGGGTCGAAATGCGCCAGGCGCTGCAACTGGGATCCCGGATCAATCCCCCGCGAATAGAACGCGGAATCCGGGAAGGACGCGCAGGTCGAGTTTTCGTGCTCTTCGGTCAGAATGTAATGCTGGGACAAGGTCGGTCCGAGGTTCACCGTCGCATTGTAGGGCACGATGTTGATCGTGGTCAGGCCCGACGTGTCGTCGTTGAGAACGGTTTCGATGAATTCCGTCGCAGCGACCTTGAGGTTGTCGATACGCTCGTTCTGACCCATCGATCCGGAGACGTCGAGGACGAGTGAAATTTCGATATTCGAAATGCGTTCCTCGGCAGCCGCGTTGCCGACCGCCTTCAGGTTGTCGACACCGATCAGCTGAAGGAATTTCGCCGGGAAGATCCGCTCTCCTTCGGCAGATACGTTCCGGTAGTTCAGCCCGGAATCCGGCGTGACCAAGATGTCTGCATCATCGAGACCCATTTTTTGCAGGTAGTCATCGACGATGACTTGTGGCTCGAGCTGCTGTTCAAGGTCGGCCGCGGCGAGCACGGCACGATCCAGCGTTGCTTGAAGCCGGGTTCTCTCGACCTCGGCATACATCAAATCGATCCCCATGCCGCCGTAGACCAGCATCATCATGGCGGCGATGATCGCCATGACTGACATGTTGCCATCGGTGTCACGGCCGAAGCGATACAGAGTCATGGCCGCACTGGACCTCAACTTTGATTTCTTGCGTCCCGCGACCGGCACCTTTGGCAGAAGGTTGCTTAATCCGATCATTTGTTACCTCTCTCCCATCCATTCAGGACGGACTGACACCCCACTTCGATTTGAGGAGAAGTGAAGGCGAAAGGCGGCGGCAATAGGGCAGGAAATGTGGAAAAATTAAGGAGTATGCTGAATTTAAAAGATAATTCACGGCTCTTTGGTCAAATTGATGCAATGGGTGAAACAGTTCTTCAGACTTGGCGGGATGATTTGAAAAGAATGTTCCACGCAATGCGTGCGAAATTTACAAAGCTGTCATAGGCTGCGCTTTGACACTGGGCGAAAGCCTGCCAACCGGGAGGAGTTTATGAGTAACAACGCGCCAAATGAGCCGACATTCCGCGAATCAGTGGATCTGATGTTCAACCGCGCCGTGGCGCTGATGGATCTTCCGCCGGGACTCGAGGAGAAGATACGCGTTTGCAACGCGACCTATACGGTGCGCTTCGGGGTGCGCCTGCGAGGCCAGATCAGGACGTTCACCGGGTATCGCTCGGTGCATTCGGAACATATGGAGCCCGTGAAGGGGGGGATCCGTTTTTCCACGGCGGTCAATCAGGACGAGGTCGAGGCGCTGGCAGCACTGATGACGTATAAATGTGCCCTGGTCGAGGCGCCCTTTGGCGGGTCCAAGGGCGGGTTGTGCATCGACCCCCGAGAATACGACGAATTCGAGTTGGAACAGATCACCCGCCGCTTTGCCTATGAGCTGACCAAGCGGGACCTGATCCACCCGGCCCAGAACGTCCCGGCCCCGGACATGGGAACCGGAGAGCGCGAGATGTCCTGGATCGCGGATCAATATGCCCGGATGAACACCACCGATATCAATGCGCGGGCCTGTGTCACGGGCAAGCCGCCGAACAATGGCGGGATCGCGGGCCGGGTCGAGGCGACGGGGCGCGGCGTGCAATATGCGCTGCGCGAATTTTTCCGTCATCCACCAGACATGAAGGCCGCCGGGCTGACCGGCTCGCTCGATGGAAAGCGGGTTGTCGTGCAAGGTCTGGGCAACGTGGGGTACCATGCGGCCAAATTCCTGCGTGACGAGGATGGGTGCAAGATCATTGGCATCATCGAACGCGACGGGGCGCTTTTCAATGAAAAAGGCATCGATGTCGAAGCGGTGCGTGAATGGATCATCAAGCACGGGGGGGTCAGCGGCTATCCCGATGCGGCCCATACTGCGGACGGGGCGAGCGTTCTGGAGGCGGAATGTGACATCCTGATCCCGGCGGCGCTTGAAGGGGTGATCGACCTCAGCAATGCCGAACGGATCAAGGCGCCGCTGATCATCGAGGCGGCGAACGGGCCGATCACCGCCGGGGCCGACGATATCCTGCGCGAGAAGGGCACGGTCGTGATCCCCGACATGTATGCCAATGCCGGCGGTGTGACGGTGTCCTATTTCGAATGGGTCAAGAACCTCAGCCACATCCGCTTTGGCCGGATGCAGCGGCGTCAGGAAGAGGCGCGGCACCAATTGGTGATCGACGAATTGCAGCGGCTGGACAACATGCTGGGCGACAAATGGTCGATGACCCCCGATTTCAAGGACCGTTACCTGCGTGGTGCGGATGAACTGGAACTGGTGCGCTCGGGGCTGGATGACACGATGCGCATTGCCTACCAGACGATGCATGAAGCCTGGCACAGCCGGGATGACGTGCATGACTTGCGGACCGCGGCCTATCTCGTGGCGATCGAAAAGGTCGCCGCGAGCTACCGGGCCAAGGGTCTCTGACGGATTGGATGACAATCCGCTATGGCTGGGTTAGACGTGCGGCACATCTGATCCAGCCACCAAACGAGGATGCACATGCTCCGCACTGCGCTTGCCACCACAGCCCTGACGTTTTGCTTGACGATCCCCGCGGCCGGTCAGGAAGACGACACCGAATGCCTCAAACAGGGCCAGATCGCGACCAACATCATGTCCGAGCGCAAGAACGGCACGAACGCCCGCCGCGCTGAAAGGCGTGTGATCGGAATGCTGCCGGAAGATGCGCAAAGCTATGAAGTTGCGGTTCCGGCGATGGTCGAATGGATTTACGGCCTGCCTGAAGAGCAGTTGACCCAGGAGGTCAGCAACGCGCTGTATCAGGCTTGCATGTCGCAATAAGCACGTATCGCGCGGGACCTTCTGGTGCCGCGCCCCACTGGACTCTTGGCTGGCAAAGCCCGATATTCCGGTGATGAGCCTGCCACCGAATTTTCTGGACGAATTGCGCACCCGCACAAGCCTGTCGCAGGTGGTTGGCCGCAAGGTTCTGTGGGACACGCGCAAATCGAACCAGGCCAAGGGCGACATGTGGGCACCATGCCCCTTTCACCAGGAAAAGTCGGCCAGTTTCCATGTCGATGATCGCAAAGGTTATTATTACTGCTTTGGCTGTCAGGCCAAAGGGGATGCAATTTCTTTCGTGCGCGAAACCGAGAATGTCGGTTTCATGGAGGCGGTGGAAATTCTTGCCGCCGAGGCCGGGATGCAGATGCCGAAACGCGATCCACAAGCGCAGGAGAAATCCGATCATCGGACCAGGCTGACCGAGGTGATGGAGCAGGCCGTGCGCTTTTTCGGCCGGCAATTGCGCAGCGGTGCCGGGGCGGATGCGCGCGAATACCTGGCCCGCCGCGGCCTGGACCAGGCGACGCAGGAGCGCTTCGCCATCGGGTTTGCTCCGCCCGGCTGGCAGACGCTTTGGGACCATTTGATCGGGCATGGCGTGCCGGGCGAACAGATCATCGAGGCGGGCCTGGCCAAACCGTCGCAGAAGGGGGGCAAACCCTATGACACGTTCCGCAACCGCATCATGTTCCCGATCCGCGATCCGCGCGGACGGGCCATCGCGTTTGGGGGTCGTGCGATGGACCCCAACGACAATGCCAAATATCTGAACAGCCCGGAAACCACGCTGTTCGACAAGAGCCGGACGCTCTACAACCACGGCCCGGCGCGCGAGGCGGCCGGCAAGGGCCAGCCGTTGGTCGTGGCCGAAGGCTACATGGATGTGATCGCGTTGGCATCAGGCGGGTTCGAGGCGGCTGTGGCGCCTTTGGGGACAGCCGTGACAGAGCACCAGCTACAGATGTTGTGGCGGATCACCGACGAGCCGGTGATGGCGCTGGACGGTGATGGCGCCGGGCTGCGCGCGGCGTACCGGGTGATCGACACGGCCTTGCCACTTCTCGAAGCGGGAAAATCCTTGCGCTTTGTGCTGTTGCCCGAAGGCCAGGACCCGGATGACCTGATCCGCTCCGAAGGGCGCGACGCGATGCGCACCCTGCTGACCGATGCGCAGCCGATGGTGCAGCTTTTGTGGCGGCGCGAGACGGAAGGGCGTGTGTTCGACAGCCCGGAACGCAAGGCGGCGCTGGACAAGACATTGCGCGACCGCATTCGCACGATTCAGGACCCGTCGTTGCGCAACCATTACGGCGAAGAGATCAAGCGTCTGCGTTGGGAGCTGTTTCGCGGGCCATCGCGGCAAGCGCATCCCGGCCGACGCCGATTCACTATGCAAGCCCCGTCCAAACCGGCAGATGACACGCGAGCATCGCTTCTGGTGGCAGGCGGCAAGGATGTGGAAATCCGACTGCGCGAGGCGGTGATCCTTGCTGCGCTGATCGTCACACCGGAGCTGATCCCCGAATTCGAGGCCAAGATCGAGGAAATGCCCTGCGCCGATCGTGACCATGCCGCGCTCAAGGCGTGTCTTTTGCGCCACGCCGGTGATACGGTGGAGGCGGTGCGCACCGCTGCTGATGCGGCTGTTGGCGATGATGCCCTTGAAATGCTGTGCCGCGCACGCCATGTCGCCATCACCCCGTGTTTGCGCAACCCCGGCGATCCGGAATTGGCCCGCCAGACCATTGCCGAAGAACTGGCCAAACTCGAAGCGGGGACGGGGCTTGATGCGGAAATCGCCGAAGCCGCCGAAGATTTGTATGCGTCGGCAGACGAAACGCTGACATGGCGGCTAGGCCAGGCAGCACAGGCCCGGCAATCCGCACAGCGGGCACAGTCCGAAGACAGGACGGAATATGATCTTGGCCCCAACGGGGCCGCGATAAATCGGGAGGAACGCAGCGCATTTGCCGCTTTGATGGAGACAATTCGCTTCGATAAACCCCGCAGCTGACGGTGTTTTGCTAAGGAAAGCGTAAACGAAACAGGGTAAACGGGTGTGCGAATCACTTATTCGCGCTATTGATTCGGGTCAATCGAATCGCCCCGTCTCGACAGGAGCATCCATGGCCGCCAAAGATAACGATGACGCCAAGACTGAAGACCGCGAAGAAGATGTCAGCCTCGACATGAGCCAGACTGCGGTCAAGAAGATGATCGCAGACGCGCGTGAACGCGGCTACATCACGTATGACCAACTGAACGAGGTGTTACCGCCGGATCAGGTCAGTTCCGACCAGATCGAGGACGTGATGTCGATGCTGTCCGAAATGGGCATCCAGATCACCGAGGCGGATGAAGAGTCCGAGGAAGAGGACAAGGGCGCCACGGATCTTGTGCAGACCGCCAAGCCCGGTGACGTGACCGTCGCGTCGGGCGGATCGGAAAAGCTGGACCGGACCGATGATCCGGTGCGCATGTACCTGCGCGAGATGGGCAGCGTCGAGTTGCTCTCGCGCGAGGGCGAGATCGCGATCGCAAAACGCATCGAAGCCGGGCGCAACACGATGATCGCCGGGCTTTGCGAAAGCCCGCTGACCTTCCAGGCGATCACGATCTGGCGCGAGGAATTGCTGTCAGAGGACATTCTGCTGCGCGACGTCATCGACCTCGAGACGACATTCGGCGACCAGATGGTTGACGAGGAAGAGGTGGCGGCGGCCGTTGCGACCCAGACCGGCGGCGAATCTGCGACGAACACATCGTCCTCCGAGAAGAAGTCCGAAGAAAAGCAGGAGCTTGATGCGGACGGAAATCCGATTGCGACAGAAGATGACGAGGACGAGGAAGAGCAGGCGAACATGTCGCTCGCCGCGATGGAAGCCGCGCTCAAGCCGCGTGTTCTCGAAACGCTTGGCCGGATTGCACAGGACTACGAAGAACTGTCCAGCATGCAGGACAACCGTATCTCGGCAACGCTCAACGAGGACGGTTCCTTCAGCAAGGTGGACGAGGAACGTTACCAGAAGCTGCGCTCGGAAATCGTTGAGCTGGTGAATGAATTGCACCTGCACAACAACCGGATCGAGGCGTTGATCGATCAGCTTTACGGGATCAACAAGCGCATCATGTCGATCGATTCGTCCATGGTGAAGCTGGCCGACCAGGCGCGCATCAACCGCCGCGAATTCGTCGATGCCTACCGCGGTCGCGAGCTTGACCCCAACTGGCTCGAAGAGATGAGCGAAAAGACCGGCCGTGGCTGGCAGATGTTCATCGAACGCTCGCTGCCCAAGGCCGAGGAATTGCGTGCCGACATGGCGCAGGTGGGTCAGTATGTCGGACTAGATATATCTGAATTCCGCCGCATCGTCGCCCAGGTCCAGAAAGGCGAAAAAGAGGCGCGGCAGGCCAAGAAGGAAATGGTCGAGGCGAACCTGCGCCTCGTGATCTCCATCGCCAAGAAATATACCAACCGTGGTTTGCAGTTCCTGGATTTGATCCAGGAGGGGAACATCGGCCTGATGAAGGCGGTGGACAAGTTCGAATACCGCCGGGGCTACAAGTTCTCCACCTACGCGACATGGTGGATCCGCCAGGCGATCACGCGGAGCATCGCAGACCAGGCGCGCACCATCCGTATTCCGGTGCACATGATCGAAACGATCAACAAGCTGGTCCGCACCGGTCGGCAGATGCTGCACGAAATCGGTCGCGAGCCAACGCCCGAGGAACTGGCCGAAAAGCTCCAGATGCCTTTGGAGAAGGTGCGCAAGGTGATGAAAATCGCCAAGGAGCCGATCAGCCTCGAAACGCCGATCGGCGACGAGGAAGACAGTCAGCTGGGCGATTTCATCGAGGACAAGAACGCGGTTCTGCCGCTGGATGCCGCGATACAGGACAACCTCAAGGAAACCACGACGCGGGTTCTGTCGTCGCTCACCCCGCGCGAGGAACGTGTTCTGCGGATGAGATTTGGGATCGGTATGAACACCGACCACACTCTCGAAGAGGTGGGTTAGCAGTTCACTGTTACGCGAGAACGTATTCGCCAGATCGAAGCGAAAGCACTGCGCAAGCTGAAGCATCCGTCGCGGAGCCGCAAGCTACGCAGCTTCCTGGATCAGTAACCCATGTCGTTTCTCAAGAAGCTCTTTGGCGGCGGCGGTGATTCATCGCCCCCGCCGGCACCCCCGGAACATCATAACGGGTACACGATCCGGCCAGAGCCGGTCAAAGACGGCGGCACATGGCGCATCGGGGCGCGGATCGAAAAAGAAATCGACGGCGCGTTGAAATCACATTTCATGATGCGTGCCGATAGCCTGCAAGATTACGGCGACGCGGCGAAAGCGTCGGTGAGCAAGGCGAAGATGCTGGTCGACCAACAGGGCGACAGCATCTTCAAATAGATCAGGTCGTCAGCCTGTCGCTGTGATCATGTCCGATCTGCCTGATTGGGGTCCTTGGTCGTGCCCGGTCCCGTCTCGGGATCGCGGTTCGTCTGTTTTGGCCCGTCCGTTTCATCGGGAACATCCTTGAAGGGATCGTGACCGGGGTTTCCGGTTCGGTCTGCCTGATTGGGGTCCGATGTTGTGCCGGGTCCCTTTTTCGGGTCGGTGTTGTCTGTGCTCATCCTGTCACTCCTATTGCGTCGGCATTACGAAAACTTCCTGCACGTTGGCGCGCGGGTTGGCGCCGAGCGCGAAGACAACCGCGTCTGCCACGTCTTCTGCTTGCAACTTGTCCGGATGCGGCTCGTCAAAGAAGGGTGTGTCCACCATGCCCGGTGCGATCACGGTACAACGTCCGCCCCATTCGCGCATTTCCTCGGCCATATTGCCGCCATAGCCATGAACAAACCATTTGGACGCCCCATAGACAGAGCCTTTGATGTGGCGCCGTCCCGCAGCGGATCCCGTCATCAGCAGATGCCCCGTGCTCTTTCTCAGGTGCGGCATCGCGGCCTTCGTGGTCCAGAGCAGGCCCATGACATTCAACTCGATCATCTTGTGCCATTCGTCCGGGTCGCCGGCTTCGGTGCCCGCTGCGCTCAGCCCCGTGCCGGCGTTCGCAAAGGCGGCATCAACCGCGCCGAAGTGATCCGCCAAGTTGTCCAGCGCCTGAACCTGATCGTCGAGCCGGGCCGCATCTCCGGGCAGAGCCAGCGCGCGGTCGCCGATTTCACGGCCAAGTTTTTCCAACTTGTCCTTGGAGCGGGCGAAAAGGCCGACATTCCACCCGCTGTCTGCGGCGAAGCGGGCTGTGGCTGCGCCGATGCCGGTCGATGCGCCGGTGATGAAGATTGTTTTGTTGGGCATGATCGGGTCCTGAGATTTGTGGTCCATGTCGGAAAGATAACGCGCCAGGGGGTGGGACAGGTTCCCTCGCTGTGCCGTAAGGCCGCGTTTTGTGTATATCCAAGGTATTTCACGATGCAGAGGCGGGATTGCGCATGAAACATGCAACCTTTGAAATCCAGACAACAGGCCCGGGCCTTTACGAGTTCACGCGCGATGTCGCGGCATGGGTGCAGGGCGATGGCCTGTTGACGCTGTTCATCCAGCACACCTTCGCCAGCCTGCTGGTCCAGGAGAACGCCGATCCCGAGGTGAAGACCGATCTGAGCGCTTATTTTCATCGCCTCGTGCCGCCGACCACCGATCCGGGGATGTCCTACCTGACGCACACCCATGAAGGCCCGGACGATATGCCGGCCCATATCAAGGCGGCGATGCTGCCGGTGAGCCTGTCGATCCCGGTGGTGCACGGGGAGATCGGATTGGGCACATGGCAGGGCATTTATGTCTTTGAACATCGCAACGCGCCTCACAGGCGGCGCGTTTTGGCGCATCTGGGGTGATCTTGCGCCGCGGAAAACCCGGGTCCACATGCAATCTGATGCAGCGGAACCACCAGTCCTTGCGGGGTAAATTCCGGGCTACCCAAAACCTCGCGGCTGACCTATAGTCGCTGTGGATAAGTGGGGGAAACCCACAGTCTGAGGCAGAGACGAAAAAGAAGGGGGACGGCCAATGCGCTGCCCGTTTTGCGGAAATATCGATACACAGGTAAAAGATAGCCGCCCGGCAGAAGATCATGTCGCCATCAGGCGCAGACGCTTTTGCCCGGCTTGCGGCGGGCGGTTTACCACCTATGAGCGCGTCCAATTGCGCGATCTGGTGGTCGTCAAGACAAGTGGACGCCGAGAGGATTTCGACCGCGACAAGCTGGAACGCTCTATCCGCATGGCGATGCAGAAACGTCCCGTGGACCCGGAACGGATCGACCAGATGATTTCCGGCATCGTGCGGCGTCTGGAAAGCCTTGGCGACACGGACATTCCCTCCAAGCAGATCGGCGAGATCGTCATGGAGTCGCTGGCGCGGATCGATACGGTTGCCTACGTGCGCTTTGCCAGCGTCTACAAGAATTTCCAGGAAGCCGACGATTTCGACAAGTTTGTCAGCGAGTTGCGCCCGTCCGACAAGGACAAATCCAAACCTGAAGAGTGACCGTGCCCGGCCCCCCCGATGACACGCGTCATATGGACCGGGCGCTGGCGCTGGGTCGGCAGGGGCTGGGCAACACCTGGCCCAACCCGGCGGTCGGCTGTGTCGTGGTGCGGGATGGGCGCGTGGTCGGCGAAGGCTGGACCCAGCCGGGCGGACGCCCCCATGCCGAGAGGCAGGCGCTGGACATGGCCGGCGCAGCGGCCAAGGGCGCGACGGCCTATGTCACATTGGAGCCCTGCGCCCATCACGGAAAGACACCGCCCTGCACGGAGGCCTTGATCGCCGCCGGTATTGCCCGCGTCGTCGCCCCCTTTGCCGACGCGGACCCACGCGTGTCGGGGCAAGGCTTTGCCCGGTTGCGCGAAGCCGGGATCGCGGTCGAGACCGGCATTGGCACCGATGCCGCGGCCCATGATCATGCCGGGTTCTTTTGCCGCCTCTCCAGCGGTCGCCCGCTCGTTACCCTGAAACTGGCCACCAGTCTTGATGGCCGCATCGCCACCGCCAATGGCGACAGCCAGTGGATCACCGGAGCCGAGACGCGCGCGGGTGTGCATCGCTTGCGCGCCTGTCACGACGCTGTGCTGGTGGGCGCGGGCACGGTGCGGGCGGATGATCCGCTGCTGACAGTACGCGGGATCGATGTGCCGCGACAACCGGTGCGCATTGTCGTGTCCAGACGGTTGGATATGCCAACTGATGGGCGGCTTGGCCAGACGCTGGATCAAGCGCCGGTCTGGCTATGCCATTCCGACGATGCGCCGATCGATGCGCGCGAAGCCTGGTCCGGTATCGGAGCCAAGCTGCTGCATCTGCCACTCGATGGACGCCAGGTCGATATCGCCGCGCTGATGCAGCGGCTGGGGCGCGAGGGACTGACCCGGGTGCTCTGCGAAGGTGGCGGGGAGCTTGCTGCGAGCCTGATTGCCGCTGATCTGGTGGACCGGTTGGAGGTGCATATGGGCGGTGTGATCATCGGGGCCGAGGGGCGCCCTGCGCTCGGCGCCCTGGGTCTCGACCGCTTGTCGGACGCACCGCGCTTTGCCTTGTGCGACCTGTGGAAAAGCGGCGATGACGTGGTGCAAAGCTGGGTGCGTCAACGCCGCCAGATCCATGCGTAACTGGTCAGCATCCCTTGCATCTTGGCCAGGCGCCTCAGGCGCTTTGGCTGTTTGATCTGGCCGTTCGCAAGCCGGTCCAGAACAACCTCCACAGGGCAGGCCTGCCCCGTCACCGGATCGAAATAGCGCGGGTAGTCGATGAGCGTGGCGTGGGCCAAAGCGTCGAGACTGACGGACTGTCCGCGCCGTGCCGGCATGGCGCATAGATCCGTGGTCAAACCCCAGCCTGCGTAAAACGGCTGGCCCAGGGTGGTAACCGGAACTCCGCGCAGAAGCGCCTCGAACCCGCTCAGCGAGGTGAGGGTCCAGACCGCGTCGATCTGGCCATACAGCGGGGCGATTGCACGATGGGTGACAATGTGATCCGCCCAATCAGACGCGCCACTTACCGCGCCGGGGCGCAAGCCGGCGACCACATCGGGGTGAGGTTTGTAGACAAGGACGGCGTCCGGATTGCTGGCCCGGACCTGTTGCAAAAGCGCGGCGTTGGTCGTGATATCCGGGCATCCCAACCGGATTGAGGCGTCATCCTCGACCTGACCCGGAACGAGGATAACCTGTCGCCCCTGGCTGTCCGGCAGATCGGGCGCCGTTTGATCAGCGGCGTATTTGCTCACCTCGTTTTTGACAATCCGGGCAATCACCTGTCGCGCTCGGTTGAGCGAGGACTCGTGCAGGTGAACGCTGTCGGCGATCAACCGTTCAAGCCGCGATGGCCGTGATGGGTCGAAATAGATGCCAAGATCGTCCAGCACCAGTGAAAGTGGCGGCATCAGCTCTGCGCCAAGGCCCTGCGATCGGATGAACCCGTCCTCGACGGTCCATGTGTCCTCGTCGGCTCCCGCCCCCCAGCGCATCACGCGAGGTGCCGTCCCGGACGGGGTTTCCGAGAACCGCATGGGATGGTGCGCGCCGAAGATCTTTTGCATATGTGGGCGCTTCCACAGGCGCATGTTTCGGCCCACCCAACCCGCGCGGTCCTCGGTCCAAGCGCGGCGGGTGGCCTCGACCGTGTCGATCACGCGGGAAAGATTGCACAGGCGGTCATGGTAAGGATCATACCAGACAGGAAACCGCATCATGGCCCCGGCAAAGATCTGACTGCGGGTGAGTTTGCGCTGGCGACGCGGCAGATGAATCTCGTCGTCACTCAGCCCCCACCCGGCATAGAAGGGGGTCCCGAAGACGCGGGGCCGGTGCCCTGCGAGGATCGCCTCGAACCCCATCTGCGACGACAGGGTATAGACCGCGATCGCGCCATCCAGCAAATCCATCGGCGCGTGGGCACCGTCGATAAAGGACACGCGCCCCCGCGCGTGATCGTCTGTAAAATGGCCTGGACGCGTGCCCGCCCGTGTCTCGGGATGCGCCCGGATCAGGATGCGGCTGTTCGGGTGTTCTGTTTGTGCGAAATACAGCATTTCGGCAAATCTTGCCCGGGCCATGTCCGGACCCGAGACCGATGCATGTACTGACGCATCGTCCGCGACCTGGTCCATGACAAGCACATAGCCGGGGTCGGGCAAGGGCAGGTCCGGGTCGTACGCTGCGTATTTCGACAGTTTGCCGCGCACCATACGCGCCATGAGGTCGCGCGCGGTGTTCAACTCCGCGGTATCGTCCAGCGGTTCTTCGATAAGAAGGGTTTCCAGATCCGACGGGCTGGACGCGTCGAAGTGCACGCCTGTCCGGTCGAGGGTCAGGCCAAGCGGTGGTTCGTTTGCAATTCGGCCCGGATGCAAGGACCGCAGGAAGGCATCTTCGACCCGCAGCACGGGCGCACCCCGCACGCGGGCCTGCGACGTGCCACGTCTGGCGCTTGGGGCGGCGCCCCAGATGCCGATCCAGTCATCGGAGTTCGGTCGTCCGAGGGCCACCCGCCAGCTGGAAAGCTCCAGAATGCGCTTGATCCGGCGCCGGGTGAAAAACCCGCTGTTGTAAACGTAAAGTCGCCGGAGGCTGGTGCCTCCGGCGTGCGTTGGGGGTGGATCCGCCTGCACGGCCCGTTTACTCGGTCAGGGGTCCGCCGGTTGCGGCCGTGGTCAGGCTCTGTGCGCCGCCCAGCGTGCCGGTGATCGACGATATGGTCCGGTTCCACTGAACGATGGGCGCTTCTGTGACGTAGATCAGATCACCGTCGCGGATCAGGAAATCCCGTGCCGTGAAGAGCCCGTTGGGTTCGGTAAGGTCATGAACGTAGATCATGCGCTGGGCGCCGACGAAATCGTTCCGTCCAAGCACCGCGTTGGCGATATCCGCCGGCTCGTTGCGAAAGACGAAGACACCCGTGGGGTCAGAAGTTGTCGGGATCAACCCGCCCAACTGGGCCAGAGCCTCGACCAGCGACAGGGTCCGCGTTTCAAAGGTCATCCGCGTTTGCGCGCCGGCTGCGCCAAGAGCGGTGAAGGCGCGCTGATCGGCTTCGATCAGGATGCGGTCGCCATTGCGCAAGGCGATGTCGAGTTCCGGGTGGTCGTAAAGATCCTCAAGCCAGATGGTTTCGCTGTGATTGCCCCGTGTCAGGGTGATCTGGGCAATTTCGGGCGATGTCCCGACGCCGCCCGCGCTGGCCACCATGGAGCCGAGCGTGCTTGTCGGGCGGGTGATCGGGAAGACGCCTTGCGCGCCGGCCGAGCCGAGAATCGAAACGGTCGCCCCGTCGCCCGCCGTTCGGCGCACCTGTACCTGCGGGTCGGGGGTCTGGTCTTCCAGCTTGTTGGTAATGATCCGGCGAATGGCCTCGGGCGTGTTCCCGGCAGCTTTGATGCGGCCGGCATAGGGCACGAAGATAAAGCCGGATCCATCGACTTGAACCGCTTCGAGGACGGTCGCGTTCGAGGCTTCACCGGTCAGCAGACCGTCATCGACATTTTCCCAGATCGTCAGCCCCAGCGTGTCGCCCGGGCGAATGATGTCCGCGCTTTGCACGTTCGCGTTCACAAGTGACTGCGTGAATCCCAGGGCAGGCACCACAGCGGTTGCGCGCGTCACGCGGTCGTCGACAGACACCACGAACGCATCGCCTTCGCGTTGAACGGAGCCGGCAAAGATCTGATTCTTGTTCGGGCCGACACCCGGCAAGCCGCATGACGCCACGAGGGATGCCGAAAGCACCACCGCGATGGGCTTGGCCCACCGGAAATTCATTTTGAACACTGCTCGGTCTCCTCGACCAGTTATTGTCTGCCTCGGTTCGTTTTTTCGTTAAAGTATCGAAAGATCGGCTCTTTGGCCAGCGTCCGGAGATCGGCGTTCTAGCGAACAAGCCGCAAGTGTTGCGCGGCGGTCTCGGACGGATCCAGTCGTTGTGGATAGGGACCTGCCGACCGCAACATGCGGTCTCCAACATTGCGCAAAAGTTCGGACCTGCCCTTGGCCGAATAAAACCCGCCGGGAATCTGGCTCGTTTCCAGCAGGAATTGCCGGTATATCGCATAGGCCACCGGGTCCGGTGGCGTCGGGTCAGCGAAAAACGTGGTCAGCGGCTGGTGTGATACGAGGCCTGGCTTGTCATAGACGCTGATGCCGAAACTGCGTACCGGCAGGCCGCGCCACAGCGCCTGATGCGCCGATGTCGAATTCACCGTCACGGCTGATCGCGCGGCATAGAGCAGGAAAGCCAGCTTGCCGCCTCGGACAAAGCTGATCCTCCCGTCGACACCGTGCCGCTTTGCGATGTCCCGAACCTGCATGTCCACCTTGGCGCGGCCGTCTTCCAGCGGATGCGCCTTGAAAACAAGCCGGTGGTGTTGCGGCGCGCCCTTGGCAAAGGCTTCGATCACATGCGCGACAAAGTCCGTCTGCGAGGGAAAGTCGGAAAAGGCGCGAAAACTGGCATCGTGGTCAAGCTGCAAAAGGACGACGTGGTAGGGCCAGCCCGCCTTTCGAATTGTGCGCGTGGTCATCCAGCGTTCAACAATGTGGCGCGGACGCCGCAGGAGCCGAAGAAGGTGCAGACGAAATTCCTCGGCCACGTTCTGATCGCGGTGCGGATGGTAATGTGGGAAGGCCTGGTTTCGGAAGAGCACATGCCAATGGTAGAGTGCCCCGTGCACCATGTGCATCCGCAAATCCCCCCAACGGTCGGGCGGCAATGCCGGGGGCTCCTCGGTACATGTCAGCGCGCGTTCCATCTCTTCGATGGTGATCGTCATCAGGCGTGAATTGCCGTTCGATCCGTCGCGCTCATAGGTCGCCCAATAGGGCCTCAGGTAGCCTTCCTCGAAGACATGGATCGTCAATCCGGCACTGCGCGCGGCGGCGATCGCCTCGGCGTGGTGGCGGCGAGTGTCGCCATAGAGCACGAGATCGGTTGCCCTGATCATCTTGACCCATTCGAGAAACCGGGTCGGCCATTCCTCGATCGGGGTGCAAAATCGCAAGAGCGTTTCGCCGTCGCGCCACTTCGATCCATCACCCGCGTTGAACGCCACCCGCCAGCAGCGCGCGCCCGTTTCCTTGAGATGATCGGCCAACTGGCTGAAGAACGGCCCATGCGGCCCCTGCAAAAACAGGAACACCCTTGAAGACGATGATTCCGGCGTGACCGTTGTGTTTGCCATGGTGTCGCAGTACCCCTCGAATGAGGGATAAGCTATCATGAATGATATGCTTCTGAGAATGAAAATTCCCAAGGTTTTGTGTGGCTAGAAACAAAAGGGGCTAGATCATGTTTACCGGCATCATCACGGATATAGGTGAGATCCGCAGCCTCGAACACGCGGGCGATCTGCGCGCGCGCATCGGTACGGGCTACGACACGAACGGCATCGATATCGGAGCGTCCATCGCCTGCAGCGGGGTCTGTCTGACCGTTGTGCAGCTTGGTCCGGACTGGTTCGATGTGGAGATCAGTGTAGAGACATTGAACAAGACCAATATCGGCACGTGGTCGGAGGGACAGAAGGTCAACCTCGAACGCGCCTTGAAGGTTGGAGACGAATTGGGCGGGCATATCGTTTCCGGCCATATCGACGGTCTGGCCGAGATCGTGCAGATGCGCAGCGAAGGAGACAGCGTGCGATATACCTTCGAGGCACCGCGTACGCTTTCCAGGTTTATCGCGCCAAAGGGATCGGTCGCGCTGGACGGCACGTCCCTGACGGTGAACGAAGTTGATGACACGCGCTTCGGGGTGAATATCATCCGGCACACGCAGGAGGTGACCACCTGGGGCGTGTCCAAAGTCGGCGACCGGGTCAATCTCGAAATCGACACGCTGGCGCGTTATGTTGCGCGTCTTGCAGAGATGCAGGAGTAGCGCGGCGCGTTGCGCAGCGCCGCGCGCCTGCTGAGAGAGCCGCGACATTTCGCGATCAGGGGCAGGTGGCCTTGCCGATAGGCCGTTTTCTTTGGCCCCGCGTGGCATATGTATAGGCGATGACTGCCCTTCCTCCCTCCCTTGCCGCGTGGTTCGACTCGCGTGGGTGGACCATCCATCCGCATCAGCAGGACATGCTGAACCGCGCCGACGATCCATGCCTTTTGCTGATCGCGCCGACCGGGGGTGGCAAGACATTGGCCGGGTTCCTGCCGACGCTCGCAGAGCTGGCCGAGGCGCCGCGCGAGCGGTTGCACACGCTTTACGTCAGCCCGCTCAAGGCATTGGCCGCAGACATCAAGCGCAACCTGCGCACGCCGATTGACGAGGCCGGACTGGCGATCCGGGTCGAGGATCGCACCGGTGACACCTCGCAGCACATCAAGAAACGGCAACGCGCCGATCCGCCACATATTCTTCTGACGACCCCGGAGTCGCTGGCGCTGCTCACCAGCTACGAAGACGCGCCGCGCATGTTCAAGGATGTGCAGCGGGTGGTGGTGGACGAGATTCACGCTTTGGCCGAAAGCAAACGCGGCGACCAGTTGATGCTGGCGCTGGCGCGGTTGCAGACCATGTGCCCGGACCTGCGCCGTGTCGGTCTGTCCGCCACCGTTGATGATCCCGCTTCCATCGCGCGCCTGCTGGCGCGGCACCCCGACCCATGCAAGATCGTTCAGGCTGATCCGGGGCCGGATCCCGATATCTCCATGCTGGTCACGGCAGAGGCGCCGCCCTGGTCCGGGGGCGGTGCGAAATACAGCATTCCGGCAGTGCTGGAACAGGTCAAACAGCACAACACGACGCTCATTTTTCACAACACCCGCGCGCAGGCCGAGATCTTCTTTCACAACCTCTGGCTTGCCAACGAAGACGCCTTGCCCATCGGAATCCACCACGGCAGCCTTGATCGCGGTCAGCGTGAAAAGGTCGAAGCGGCGATGGTGCGCGGCGATCTGCGCGCGATTGTCTGCACCGGAAGCCTGGATTTGGGCATCGACTGGGGCGATGTGGACCTGGTGATACAGATCGGCGCGCCCAAGAACGTCAAACGTCTGGTGCAGCGGATCGGGCGCGCCAACCACCGGTACAACGCGCCCAGCAAGGCGCTTCTGGTGCCCGCCAACCGGTTCGAAGTGGTCGAATGCGTTGCGGCTTTGGAGGCAGTGAAGGCGCATGATCTGGACGGCGAATGGCGCGGGCGCGGCCCGCGCGATGTGCTGTGCCAGCATATCCTGATCGCCGCCTGTTCCGGCCCCTTCGATGCGGATGCGCTTTATGCGGAGATGACCGCCGCCGGGGCTTATGCGGATCTGAGCCGCGACGGGTTCGACGCCTGCCTGAATTTCTGCGCCACCGGCGGCTATGCCCTGCGTGCCTATGACCAGTGGCAGCGGTTGACACAATTGCCCGACGGGCGCTGGCAATTGCGCGATCCCCGGTCCGCCGCGCGCATAAGGCAGAACATCGGCACGATCCAGGACACCGACACGCTCAAGGTGAAATGGCGGGGCCGCGGCGGCGCGCCGTTGGGCGAAATCGAGGAAGGCTTTGCCGCCACGCTGACCAAGGGCGACACGTTTCTGATCGGCGGCCAGATCGTGCGCTACGAGGGCTTGCGCGAATTGACTGTCGAAGTCACCCGCGACCCCGGACGCAAACCCAAGATCGCCACCTTCATGGGCACCAAGTTCGCCACCTCCACGCAGCTCTCAAACCGCATTGTCCGAATGTTCCAACAGGACGATTGGCCCGACCTGCCGCGCCATACCCGCGATTGGTTGCACATGCAGCGCGGGGTCAGCCGCCTGCCTGAACCGGGGCGGCTCTTGATCGAAAGCTTCCGGCATGACGGGCGCGAACAGCTTGTCGTCTACGGTTTCGCCGGGCGCAACGCGATGCAGACGCTGGGGCTGTTGCTGACCAAGCGGATGGAGGAGGAAGGCCTGGCTCCCATGGGCTTTGTCGCCACCGATTACGCCGTGCTGATCTGGGGGCTGGACGCGGTGATCGACCCCGCGCCGCTTTTTGATATCGACGCGCTGGAGGCTGGTCTCGAAGGCTGGCTTGCGGGCAACGCCGTGATGAAACGCACGTTCCGCGCCTGCGCCACCATCGCGGGGCTGATCGAACGCAACCTTGGCGGTCAGCGCAAGACCGGGCGGCAAGCGACCATGTCGTCGGATATCCTCTATGACACGCTGCTGAAATACGATCCCGATCACCTGCTCATGCAGATCACCCGCGAAGAGGCGATGCGCGGGCTGGTCGATTTCGCCCGCATCCGCGAGATGGCCGAACGGGTCGGTGACCGCATCGACCTGCTTCGTCTCGATCGCGTGACACCGCTCGCAGCACCGCTGTTCCTCGAACCGGGCCGGGTTCCGGTGCGCGGTTCCGCTGACGAACGATTGCTGGAAGAAGAGGTCACGCGCCTGATGGAAACCAGCGGCCTCGCGCGGGTCGAGGCGGCACCCGGCAAACCGAAATGGCGCGTGCCCTATTGATCACGGTGCGTGCAGGCACTCACCCTGCGCCGGGTGCCCTTGCCTGCACGCATCTTTTTCAGGTCACATCGCGGTACGAGATTTCCTTGACGTCCTTGCCGGTCTTGCCGCGCCGCACGATCAACCGGTTGAGCGCGTGGATATAGGCCTTGGCCGACGCCACAACCGTATCGGTATCGGCGGATTGGCCGGTCGAGATCATGCCGTCTTCTTCCAGCCGCACACTGACCGTCGCCTGTGCGTCGGTGCCTTCGGTCACGGCGTGGACCTGATAGAGTTGCAGCTTGGCCTTGTTTGGATGCACCTGCCGGATCGCCTTGAACGTGGCATCTACGGGGCCGTCGCCGGCACAGGTGGCAGAGTGTTCTTTTCCGTCCACCTCCATCTCGATACTGGCTTCGGCCGGGGCGGTGCCGCAAACGACTTTCAGGTTCACCAGTTGCAAGGCGTCCGAGCCTTCGGTTGTCGCCGTCACAAGCGCGAGGATATCCTCGTCATAGACGTCTTTCTTGCGGTCGGCGAGGTCCTTGAACCGGACAAAGATATCCTTGAGCTGGTTGTCCCCGACATCGGTGCCCAATTCCTTGAGCTTGGCGCGCAGCGCGGCGCGGCCGGAATGTTTCCCCAAAGGCAGGGAGGACGCGGCAAGACCCACATCCTCGGGGCGCATGATCTCGAAGGTCTCGGCGTTCTTGAGCATCCCATCCTGGTGGATGCCGGATTCATGCGCAAAGGCGTTCTTGCCGACAATCGCCTTGTTGAATTGTACGGCAAATCCCGAAACGGTCGCGACCCGGCGGGAGATCTGCATGATCTTCCTGGTGTCAACACCCGTGTGATAGGGCATGATATCGGTGCGCACCTTCAGCGCCATCACCACCTCTTCAAGAGCGGTGTTGCCCGCGCGTTCACCGAGCCCGTTGATCGTACACTCGATCTGCCGCGCGCCGCCCTCGACGGCGGCGAGGGCGTTGGCGGTCGCCATGCCAAGGTCGTTGTGGCAGTGCGTGGCAAAGACGATCTCGTCGGCGCCCGGCACGGTTTCGATCAGGCGACGGATCAGGTCCGCGCTTTCCACGGGCGCGGTATACCCGACGGTGTCCGGAATGTTGATCGTCGTCGCGCCTGCCTTGATCGCGATCTCCACGACGCGGCAGAGGTAATCCCACTCGGTGCGCGTTGCATCCATCGGCGACCACTGCACGTTGTCGCACAGGTTGCGGGCGTGGGTCACGGTCTGTTCGATCCGCTCCGCCATTTCATCCTGGTCGAGGTTCGGAATCGCGCGGTGCAGCGGCGAGGTGCCGATAAAGGTGTGAATGCGCGGACGCTCGGACTGTTTGACCGCCTCCCAGCAGCGGTCGATATCGGGAAGCTGCGCACGTGCAAGGCCGCAGATCACCGATGTCTTGCTGCGCCGCGCAATCTCGGCCACGGCGCGGAAATCGCCTTCCGAGGCGATGGGAAACCCGGCCTCGATAATGTCGACACCCATATCGTCCAGCAGCTCGGCAATCTCGAGCTTTTCGGCATGCGTCATTGTCGCGCCGGGAGATTGTTCGCCGTCACGCAGGGTGGTGTCGAAGATCACCACGCGGTTCTTGTCAGTGCTTGTCATGGTCAGGGTCTTTCATGTCTTGTCCAAATCCGTCGGCGCGAAACGGTCATCCTCTGAGCGGTCGCGCCGGATGCGCCGCGCTCAGAGGCGGATTAGGAGAAGACGGGTGGCCAACGCAAGAGGCGCACAGCTGTGCGAGCGGAATGCGATATGGGCCAAACATGTCATGCAGGATATCATACCCAGCAATTCCCGAAAGAAAAGTCGTTTGGGAAAAAAAGACGCCCCCGGCTTCGGGAGCGTCCTGTGCTTCTTCGGTTCAAAAATATCCCGGGGGTTTGGGGGCTGGCCCCCAAGAGCGTCCGTTGAGGCAAACGCCAGGATGCATCGACGCGTCCTGCGCCGCGCTCAGAGGTCGGGATAGATCGGAAAGCGGGCGCACATCTCTGCGACTTCGCTGCGCACCTTGTCCTCCACCGCTGCATTGCCATCCTCGGCATTGGCCGCAAGGCCATCTGTGACCTCGATGATCCAATCCGCAATCTGGCGGAATTCGGCCTCTCCGAACCCACGTGTCGTGCCGGCCGGCGTGCCAAGGCGGATGCCGGAGGTGACCATCGGCTTTTCCGGATCAAAGGGCACACCATTCTTGTTGCAGGTGATATGTGCGCGTCCCAGGGCTTTTTCCGTGGCGTTGCCCTTGACGCCCTTGGGGCGCAGATCGACCAGCACCACATGGGTGTCGGTGCCATGGGTCACGGTGTCCAGACCGCCCTTGATCAGCTGATCCGACAGGGCCTGTGCGTTTCGGATGACGTTCTGTTGGTAGATCTTGAAGTCCGGGCGCAGCGCCTCGCCAAAGGCCACGGCCTTGGCGGCGATCACGTGCATCAGGGGCCCACCCTGAATGCCGGGGAAGATGGCGGAGTTGAATTTCTTCGCCAGCGCCGCGTCGTCGGTGAGGATCATGCCGCCGCGCGGTCCGCGCAGCGTCTTGTGGGTCGTCGTGGTAGCGACATGCGCGTGGGGGAACGGGCTGGGGTGTTCGCCTGCAGCCACCAATCCGGCGAAATGGGCCATGTCGACATGCAGGTAGGCGCCGACGCTGTCGGCAATTTCGCGCATCTTGGCAAAGTCGATCTGACGCGGGATGGCAGAGCCGCCCGCGATGATCAGCTTGGGCTGATGCTCGGTCGCGAGCGCCTGCACCTGATCATAGTCAAGCAGGTTGTCTTCCTTGCGCACCCCGTACTGGATCGCGTTGAACCACTTGCCCGACTGGTTGGGCGCGGCGCCATGCGTCAGGTGCCCCCCCGCGTCCAGGCTCATGCCGAGAATCGTGTCGCCTGGCTTCAAAAGCGCCGTGAACACGCCCTGGTTGGCTTGGCTGCCTGAGTTGGGCTGAACATTGGCAAAGCTGCAGCCGAACAAGTCGCAGGCCCGTTCGATGGCAAGGTTTTCGGCCACATCGACGTATTGGCATCCCCCGTAATAGCGACGGCCCGGATAGCCTTCGGCATATTTGTTGGTCATCACCGATCCCTGCGCCTCCATCACGGCGCGGCTGACGATGTTTTCCGATGCGATCAGCTCGATCTCGTCGCGCTGACGGCCCAGTTCGTCGGTGATCGACGTGAACAGGTCAGGGTCGCTGTCGGCCAGGGATTTGGTGAAAAAGCCGGTTTCGCGGTGCGGGGCATTCATGGGCTGCGCCTCCTTGAAGCATATTTTCGATGACTGTCTACCTATCGGAAACGGGGGAAAAGGCAAATGCGGGAAAGCGATCCTAGGCCAGAAAGCTGCGCCACGTCTGGCGTGGCGGGAATGTTTGTGATTGTTTCGGACCGGGATGACCCCGATAGGAAGCATTTCTCATGTCGATGCGTATCGCTTTTGCCGCCAGTTCCGCGCCGATTGCCGAGGCGGCCAAGGCCGGGCTGACGCGGAAATACGGCGATCATGCCGAGGACGGAGCCGACGTCATCGTGGCGCTGGGGGGCGACGGGTTCATGCTGCACACGTTGCACCGGACAGAGGAATTGGCGGCGCCGGTGTACGGGATGAACCGGGGCACGGTCGGGTTCCTGATGAACGAGTATTCCGAGCACGATCTGGAGGCACGGCTGGAGCGGGCGCAAGAAGAGGTGATCAACCCGCTGTCGATGCTGGCCACGACCATGGACGGCATCACGCAGCGGGCGCTGGCGATCAACGAGGTTTCGCTTTTGCGGGCGGGGCCGCAGGCGGCACGGCTGCGGATCAGCGTGGACGGGCGGGTTCGGATGGCCGAGCTGGTCTGTGACGGGGCCCTGGTCGCGACGCCTGCCGGGTCGACCGCGTATAATTATTCCGCCCATGGTCCGATCCTGCCCATTGGATCGGATGTGCTGGCCCTGACGGCGATGTCGGCATTCCGGCCGCGGCGCTGGCGGGGGGCCTTGCTGCCCAAGACGGCGGAGGTCACCTTCGAGGTTCTGGACCCGGAAAAGCGGCCGGTCATGGCCGAGGCGGATTCCCGCGCGGTGCGGGACGTGGTGCGGGTCGATATCCGGTCAGAGCCGTCAACGGCCCACCGGGTGCTGTTCGATCCGGGTCACGGGCTTGAGGAGCGGCTGATCCGGGAACAGTTCGTCTGAGCGGCGTCCCACGCGTGGGACGCGGCGGCACGCCCTGAAATCAATGGGTTACAGAGACCGGTTCACAGTTTCTTAACCTTTGCCCGATCCAGACCCTTTGCAAGCCGTTGCCGCAAATCGGCCCATCTTGTGCCCCATCCGTCTTGTATGCCGCCCCGCTGCGCGGTTTCGAGAAGGCAAGACGACATGCGGATTTTGAGCTACGTGATCCTTGCGGTGCTTCTGCTTGCCCCCGGCATGGCGCAGGTTCAGGAGCGCGACCGTCTTGACCGGCGCGGTGAGCTTCTGGGCTGGGAAGGCGTCGGGCGGCTGGACCTTGGGGGCAGCACCTGCACGGGGGCACTGATCACCAGGACATTGGTCCTGACCGCCGCGCATTGCGTGGTGGACACGTCCCGGCAAACCCTGTTGCCAAAAGCGCCCATGCGCTTTCATGCCGGTCTGGCACATGACTTTGTCGCCGCGACGCGGCGGATCGACAAGATCGTTCTGGCCGATGGCTATCTTGGTTCGGGCGATGCCTCCTTGACAGACCAAGTGCGGACCGACCTGGCGCTCCTGCGGCTGGACAGGCCGATTTTCAGCACCGAGGCCGAACCGTTCAAGGTGCATGACGGCGTGTCGAGCAAGGGCAAGGTCACGCTGGTGTCATATGGGCGCGGTCGCAACACATCGCTCCAGCGCGAATCCGGGTGTCGGCACAAGGAAACATATCGCGGCGGGCTGATGAGCTTTGACTGCGATGTGACCTTCGGATCCTCCGGCGCGCCGGTGTTCGTCAAAGTCGATGGCAGATTGCGCATCGCGTCGGTGATTTCGATGATGAGCACGTTCGAGGATGGCAGCAAGGACGCGATTGGCATGTCCTTGCCGGCGACCGTGGCAAAACTCAGACGCGAGATGCGGAACGATGCGGCCCGTGCGCCGGTGTCGGCCGGCGCCAAGCGGGTCACGATCGGGCAACGCTCGACCTCTGGCGGAGCGCGCTTTGTCACGGTGGATTGAGGTGCGGTCACCTGTCCCGGCCCGAAAGGGGCTGTTGGCCCGTGTCGGGCGCGTCTTTGTGCGCGGGGCTCATGTCGGCAGCGGCAACGCGGGGTCGTCCTTGGCCTGATCCATGACGATCTGGCTGTGTAGCCGCCCGATGGCGCCTTGCGGAAGCAGGATATCCTGCACAAGCCGTTCGAGCGCGCGTGGCGTACGGAAGGCCCGATAACGCAGATCAGTTCGGCAGCTCAGTCTGGCAGCGGTTTGCCGTGGAGCCGCAGGAACAGGCTTTCCTCGTCGTCATTGCGGAAAAACGGCACCGACGCAGGCGGGGCGCGGTCCCTGGCGCGGGCTGCGACTTCGGCAAGGACGACCTCGGTGATGAAGGGCAAATCAAAGCCGCGCACCTTGTCCAGGGCGATCCATTGCAGATGCGCCAATTCGTCGGAGGCCGCCGAGAAATCGTCCGGGTCCGTGGCGAGGTCCTCCGCATCGAGCAGGAAGAACCGCGCATCGAACCGGCGCGGGCGGCCTGGCGGCGTGATGGCGCGGAAGACGAATTGCAGCGGAGCTGCGTTGGGCAGTTGGCCCTGCGCCGCGAAATCGCGCCAATTGCGCGGTGTCGGGGTGGGCCATTCTCCGGGTGTGCCGAGAACCTGGCCGGTTTCTTCCCAGAGTTCGCGGATCGCGGCGCCGGCGAGGGCGGGCGCGCAGCCCGGCGGCGCATCGTCGAGCAGGCGGCTTTCGCAGAGCGGTGACAGCGGATTGGCGAAGGGAACATGCGCATCCTCGGGATCGACCGCGCCGCCGGGAAAGACGAACTTGTTCGGCATGAAGGCGGCTTTGGCGCCGCGCTGGCCCATCAGGATGCTGGGGGCGTGGCCCCGGTCGCGCAGGACGATCACCGTGGCGGCATCGCGGAGCGCGGATTTGTCGATGTTCGGTGCGTCGGTCACACGGGACCCCCTGTTGCGCTGCAGGGGTCAGCCGGTGCCGGGTGCGAAGCCGTGCATGTAGCGCGACCACTGGAACGCGACGATTGCCCCTTTCAATCGGGGCAGAAGGTAAAGCGTCAGCCCGACGCAGCCAACCGCGAAGATCGTGAAGAGCACGAGCGGTTCGGGGCGGAACTGCACGAAGACGATATGCAGAAGCGGCGCCATCAGGTGGCCGACGATCAGGATGGTCAGATACGCCGGACCGTCATCGGCGCGGTGGTGGTGCAGCTCTTCGCGGCAGACAGGACAGGTGTCGCGCACCTTGAGATAGCCGCGCAGAAGCGGACCGTTTCCGCAATTGGGGCATTTCCTGCTCCAGCCCTTGCGCAGGGCCGGCCAGGTTTCACGCTCGTCATGTGTCGTTACGTGTGATGTCGCCATGTTCGCTCTCCTGCGCGCAAGATGCAGAGCGCGAGACATATTGGACAGTTGCCAAACTGTCCTTGCGGCTGGATGTCGCAAACATCCTGGCCGATTGGCCGCCGGCGCGGGACTTTGGCGACGGGGACCGACCGTGCGGAGAAAAAAATGCCCCGCCCGGCAAATAAATCCGACGGGATCGGACGCGCCCTGCGTGGAACGAAGTGGATGGCAAGGGCAAACGCCTTGTCTTGATCCACCAAGCCACAGGGTCCGGCCGGCGTGCCGGGCAGGAAAGGAAACGAGATGACTTTGAACAAGAAGGTCATGGCCCTTGTTGTCGCGGCCATGAGTGTCACCGGTGCAGCGACCGTGGTTCTGGCGCAGGACAGGATGGATCGCGGCGAACGGCCTGCGGAGATGTTCTCGCGGTTGGACACGGATGGCGATGGGCAGATCACCGCCGAAGAGCTGGACTCCGTCGGCCGGGGCCACATGCAAGACCGCGGGTCGCGTAAGATTGCGCGGCTTGACAGCGATGGCGATGGCGCCGTGTCGGAGGACGAGTTTGCCGCACGCCGGGGCGAGGGTGCGATGTTCGACCGTCTGGACACGAACGCGGACGGCATGATCAGCGAAGAGGAATTCGCGGAGATGCGGAAGGGCCACATGAGCGGAATGAAAGGTGGCATGCGCCACGGCCACCGCTGAGCCAAACGCTTCGGGCGGTGCGCGTGCATCGTCCGGGGTCCATGCTAGAGTTGATCCGAGAGTAACCAGCGCGGTGGCATGAGCCAGAGACAGTCCGATCCCGAGACCGAGGCGGAATTGCTTGCAGCCTATGCCGCAGGCGAGCCTGCCGCCGCGCGCGCATTGGCGCAGAGCCTTGCGCCGCTGGTGTATGCCCATGCGGTGCGCATGCTGAACGACCGCGCCGAGGCCGAGGACGTGGCGCAAGAGGCCATGTTGCGCCTGTGGCGCCAGGCGGCCGGATGGGACGCGCAGGGGGCGGCGTCGGTTCGCACCTGGCTTTACCGGGTGACGGCGAACCTGTGTATCGACCGGCTGCGCAAGACGCGGCCCGCCGGGTTGCCGGAGGACAGCGAAATGGCCGATGGCAAACCGGGGGCCGAGGCGCTGCTTCAGGCGCGGGACCGGCAGATGGCGCTGGAAGAGGCGCTGATGCACTTGCCCGACCGCCAGAGGCAGGCGGTCGTGCTGCGCCATATCGACGGGCTGGGCAATCCCGAGATCGCCCGGATCATGGACATCGGCCCGCGGGCCGTGGAAAGTCTGACCGCGCGGGGCAAACGGGCCTTGACCGCGCGTCTGAGCGGTCAGCGCGAGAATTTGGGGTATATGGATGACACAGTCGAAACCTCCTCTTGACGATCCGCTCGAAGCGGCATTGGCGCAGGCACGGCAGGCGCGACCAGAGATGCCCGACGGCCTGCTGGCGCGGGTGATGGCGGATGCCGCGGCCGAGATGCCCCAACCCCGGCGCCTGCCGGTCTGGCGGCAGATCTTTGGCACCCTGGGGGGCTGGCCCGCGATGGCCGGGCTGGCGGCAACGGCCTGCGCCGGTCTGTGGGTTGGCGGCGCGATGCCCGATGACGTGATGTTTGCGTTCGATCCGGTGACCAGCGCTGCGCTGGACACAGGGACCGGGTTGAGCGCGTTTGATCTCTTGCTGGTGGATGGCTGACATGGTGGACACGGCAAAACCGCGAACGCCATTGTGGCTGCGCCTGACGTTGTTGGGGTCGCTTGCCCTGAACCTGCTGGTGATCGGCGCGGTCGCCGGGGCCTTCGTTTTCGGCGGGCCGGAGCACCGGGCCCTGCGAGATCGGGGCGATCCGGTGCCGGTCTTTATCCGGGCGCTCGATCCGACGGACCGGCGCGCGCTTCGGCAGGACCTTCTGGAAAACCTGCGCGACAGGGCCCGCGACCGGGGCGGCGTGATCGAAGATTTCCGCACCAGCCTTGCGGCGCTGCGCGCGACGCCCTTTGATGCGGAGGGTTTTGCCGCTCTCCTGGCGGATCAATCGGCGCGCCGGGCGCAGCGCGACGCGATCGGCCGCGCGGCCCTGGCAGAGCGGATCGCCGCGATGAGCGATGCCGAGCGCGCCGCCTATGCCGCCCGGATCGAGGATAATCTGGACACTTTGGCCGACCGGGCGCGCCGGTAGTTGCTGACACCGGTCAGGTCATGCCTTGGGTGACCGCGTCAACCGCGCGGGCCGGCAGCCGTTCGAAATCCTGCTGACCGGCCACTTCGATACGGTTCCGGCCATTGCCCTTGGCCAGGTAGAGCGCATTATCAGCTGCCCGCAGCAGCGCGCGTGTCGACAGGCGGTCCGTGCGGCTGGCGTGTGCCAGCCCGATGCTGATCGTGGCCCGCACATGGGGCCCGTCCTCGATGCGTTTCGGAGTCGCGGCGACGCGGTTGCCAAGGCGCTGGGCGACGCTGCGGG
>Ga0102940_1000195_pt1 | contig 42830 bp, 38 predicted proteins | sample SalPonR2_C_D1_MG_FD_78215 | JGI IMG/M metagenome (GOLD analysis project Ga0102940, IMG submission 78215) | Salt pond soil microbial communities from South San Francisco under conditions of wetland restoration - Salt Pond MetaG R2_C_D1_MG | ecosystem: Environmental > Aquatic > Marine > Intertidal... | reverse complement strand
GATCGGCTTCTTCGCCTGGATCGGCACGACCTATTCGATCAAGGTGCTGTGGGCGCCGGTAGTCGATCGGGTGCGGTTGCCGCTGCTGACGCCATGGCTGGGCCAGCGCCGCTCCTGGATGCTGCTGGCCCAGGTCGGCATTGCCGCCGGGCTGGCCGGCATGGCGCTGACCGATCCGACCGAGACCCTGAGCACCATTGCGCTGCTGGCGCTGCTGGTCGCGTTCTGCTCGGCCACCCAGGACATCACCATCGACGCGTTCCGGATCGAGTCCGACGTCGATGAATACCAGGCTGCGCTGGCCGGTACCTATGTCATCGGCTACCGACTGGCGATCCTGGTCGCGGGCGCCGGCGCGCTGTACATCGCCGATTACTGGAACTGGACCATCGCCTATCTCGCGATGGCCGCCTGCGTGTCGGTCGGCATGCTGGCGGTGCTGCTGTCGCGCGAGCCCTCGTCGGCCGACCGGCTGGACATCGAGAGCGATCCGCTGGTCCAGGGCTTCCGGGCGAGAACCGCGACCACCGGCTGGCGCCAGGAGGCCGGAGCGTGGATCGTCGGTTCGGTGATCGCGCCGTTCCGCGACTTCCTGCACCGCTACGGCTGGCTGGCCCTGCCGCTGCTGGCGCTGATCGGGCTGTACAAGGTCAGCGACCTGTCGATGGCCGCGATGGCCAATCCGCTGTATATCGACCTCGGGTTCAGTTTGTCGGAGATCGCCAGCGTGACCAAGGTCTTCGGGATCGTCATGACCCTGTTCGGCGGAATGGTCGGCGGGGTGGTCGTGGCGCGCTACGGCATCCTGCCGATGCTGCTGGTCGGTGCGTTGCTGGTCGCGGTCACCAACCTGGTGTTCGCCTGGCTGGCCGCCGTCGGCTACAGCATCCCGGCGCTGTTCGTCACCATCGGCGCCGACAACTTCGCCAACGGGTTCTCGGCGACGGTGTTCATCGCGTTCCTGTCCAGCCTGGTCTCGCGCCGCTACACGGCCACCCAGTACGCGCTGTTCAGTTCTTTGATGACCTTGCCGGGCAAGATCATCGGCGGCCCGTCGGGTGTGGTCGTCGACAGCGCCGGCTACGTGACCTTTTTCATCTATGCCTCGGCGCTGGGGATTCCGGCCATCCTGCTGATCCTGTGGCTGATGGGACGGAAGGCACTGAGCCCGACAACCGGATCGTGACCGATCCTCGCGTCCGGCCGGTCGAGGATCGCGACTTCGATTCGATCCAGCGCATCTACGCCGATGCGATTGTTGCCACGATCTCATCGTTCGAACTCGATCCGCCTTCGGCCGCCGAACTGCGCCAGCGTCATGGCCGGCTGGCGTCCGCCGGCTACCCGTACCTCATCGCCGAGGTCGATGCACGGATCGCGGGCTATTGCTACGCCGGGCCGTTCCGGGACCGTCCTGCCTATCGGTACACGGTGGAGGACTCGGTCTACGTCGATCGAAGCTTCCAGCGCCGCAGCGTCGGTCGGCGACTGCTCGGCGCGCTGATCGACGACTGCGAGGCCCGCGGCTTCCGGCAGATGATCGCGGTGATCGGTGGCGGTGCGAGCACTGCCTCGGCCCGGCTGCACGAGCGGCTCGGTTTCGTGCCTGTCGGCACCCTCGAGAACGTCGGCTGGAAGTTCGACGCCTGGCAGGACGTCTTCCTCATGCAGCGTCTTCTGGGGAATTCGACGCAACCCGCCGCACCACGGAGCTGACCTGCGCCGGCCGCAGCCAACGCACCGCGCGCGCTACCCGGTCGGCCCGGCCGTGTAGCCCAGCCGCTGCAGCACGCCTGGATGGCGTGTCTCGAAGGCCTGCCGGACCGCTGGCGTGAAGTGCGTTCGCCACTGGCCCACGTGCGAGCCCTTGCGAACATGCCGATTCGGCAGCAGGCGCCGCCAGCCGCTGCGACCGTGTTTCGAGAAGCGTTCGACCCAGGTCAGCAGGCGCGGTTTCTGCCGGCGTGGCACGCCGTACCAATCGAACAGCGTGTCGAAGGTGGCCCGCTCGTTGTCGACGATGTCCTCGAAGCGGATCTCCAGGCAGTTGTCCCGGTCGTAGTCCCAGCCGGCCATGTCCTCGATGACGCGGCCGGAGACATGATTCATCTCGTAGATCAGCCCGTCGTCCTTCGGCAGCGCGTTGAGGTGGTCCTGGTACGAGGTGTCGTCGGGCAGGTCGTGGTGGTCGGGATTCGGGCGGCGGCACCAGTCCTCCGAGGTCCGCCGGTGATAGAAATAGCCGGAGACGATCACGTCGCGCGGATCGCGGATCACGTGCGAGGCCCGAACGGTCGGGTCGCCGGGGAACGGCAGTCGGCTGTCGTGCGACAGCAGCAGGTGCGGTTCGTCCGGAATTTCCGGTAGCGGTCCGGGCGTGGCCAGGAAGCGCATGTCGAGGATTCGCGAGACGCGGGCGAAGACGCGGTGGAAGTACACCGTCAGACACTTGTGGTGCGCGAAATGGTAGATCGAATGCCCGGGAGCGGAATTCATGATGCCGTTGCGATGCAGATAGGGGTCGGGCGACGGCCAGGACACTGACCGAGCCGGTGGTCAGCCCGGCAGGGCGGGCGGGGCCGCTCCAGGCCGGCGGTCGTTTGCCGCGTCGAATGTATCGAAAAATCGGACCGAAGGAAGGATGCGCCCACGGTGGGCCCGTTCTCTCGATCAGCGAAGCGCGGTTGCGAAGGCATCAGCCGTCGGAATCGTCGTCCTGATCGTGGTGATGATGGTGATCCTCGAGATCGTCGCCGTCGAGGTGGTGGTGCTCGTGTTCATCGGCGTGGCCGTCGTCGCCGTGATGATGCTCGTGTTCGTTGGCATGACCGTCGTCGCCGTGGTGGTGCTGGTGCTCGTCGGCATGGCCGTCGTCGCCGTGATGGTGTTCGTGTTCGTCGGCATGGCCGTCGTCACCATGATGATGCTGGTGCTCGCTTTCGTGCGGCTCGTGGGACGGGTCGTCGGCCCAGGTCGTGCCGGCGGCCAGGGTCAGGGCGGCGAACAGTGCCACCAAGGAACGGGTCGATCTGTTCATGGTTCAGTTGCTCTCTCGTCAGGTCACCTAGCGTGACGGAGTCAGATGTACCACATGCGAACGCGGGGAAACATCGGCTGGAGGGTGTCGGAACACGAAGATCGATAGCGGCGGTGCAGTGCGTCGGTCGCGCTGCCGGTCAGAGTTCCTTGTCGGCGTCGCCGCTCAGCAGGTTGTTTCCGCGATCGGAACGGGCGTCGGACAGCACCCGTTCTTCGATCGCCCGATCGACGCTGATATCAGTGACTTCGGTGGTGGGCGGCGGCGCCGTATCGGCATGCTGCGGTGCATTCGGGCCCGGCGTCCGAACGCCCGTGTCCTTCGCTGTCGCGCGCTCGACGATCCGCAGCCGATAGCTCGGCTCGGGCATGCTGATGCCGGCCTGGTCGAAAGCGTCCTTGACCCGCCGGATCGCCTCGCTGCGAACCTTGACGAAGTCGTGCCGCCGCTGGTCGACCCAGCCGTAGCAACGGAGCGCCACGGTCGAGTCGCCCAGGCCCTCGATGATGACCAGTGTCGGCGGGTCATCGAGGATGCCCGGCAGCGCTTCCAATGCTTCCAGCGCGATCTGCTGGGCGACTCGCAGGTCGTGATCGCTGCCGATCCCGACGTCGAATTCGAAGCGGCGCTCGGGCCGACGCGTGTAGTTGATGATCACGGCCTTGAAGACGGTCGCGTTGGGAATGCGGACGTGGTTGCCTTCGGGCGAGAGCAGGATGGTCGCGCGCGATGTCAGCGTGACCACGTTGCCCAGCTGGCCGTCGACCTCGACGAGGTCGTTGACGCTGAACGGATTGCGCAGGCTCAGGAGAATGCTCGCGATGTAGTTCTCGACGGTGTCGCGCACCGCGAAGCCGATGGCCAGGCCGACGATCCCGGCCGCGCCGAGGATGGTGCCCAGGATTGCCGTGGCGTCGAGCAGAACCAGCGCGACGACCAGCCCCATCACCACGAACAGCAGATGGGTTGCCTGGCCGAGCAGGCCGGCAATGAAGATGTTGGGGGTGACCCGGCCGAACAGCCGCTGACGGCGACCGAGCCAGGCGCCGAGCAGCCAGAACAGGATGAAGACGCCCAGTGCGGCGACCAGCAGGGGCAGCGCGGAGAGAATCTCCTCGCCCGCCTCGGTCAGCGTCTGCCGGGTCGATTCGATTCGGCTGTCCAGGTCGCGGTTCACGACCAGGCTGTCCTGTACATCGACCACGCCGTCGACCTGCCCGGCCAGCCGGAGCGCGCGCGAGGCGGTGGCCATCGAATCGACCTCGCCGCCGAGTTCGACGACGCCGGCCGATACCGTCACCTCGATGTTCTCCAGCGGCTCCATCTCGGCGAAGATTCCTCGCAGGCGATCCTCGATTCCATGGTCGGTCTGCGGCGTCGATGTCTGCGAGATGCCGGTGGTCGGATCGTCCCGTTCGGATGCCGTCTGGGCCGCAACGGGTGATGTCGGGACGGAGGCCAGCAGCGCGAGCACGAGAAGCAGGAAGGGCATCCGTGTCGGTCGCGGGCGGATCGTTCCGGGCATCAGCGGTGCTCCAGGTCGGGCCGGTGCGTTGAAACGCTGGGACCCCGCTACGCTATCAGGTTGTCGGATCGCCTGCTGCTCCTGTCGGTCGACTCGACTCGGGGCGATCCAACTGGGCGATCCGTCACACTCCACCTGTTCGGCCGCGACATGGTTCGCGCAAGTTATTGATGAACATGCAAAAATATCCGTTACACTGGTTTCATGCTGGAGCATCTCTCACAACGTGCACGGTTCCGCCAGTGGCTGCAGGAAGTCGCGGCCGGCAACGTGAGCGAGTATCCCGAGCCCTCCGATCTGCCCGAAGACGCCCGCACGATGCTCGAGACCGAGGACTCGGTGCGGCGCGAACTGCGGCAGATGCGCAACGATGTCGGCGTACTGCGCAAACGGCTGGCCGAGCTGGCCGAAGCCGACGCGGCGCGCGACGATGAAGAGTTGGTCCGCCAGCTGGCCGACCGGCTGCGTGAAGCGCGCCGTTCGACGCTATCGGCCGAAGTCAGCCAGGTCCAGTCGAGCAGCGAGTTCCAGAACGCCCTCGACGCGAAGCAGCGGGATCTCGACCACGCAAACGACCGCATCGCGCATCTCGAAGCCGAGCTCGAGCAGGCCCGGCGGACCTTGAACGGTGAGCAGAAGAAGCTGCTGCCCGTCGTTCGCTACGCATACCGGTTGCGGCGCCTGCTCCAGGAAATCTATGCCGACGGTGAACTGAACGACGACCACCGGGCCGCTATCATCGACCTGCTGAAAGCCGGTGGGGTGCCGGTCCATGGTGACCGGCAGCACGTCACCCGCAACTGAGCATCGCCGTCATGACCGCAGTTGCATCACATGCTTGAACGTTGCATGGCGTTCGCGTCATCGTCGAGGCCGTGAACCTTTCCTTCGCAACCGCGCCCGGCCGTACGCCGGGCCTGAGGCTGCTCGGTGGGTCGACCTACGCCGTGCGGCCGCTGAAACGCGCTCGGAAGTGATCGGCGGGCTCGGGTCCGGGCGGGGTCGCGACGATCAGTCCTGGGCGTCCAGCCAGAGTTCGATCAGGTAGCGTGCGATCGAATCATGGCGCGGCAGGCAGATCTCATCGTCTTCGCCCCAGGTGCCGGCAGCGCGAAGTTCGCCGGCGCTGAACCAGCGCGCATCCTCGAGTTCGTCGTCGTGTCGCTGGATGTCCAGGGTCCGGGCCGTGGCGTGGAACCCGAGCATCAGCGACGACGGAAACGGCCAGGGTTGCGAGGCGCGATAACGGACCTCGCGAATGCCGACCCCGCTCTCCTCGCGGACTTCGCGCGCCACCGTCTCTTCCAGCGTTTCGCCGGGTTCGACGAATCCGGCGAGCGTGGAATACACGCCCCTGGGCCAGTTTGCCGACCGTCCGAGCAGACAGCGTCGAATGCCGTCGCCGTGCAGGCCGCCGTCGTCGACCAGCACGATGACGGCCGGATCGATGCGCGGGAAGGCCGTGCCGCCACAGCGTTCGTCGGGGCATCGGCGCAGCATGCCGCCCTTCAGGTTCGAGGTGGGCGCCCCGCACCGGCCGCAATGTCGGTGCGTCCGGTGCCAGTGGACCATTCCGCGGGCGTAGCTCAGCAGCGCGGCGCTCTGCGCGCTCAGCGCCGGACCCACCTGGCGGAGATCGACGAACCCGGCGCCATCGGTCAGCGCGTTGGCCTCGTCTTCGCTCCAGTCGGACAGATCGGCGGCCAGGACCGGCGCCTCGCCGTCCATGCCCAGCAGCACCAGTTCGGCGCGTTCGGCCGCGTCGGTGGACAGTGTCTGCAGATCCAGCGAATCGCCGGGCCGGGCATCGCCGCTGCCGCCGTGCCAGCCTGCAATCAGGTTGCGGCCCCGCCAGATCGGCAGCACCCGGGCATTGGCGTCGGCCAGGACGGCGGATCGCCAGTCGTCGAGCGCACGCAGGGGCGAGGTGCGCCGCAGTCTCAGGCCGGAATACGGCAGCTTGGGAATCGGGCGGTTGGCGTCGGACTCGAGCATGGTGCAGGCCACTGTATCCGATCCGACCGGTCGATCGGGTTACCCGAATCACACGACAACGCAACTGATTCTCGATCAAGGACCGCATACCTTTCTTCAATCGCTGATATTCCCCATATCAATTGGACGAGTCCAGTTGAAAGGCGTAGGTTATCAATCAACCCGTTCGGGTCCAACTCATTCAGATGGGAGTACGCATGATGCGAAAGACCAAACAATCACTGGCCGCGCTCGCGGTGGCCGTTGCGCTGGCGCTGCCCGGCGCCAACGCCGCCGCGATGGGCGATGCCAAGAGCAACCAGTTCTGGTGGCCGGATCAACTCGATCTAACGCCGCTTCGCCAGCAGGCGCCGGAATCGAATCCGTATGGCCGCGATTTCGATTACTCCGAGGAATTCGCGTCCATCGATTACGACCAGCTCAAGGCCGACGTCCGCGCCGTGCTGACCGACTCGCAGGACTGGTGGCCGGCCGACTGGGGCCACTACGGTCCGTTCTTCATCCGGATGGCCTGGCACTCGGCGGGCACCTACCGCACGCTGGACGGTCGCGGCGGCGCCGGCGGCGGTCAGCAGCGCTTCGACCCGCAGAACAGCTGGCCGGACAACGCCAACCTCGACAAGGCGCGTCGCCTGTTGTGGCCGGTCAAGCAGAAGTACGGACGCAAGCTTTCCTGGGCTGACCTGATGGTCCTGGCAGGCAACGTGTCGATGGAAGACATGGGCTTCGAGACCTTCGGCTTCGCCGGAGGCCGCGCCGACGACTGGGAACCCGACCTTGTCTACTGGGGTCCGGAAGAGGCCATGCTGGCCGCCGGTCGGCGCGACGACCAGGGCCGGTTGACCGGTCCGCTGGCCGCCACCCAGATGGGCCTGATCTACGTCAACGCCGAAGGCCCGGGCGGCGTGCCCGATCCGATAGAAGCCGCGACCGCGATCCGTGAGAGCTTCGGCCGGATGGCGATGAACGACGAAGAAACCCTGGCGCTGATCGCCGGCGGTCACACCTTCGGCAAGGTCCACGGCGCGCACAGCCCCGGCGATTGCGTCGGTGAAGAGCCGGCCGCGGCCGGGATCGAAGAGCAGGGCCTGGGCTGGAAGAACAGCTGCGGCTCGGGCAGCGGTGCCGACACCGTGACCAGCGGGCTGGAAGGCGCCTGGACCCAGACGCCGACGCGCTGGTCGATGCTGTACCTGTCGAACCTGCTGAACTTCGAGTGGGAGCTGAGCGAGAGCCCGGCCGGCGGCGCCCAGTGGGTGGCCAAGGACGGCGCGCTCGACGGCACCGTGCCGGAAGTGCAGCCGGGTGCCGGCCGCTCCACGCCGATCATGCTGACCACCGACGTCGCGCTGAGGCGGGATCCGGCCTATCGCGAGATCGCAGAGCGCTTCCTGGCCGATCCGGAAGCGTTCGAAGAGGCCTTCGCCAAGGCGTGGTTCAAGCTGACCCATCGCGATATGGGCCCGCGCGCTCGCTACGTCGGCGATGAAGTGCCTGCCGAAGCCCTGTTGTGGCAGGACCCGCTGCCGGCACGCGACTACGCGATGATCGACTCCGGCGACGCCGAGGCGCTGAAGGCCGAGATCCTCGATTCGGGCCTGACCGTTCCGCAGCTGGTTCGCGCGGCCTGGGCCTCGGCCTCGACCTACCGCGCATCCGACATGCGTGGCGGCTCCGACGGTGCCCGGGTGCGTCTCGAACCGCAGGTCTCGTGGGCGATCAACGATCCGGACGAACTCGAGCGCGTGCTCGGCGTGCTCGAAGGCATCCAGGCCGACTTCAACGATGACGCCCGCGGCGACAAGCGCGTGTCGCTGGCCGACGTGATCGTCCTCGGTGGCGCCGCTGCGATCGAGAAGGCCGCGGCCGATGCCGGTCATGACGTCGATGTGCCGTTCGTGCCGGGGCGGGTCGACGCCACGCAGGACATGACCGACGTCGCGTCGTTCGCGTTCCTCGAGCCGTATGCCGATCCGTTCCGCAACTACTACAGCGAGCAGCACTATTTCCCGCCGCTGGAGGCCATGGTCGACAAGGCCGGTCTGCTCGACCTGACCGTGCCGGAAATGACCGTGCTGGTCGGTGGTATGCGCGCGATGGACGCCAACGCCGGCGGAACCGACCACGGCGTGTTCACCGACACCCCGGGCCGTCTTACCAACGACTTCTTCACCAACCTGCTGAGCATGGACTACGTGTGGAGCAGGTCCGAGGACGATGACGGCGTCTACGTCGGACGGACCCGCGACGGCGGCGAGATGATGTGGACCGCTACACCGGTCGACCTGGTGTTCGGTTCGAACTCCGAGCTGCGCGCCGTGGCCGAGGTCTACGGTTCGGCCGACGCCGACGAGAAGTTCGTCGAGGACTTCGTCGCGGCCTGGCACAAGGTGATGATGGGCGGTCGCTTCGGCGTCGAAGCCGGCACCACCATGATGGCCAGTAACTGACTCCCGTAGCGTTCATTGCACGGCTCGAAACGGCGTCGCTCAGCGGCGCCGTTTTTTTTGCTCCAGGGGCCGGTGGCCAGGCCATGCCGAATGGCCCATGGCGCCGCCTCCGCACACCGTTAGGCTGGAGCCTGCCTTCTTCGATTGGAGCATCATGGCCGACCCCGCTCGATTCTGGAACCGGATCGCCGACAAGTATGCAAAGCACCCGATCAGCGACCAGCCTGCCTACCGGCGCAAGCTGGACGAAACGCAGAAGCGGCTGAGCGCCGACATGCGAGTGCTCGAGGTGGGCTGCGGGACCGGCTCCACCGCGATCGAACATGCCCCTCACGTCGAACGGATTCACGCAACCGATCTATCCGAGCGGATGATCGAGATCGGTCGTCAGCGGGCTCGCGACGCGGGGGTCGTCAACATCGACTTCGAAGCCGCATCGCTGGCCGAGGTCGCCCACCGAGGCGAACGATATGACGCGGTGCTTGCGTTGAGTCTCCTGCACCTGGTCGACGACCTCGACGTTGCGCTGGCATCGATCCACGACATGCTCGAACCCGGCGGGTTGTTCGTCTCCAACACGGCCTGCCTGGCCGATGGCATGAACTGGCTTCGGCCGATCGTGGCCGTCGGCCGGTGGACCGGGAAACTGCCGCCGGTGGCATTTCTTGGCCGGGACCGCCTTCTCCAGAGCATGCACCGGTGCGGTTTCGAAATCGAGCATCAATACCGGCCCGGCAAGGGTCGCGTCGTGTTCCTCGTTGCACGCCGTGGGGGTGGGTCACCCTGACGCTCGGGCCGAGCATCCCGTCGTGGTGTTCGAGCGATCTCGCAACAACCGAAGCGTTCGATGGAAACCAGGCGTTCCATCGTGCCGGCGCGGGCCTCGAGCCGTGATCTGCGGTCCGACCCGAACTGCGACGCGACGATGCTCTATCGAATTGTCGTTCCAACGTCCGGTTCGGTCTCGAGCGCGACGATCGGAAGCGCGTGCCAGAACCGCGATCCGCCGGCCGACCGGCCCGGACGCGATCGCCGACCGGGTATGTCGGCCCGGCGGACTGCGCTATGCTCGAAGTCGTTGGTCTGAATGGGAATTGCCCATGAACGCTGTTCGAACGCTTCTGATCGCACTGATTTTCATTGCCCCGGCCGCCGATGCCGCAGTCGCCGATGACCACGCCGAGCTCGAGCGGCTGCTGCACACCTTTCTGGAGGCGACCAACGAACGGCCGATCCACGAGACGTTCTGGGCCGAGGACCTGATCTACACCTCGTCGTCGGGCGAACGGTTCGGCAAGGCGGAGATCCTGGCTGGCTTCGACGAGCCCGACGCCGAGGGCTCGTCTCCGCCGAGCTACGGCGCCGAGGACGTGACCGTCCGGGTCATGGACGACGTGGCCGTGGTCACCTTCCGGCTGACGGCCGACGAAGCCGGCAAGCGTGTCGGCGAGTTCTTCAACACCGGTGTGTTCCGCCGTGCTGGTGAGACCTGGCAGGCTTTTACCTGGCAGGCCACGAGGATTCCGGACGACGGCTGACGGGGTCCGGCTGGTGACGGGCGCATCGGCCGGGTATATTCCGATCGATGAACTATCGATTCGGCCCCTACTTGCTGGACGTCGAAACGGGCGCGCTGGTCGGGCCCGACGGGCCGATCACGCTGCGCCGCCAGACCTTCCGTCTGCTCGAAGTGCTGCTGGATCATGCGCCCGCGCTGGTCGACCGCGACACGCTGCTCGACGAGGCCTGGGGACGAACGGCGCTTTCGCCGAACGTCCTGCCGCAGGCCATCAGCGAACTGAGGCAGGCCTTGGGCGACTCGGCCTCCGATCCTTCGGTGATCGAGACGCTGCATCGTCGGGGCTACCGGATCCTGCCCGCGGTGGAGCGGATCGATACCGATTCTCTGGCGTCGGTCTCGAAGGTGGCCGAGGGTTCGTCCCGGACCCGGGCTGCGTGGACGCCGTTGCTGACTGTGGCTGCGCTGCTCGGAATCGTGCTGCTCTGGTGGTGGCAGGGTGCGGATCGACGCTGGCTCGAGCACGAACTGCTCCCGGCCGTCGACGCGCAGATCGAGACCGATGTCACCGCGGCCTGGCGCCTGGTTCGCGAAGCCCGTGGGCGCGTTCCCGGCGATCCGCGGCTCGAGCAGCTGTGGCTCGACCTCTCGCTTCCGATTTCGCTCGAAAGCGAGCCGCCGGGCGCGCTTGTCGAAGTGGCCGGTTACGGCCCGGGCCCGGCCGACTGGGTGGCCATCGGGACGACGCCCCTGGTCGATGAACGGCTCCCGCTGTCGGCACTTCGTTTCCGCATTTCGAAAGCCGGCTTCGATCCGATCGAGGTCGCGCCCAGCGTGCTGCCGTTCGCTGAACCGTTCCATCTTCACCCGGCCGACGAAGCGCCGGACGGCATGGTCTTCGTGCCGCCGGGGCCGGTCCGGTACCACCGCGAGCAGCGCGAGGTTCCCGGCTTCTGGATCGATCGTCACGAGGTGACCAACGCGGAGTATCTCGAGTTCGTACTCGACGGCGGGTACGAGGATTCTTCGTTGTGGCCCGAGCGGGTCGAGATTCAGGGCAAGGTACTCGATCGCGTCTCGTTGATGGCTCGGTTCGTCGATCGCACCGGCATGGTGGGCCCCTCGACCTGGGCCTTCGGCACGTTCCCGGACGGCCGCGACCGGCACCCGGTCAGCGGAGTCAGCTGGTTCGAGGCGTCGGCCTATGCCGAGTGGGCCGGGAAGCAACTGCCGACCGCGTTCCACTGGTATCGAGCCGCCGGATTGGGCGGTATGCAGGCGGCGCTGTTTTCGGAAATTCTCCCGGCCAGCAACTTCGGTGGCGACGGGACGATCGCCGTGGACAAGGCCGGCGGCCTCGGGCCGTTCGGCACCGTGGAGATGGCCGGCAACGTCCGTGAGTGGAGCCGCACGAGTGCTGGAGACCGTCGCTACGCGATGGGGGCGGCATGGAACGAGAACAGCTACCAGTTCGCCGACTGGCAGGTGTTCGAACCGATCACCCGCGATGGCGGTGCCGGCTTCCGCTTGATCGAACAGCCGGGATCGATGCCCGACGCGTTGCCGGGCGAGGTCATGATCCAGCCGCGCCCGTCGGTCGAGCCGATCGACGATGAGACCTTCGCGATCTATCGGCGCCTCTACGACTACGACGAAACGCCACTGAATGCCGAGGTGCTGGTCATCGACGACAGCCATGCGGGCTGGCGGCGCGAGCGCATCGAGTTCGACGCGGCCTACGGCGGCGAACGCGTCATCCTGCAGTTGTTTCTCCCCGAGAGCGTCGAGCCGCCGTACCAGACCGTCGTGCACTTTCCGGGCGGCGATGCCCGGCTGCTGGACGACAGCAACGACGCCGGACTGCTGCACGTCGAGCCGTTCCTGCATACGGGCCGGGCGGTGGCCTATCCGGTCTACAAGGGCACGTTCGAGCGTGGCTCGATTCCGCCATCCGGTCCGGTCGGTGTGCGCGACCTGCTGATCCAGCAGGCCAAGGACCTGAGTCGCACGCTGGACTATCTCGAATCCCGCAACGATATCGATACCGATCGCATCGGCTTTCACGCGGTCAGCTACGGCGCAACCCGATCGCCCTACCTGCTGGCCACCGAGCCTCGCTTCGCGATCGCGATGCTGGTTTCGACCGGCCTGTCCCCGACCGGGCATCTTCCGCCGGAGATCCAGCAGGTCGACTATCTCGTTCGCGTCACGCTGCCGGTGCTGCTGGTGACGGGGCGAAACGACCTGACGATGTCGTACGAGGAGTCCCAGCGTCCGTTTTTTCGACTCCTGGGGACACCCGAATCCGACAAGCGTCATGTCGCGCTGGCTTCGGGCCATCTGCCGCCCGGCTACACGGAGCTGTCCCGGCACCTGCTGGAATGGATCGATCGCTGGTTCGGTCCGGCCGGCGACGGACGCTTCGCCCAGGCCGCTGATATTCACTCAAGCCCCTGATTTGAGTGAAAATTGAGGGATTCTTGAAGGTTTTCTAACGTCTTTTCCGGCGTTCGCTCCGAGGATGGAATCGTGGTGACGGGTTCGTTCCGCCGCCGCCTCGACCCATCACAGGAGTACGACTCATGACTTTGTTCGATATCCCGATGATCCGGAACACCGCGAAGATCTCCGTGACCCGGTGCGCCGCGCTGGCCCTGGTGCTTGGCCTGGCGATCCAGGTTTCCCCCGCAGCGCACGCGCAGCATGCCGGAATGGATGGCCCCAGCGACCGGATGTGCATCCTGCTCGGCATGCTCGGCGTGCAACCCCCGGCGTGCGACCCGGACGCGAATCCGGGCCTGCCGGCGGAAGTCCTGGACCAGATCGATGCGCTGACGCTGTCGGTCCTGCCGTTCTTCAACTACGACGTCGCCGTATCCGCTGGCTGGGACACGATCCTCGGCGGCTGCGTCGAAAGCCCGATGGGCGGCATGGGCTACCACGTCCACAACATGGACCAGTTGATGAACGGGCACCTCAACCTGTTGCGCCCGGAAGTGCTGCTGTTCGCACCCACCGAAGACGGCTCGATGCAGTTCCACGGCGTCGAATACATCATCCCGTCCGATCTCTGGACCGAGCCGTCACCCCCCGAGTTTCTCGGCCAGGAACTGCACTTCAATCCGAACGTCCCACCGAACGGAATCTGGGCGCTGCACGTCTGGGTCGGCACACAGAACCCGAGCGGGATCTTCGCGGACTTCAATCCCGAGGTGAGCTGCGAGTTCGCCATCGAGGGCTGATGCCCCCGGATGGGGGTCGGCACCACGATCCGAAGGACCGGCCCCTGCCGGTCCTTTTTCGTGCCCGGCCGCGCGCTGTCGTCGTGCTGTCGTAGGATTGCCGTAGCGGATTCGTCCGCGCTGGCGCTACTTTGGGAGCCTGGAACACCACGAGAGCGATGCCGACATGAGAATCGATTCCCATCGGGTCCGCGCGCTTCGACGGTCCCGGCACTGGTCCCAGGAGCAACTGGCCGATGCCTGTGGACTGAACCTGCGAACGATCCAGCGTCTCGAGGCAGGCGCGCGCGCATCGAACGAGTCGGTGCGGGCGTTGGCGGCCGTATTCGACGTGGAGGTCGACTCGCTCTGCGTGGACCGCGATGCCACCGTCGCTGTGCGCAGTGCACTGCGGGCGATTCGATCCGGACTGGAGCGCTTCGACGATTTCACGGGTCGCAGCGACCGTTACGACTACTGGTGGTTCATGCTGGCCGTGATGGTGCTGCTGGCGATGGGCGTCCTGCTGCACCCGGTGATCCCCGGCCTGTTCGCGCTGGTGCTGCTGGTTCCGATGCTCGCGGCCGGTACGCGTCGTTTGCGCGATAGCGGCGAAAGCCCCTGGTGGCAGCTGTTCTGGCTGGTGCCGTTCGGCGTGTTCCTCGTATTCTGGCTCCAGGCCCGGCCCTCGGTGCCCGACTGCGCCGACGAGCCGCAGGCGACCGGATGAGCGAAGCGAGAGACCGCCGATCGAGCGCGATCGAGGCGGCGGCCGCGCTGCTGGTCGATGCCTTCGACGACTACAATGCTCGCTTCTCGGACATCACGCGCCGCGCGGTACGGCATTTCAAGCGCCGCGACTGGACCCGCCAGGGCCGTGATGCAACCGACCGCATCCGGCTCTACGACGATTGCATCGCCGAGACCATCGGCAGGCTCGAGGGTGCGCTCGCCGAGCGGCTACTGTCGCGGCCGCTGTGGCTGGACATCCACGATCGCTATGGCGCGTTGATCGCCGACCGGCTCGATGCCGAGCTCTACAAGACCTTCTTCAACACTGTCAATCGCCGGCTGTTCAAGACCCGGGGGGTCGACGCCGGCGTGGAGTTCGTGGCGCTGGACATCGAGCCCACCGCGCACATCACGCGGCCGGTCGACCGGCGCATCTACGGCCTGGCCGACGACCCGGTGGATGCCTGCCGCCGGCTGCTGACCGAACCCGACCTCGGCCTGGGCGACGATGCGCTGGAAACCGGCGCCGTTGCGCTGGCCGAGCGCTTGAACGAGACCCTGGCCGACGACGGCGGCCCGCTGGCCATCGAGTTGATGAGCGTGCCGTTCTTCCGCGACCGGCGCGCCTACCGCATCGGCCGGGTGATCGCGGCCGACCGCTGGCGGCCGTGCGTGATCGCTCTCGATCATCCGGAGGAGGGCGTTCGGGTCGACGCGGTGCTGCTGGACCGGACTGCGGTCAGCATCCTGTTCGGCTTCACCTACAGTTACTTCCATGCCGACCTGCCGACGGTCGGGGATGCGATCGTGTTCCTGCGAACGTTGCTGCCCGACAAGCCGGTCGACGAGCTCTACACCGTGCTGGGCCGGGCCAAGCAGGGCAAGACCGAGCGTTATCGCCGATTCTTCCATCACCTCGGGGTCGAACGCGACGATCGTCTGGTCGAAGCCGACGGCAAGCGGGGCATGGTCATGGTGGTGTTCACGCTGCCGAGCTATCCGCTGGTGTTCAAGGTCGTCCGCGACCACTTCGCGCCGGGCAAGAAGATCGGTCGGGACCACGTGCTGGCCCAGTACCGCTACGTGTTCAACCACGACCGGGTCGGCCGCCTGATCGACGCCCAGGAATACCGCCACCTGGTGTTCGCCCGCGACCGCTTCGACCCGGACACTCTCGAGGAACTGCTGAACGAATGCTCGCGTGCGGTCGAACTGCGCGGCGACACCGTGCTGGTGCACCATTGCTTCGTCCAGCGCCGCGTGCGGCCGCTGGATCTCTATGTCCGCGAGCAGCCCGAGGACCTTGCGCGCGAGGCGTTGCTCGACTATGGCCAGGCGGTCCGCGACCTGGCTCGTTCCAATCTGTTCCCCGGCGACCTGTTCCTGAAGAACTTCGGCGTCACGCGCAGCGGTCGAGCGGTGTTCTATGACTTCGACGAGGTCTCGAACGTGACCGACCTGAACGTGCGCCGGGTGCCGCCCGCGCGATCAGAGGAGGAGGAATTCGCCGACATCCCTTGGTACCCGGTCAACCCCGGCGACGTGTTCCCCGAGCAGTTCCCGCGTTTCATGGACCTGCCCGCGCTGCATCGCGCGGCCTTCCACGAGGCGCATGGCGAATTGTTCGACCCCGACTGGTGGAGCGCGCTGAAGCAGCGCTTGATCGAGCGGCCGGATGCGGATGTGCGGCCGTATCCGGAAGCCGCTCGATTGTCGAACACCGGCGGCCGGGAACCATGAGGCTCCAACCTGGAACCCGAACCCCACCGCCTCACCAGCCCCTCTCCTAATCCCTCGCCCGAAGCATCCTCCCCTCCGGAATGACCGAAAGCGCCTTGAAGAACGGAACCGGTGGTTTGCCGACGACCAGGCGGGCCTTGTGGTGGAGAGGCAGGCGCGCGGCGTAGAAGTTCTCGATCAGGGGTTCGGACAGGGTGTAGAAGCGCTCCATGACCTTGTAGCGCTTTTCCGGATCGCCGGCGCGGAACAAGAAGCGGTTGAGTACGCGGAAGAACGCGGTGGTCTTCCAAAGCTGCCGGGCGTGGTCGCGGGTGAATCGGGCCAGCGCGGGGCCGTCCATCGGCCAGTGGTCGCAGATGGCGTCGGCCAGAGTCATGGCCTGCGGCAGGGAATAGCCGGTGGTCGGGTGGAACAGCGCCGCCCGCAGGCCGGCGCGCGCGACCGGCTCGTCGGCCGGCCAGAAGCGGTCGAAGTCGGCGGCGATCAGGATCGGGAGGATGCCGCGCTCTTCGCGGATCGTTCGCCCGAGGACCCAGCCGCGCGCCGCGGCGTAGTCGTCGATGCCTGCAGAGAGGTCGGCATCATCGAGGGCCGCGCCGTCGCTGTAGCGCGTGTCCTCGATCAACAGTCGGGTGGCGGTGAACGGCAGCAGGTAGAGAAAGCGATAGCCGTCGGCCTGCGAGACGGTTGCGTCCATGATTACCGGCACGTCGATGCCGTGCGGTTGCGCGGTCTCGACCTCGCGACCGAAGAACTTCTGGAAGCCGAGCACCAGGCCGTCGGCGGCGGCCTGGCCGCGGCCGTCGATGACCGCCGTGGCCTCGATCCGGTTTCCGCGATCGGTTTCGACGACGTCGGGTCCGAGCGCGGCCACGCGGGTGTCGGTGAGTACGTCCAGTTCGGCCGCGCGTGCCACCGCGCGCAGCGAGTCCGACGTGATGCTGGTGTAGCCGGCCTCGAGCCGTCGCGAATAGCCGGGAAACCGCACCTCTTGGGACGGCCAGCGGTGCTGCACCATCGGCTCGATGAACGCGCGTTGCTCGTCGCTGAGGTCGCCGGCGTGGAACGACCAGGTGTGGTTGCCGCCGAGTTCCGGCCCGGCCTCGACGAGGGTGAGCTCGGTTTCCGGATGGCGCTGTGCCATGCGCAGCGCCAGCAGGGTGTTGGCCAGCCCGCCGCCGGCCAGCACCAGGTGAGGAATGCGGGACGTCATGGCCGGTATTGTGCGCGAACGGGCCTCGGGCAACAACGAGCGACGTTCCGCTCGCGCCGCCCCGGCCAGGCCAGGCCAGGCCCGGGTCAGGTGGCGCGGCGCGGCATTCTGAACGGAAGCATCTGCTGGACCCAGTAGTTCGAGAAGCGGCGCAGGTCCAGGCTTTCGTGCACCGCGGTGACGTTCTCGCCGAGCAGGCGGGCGTTGACCAACGAGCGGGTGTAGAAGGGCGTGTCTTCCCAGACGGCCTCGATGCGGGCTTCGCCGTTCTCCGACCGGGTCGGTCGATCGACCCGCCAGCGGCTGCGGGGCAGTTCGACCGGGGTCGACGGCGGCAGGTCATGGCGGGTGCCGTCGTGGTCGAAGTGCAGGGCCAGCGAGCGGCGCTCGTGGTTCCTGAGCCGGGTGTCGTACAGCACCACCGGTCCCTGGCCGGTCTCGGCGCGCAGCCAGTACCAGCTGTCGAAGCAGCGTTCCAGCGGCTCGCGGCCGGTGTTGTGGTCCAGGTACCCGGCGCCGGACCAGCGAAGTCTCGGGTGATCGAGTTCGACCTCGACCCGTGCCTCGGGCCAGACCGGCGTCCAGCGATGCCGTCCATCCGGATCGAGCTCGATGGCCCGTCCGTTGCAGACCGTCGGCCGGACCCGGATGCGTCCGCGGACCCGACGGGGCAGGGGTGCGGTCCACTCGCTGAGCTCGATGTCCAGCGCGTCGCCGGCCACGCGCAGTGCGCTGGGCCCGATCTGCAGGGCGTCCCGGTCGCGCTCGACGTTGCCGAGTCCGCGTTCGGTCATGCACCAGCGGCCGCCCGGGCCGTACAGCGCGACGTTGATCGCACAATGGGCCAGCGGATCGGCCGGACCCCGGGCGCGCGACCAGAAGTAGTACGGCGAGAACACGCTGCCGATGAAGGCGATCACGGTCAGGCCGTACCGGCCGTCGCTGCTGATCGCATCGACGTACCACCAGGCGTAGCCGTCCGGCTCGACCGCCTGATCGAACGGCGGGATGGTCGACAGCGGGATGGTCGACGGCGGGATACGTTCGTTCACCGCGCAGCGTCTCTGGCGGGGGGCGGGAGGTCGGCACACACCGCGGCAGCGGCCATTCGTCCGGACAGGGCCACCATCGGTACGCCCGGTCCCGGGTGCGCGCTGCCGCCGGCCAGGTACAGCCCCGGCAGGCGGCTGCGGATACCGGGCCGGGTGAACGACGCCCGCCAGCCATGAGCCGACGCCCCATAGAGCGCGCCCCCGGTGGCCGGGAATCGGTCGTCGAAATCGGCCGGGGTGGTGACGACGCGCTCGTCCGGCCGGATCGCGAGCCGAAGTCCGCATCGCTCGAGCAGTTCGAACACGGCGGACTCCAGCGGCGCGAGGCGTTCTTCGTCGAACGACTCGCGATCGCCGATGGCCGGCGCATTCATGATCATGAACAGGCGTTCCCGCGCATCGCCGGCGGGGCGGTGACCGCCGCGATCCTGGGCGCAGATGTAGACCGCCGGGCGCGATGGCAGGCGGTGCTGGTCGAAGATCTCGGTGAACTCGCGCGGATAGTCACTGGGGAAGAACACGTTGTGGTGGGCGAGTTCGAATCCCGAGGTCTCGGCGAGCAGCGACCAGGTGACCGCCGACAGCGACCGCTGCTTGGGGTCGGCGCGCGGCACGGCCGCTGTCGCCGCCGATCCGAACCGTCCGGTCGCGATGCTCGCGACGTCGGCATTGGCGACCACGGCGTCGGCGCGCAAGGGCTCGCCGGAAGCCAGCCGTACGCCGACGGCCCGGCCCTGCTCGACGAGGATCTCGTCGACGGGCTGATCGAAGTGAAGCGTTCCGCCCCGCTCGACGATGAGCGCGGCCAGGGCGTCGGCCAGGCGCTGCATGCCGCCGTCGATCTGCCAGACCCCGCGCTGCTCGACATGGGCGATCAGCATCAGGGTGGCCGGCGACTGCAAGGGGCTGGACCCGCAGTAGGTGGCGTAGCGTCCGAACAGGCCGCGCAGGCGAGGGTCCTCGAAGCTCTTGCCGAGTCGTCGCCAGAGCGATTCGAACGGATGGATGCGCCACAAGTCGAGCAGTCCGCGCACACCGGACGCCCCGACCAGCGAGCCGACCGAGGGCCGGGCGCTGCGTATGAACGGTTCGTAGAGGGTGTCGAACACGCGGCGGGCCTGCTCGCAGAACGCGCGATAGCGCCTCGCCTCGGCTCGTCCGGACAGTCGGGCGATCGCTTCGGTCGATCGATCCAGGTCGGAGAACAGGTCGAGTTCACCGCCATCGCTCCAGGCGTGTCGCGCCAGGCAGTTGACCGGGCGTGCGGTCAGGTGTTCGTCCATCCGGCTGTTTGCGTCGGTGAACAGGCTCTCGAAGACCCAGGGCATGGTGAAGACGGTCGGGCCGGAATCGATAGCGCGGCCGCAGACATCGATCTCGCGCATCTTGCCGCCCGGGCGCGCGCCGCGTTCGAACAGCTCGACCCGGATTCCGCGACCGGCCAGGTCCAGCGCGGTCGAAAGCCCGCCGATCCCGGCCCCGATCACGATGGCACGGGGCGACCTCAAGCGAGGTTCCCGATCGGGAACGAAGGCCGCCGCGCCAGGGTCGCTGGCGTCGTCCGTCGAACCGTGCCGAACCCGCGGATGAAGGAAGGTCGGTATGCGGTCGTGCGGGAACGGGGCAACGGTTGACTCTCGATCGGGCGTGACCGTAGTCTACCCAACACGCGACGGAAACCAACTCGGGCGACCTCTGCCCCATGCACCGGTCTCCGCGCGGGCGACGATCAGGAAATCGAAGAATGCACCTGCACCGATGAATCCGTTCGCTCCGTCGCCCTCGATGCCAACCGGCGCGCCGATGACGGCGTCGTGCCGTTGATGGCCGGTCGATCCTGGGTGGCTTCCCTGCGGCGCTGGCGGGATCGCCTGCTCGCCGATCCGGCCTTCCAGCGACGTTCCCTGCGAGTGCCCTTCGCCCGCTGGGTCGCGCGCCGCCGGATGCGCGCGCTGTTCGATCTGTGCAGCGGCTTCGTGTATTCCCAGGTGCTGCTGGCCTGCATCCGGCTGGAGCTGTTCGAGCGGCTGGCCCGTTCGCCGCAGGGCGCGGAGTCACTGGCCGAGGATCTTGACGTGCCCCGAGCGTCGCTCGATCGGCTGCTCGAAGCGGCCGGATCGCTGCGCCTCGTCGAGCATCGCGGCCACGGGGTCTTCGGGTTGGGGCCGCTGGGCGCGGCGTTGCAGGGCAATCCAGCCGTGGCCATGATGATCGAACACCATCATGCGTTGTATGCCGACCTGGCCGATCCGGTGGCCCTGCTGCGCGGCGAACGACAGACCACCGAACTCGGCCGGTTCTGGGCCTACTCCCGACACGCCGGCCCCATGCCCCTGGAGACCGGGAACACGAAGGCCTACAGCGAGCTGATGGCGGCCTCTCAGGGCATGATCGCCGACCAGGTGCTGCAGGCCTGTCCGATGCGGCGCTATCGTCGATTGCTCGATGTCGGCGGTGGCGTGGGTGCGTTTGCCGCGGCGGCGATGGGACGCCATGTGGATCTCCAGGCCTGCGTGTTCGATCTGCCGTCGGTCGCCGAGCAGGCGCGGGTCCGGTTCGAGCGCGCCGGCTTCGGTGAGCGCGGAAGCGCCGTTGGAGGCAGTTTCCTCGACGACGACCTGCCGACCGGCTACGACCTGATCTCGCTGGTGCGCGTCCTGCACGATCACGATGATGACGCGGTGCTGAAGCTGCTGCGCGCGGTTCGCCGCGCGATCCCGTCCGACGGCACGCTGCTGATTGCCGAACCGATGCTCGGCACGCGCGGCGCCGAGCCGGTGACCGCGGCCTACTTCGGCTTCTACCTGATGGCCATGGGCCAGGGCCGTGCGCGCAGCCCGGCGGTCATCGGCCAACTCCTTCGCGAGGCCGGGTTCGATCGTCTCGAGGTGCACCGCACGCAGGCGCCGCTGCTGGTCCGGGTACTGACCGCGCGACCGGCCGTGCAGGCACGTTGACGACGGTCGTTCGACCGTGAAGAAATGATCCATCGATTTCCCCGATCGATGGCTGTTCAGTAGCTGCGTCCGCTTTCTTGACAAAACCTTCACATCATGCAATCGTGAAATGGAGTCGATCGTGACAGCACGATCGGAGGGAGGAGTCCATGAACGCAACGCGGCAATCAGGAACCACGAGGTTCGGCGAAGGGTGTCTGCTCTGACGGCCTACGCAGTTGTGGTCGAAGCCCCCGCGCGTTCCGATTTCAGGCAACTGGAATTGACGCCCCCGGGGCCCGAGGACGTTGTGGTCGAGATCGACTACAGTGGAATCAGTACCGGCACCGAGCGCCTGCTCTGGTCCGGCACCATGCCCCCCTTTCCCGGCATGGGCTATCCGCTCGTACCGGGCTATGAATCGATCGGTCGAATTGTCTCCGCGGGTCCGAAGTCCGGCCGCCGTGAGGGGCAGTTCGTGTTCGTCCCCGGGGCGCGTTGTTACGGAGAGATTCGCGGCCTGTTCGGCGGCGCCGCCTCACGCATCGTGATTCCTGGCCGACGCACGTCGACCATCCACGAAGGCCTTGCCGAGCGCGGCGTGCTTCTCGCGCTTGCCGCAACGGCGTATCACGTGCTGCGTACCCCGGAAGGTGGCCTGTGCATCCCCGAGTTGATCGTCGGTCATGGGGTCCTGGGTCGCTTGCTGGCCCGGCTTGCCGTGGCCCTCGGCGACTCGCCGCCGGTGGTCTGGGAAATCGACTCTCAGCGCACCGGCGGTGCGCAGGGGTACGAAGTCACCACCGTCGAGCAGGACACCCGTACCGATTACCGGACTATCTGTGACGTCAGCGGCGCGTCCGACGTGCTCGACACGCTGATCGCCCGGTTGGCGCCGGGCGGTGAGGTGGTGCTCGGCGGTTTCTATACCCGACCGCTCCAGTTTTCCTTTCCGCCGGCATTCATGCGGGAAGCGCGCATGCGCGTGGCCGCCGAGTGGCAGCCGGACGATCTCGACGCGGTCCAGGCGCTGGTCATGGACGGGCGTCTCTCGCTCGATGGTCTGATCACCGATTGCAGGAACGCCGAGCAGGCCGATGCCGCGTATCGAACGGCGTTCGACGACCCGGCGTGTCTGAAGATGGTTCTCGACTGGAGGTCGATCCACTGAATTCATTCGCAAACGCGGTTGGTGCCGACGTTCGCGAACCCGGTTGACGCAAGTCAAACGTACGGCTTCACGAAGTCTGTACAAAGAAGGTAACCGGCAGCCTTGTTCGATGTCGGAAACGCCCGCCCGCGGGGCTGAAGCGCGGAAACACCCGAGAGGGCTTTTGCAAGGAGAGAGTAATCATGGACAACAAAGACCCGAACCAATCGATATCCGGTCTGAGCGAGCAGGAAGCCAAGGAGTTCCACAAGATCTTTGTGGTGAGCTTCATTGTCTTCACGGCCATTGCGATCGTCGCTCACATTCTGGCCTGGCAATGGCGGCCGTGGATTCCTGGCCCTGAAGGCTACGCTGCGGTCGAGTCCGCCAGCAACGCCGTCACTTCGTTCATCGCATCCATAAGCTAGGAGAATCATCATGTGGCGTATTTGGCTTCTGTTCGATCCGCGCAGAGTGCTGGTTGCACTGTTCACGTTCCTGTTCGTGCTGGCACTCCTGATCCACTTCGTTCTGCTGAGCACCGACCGCTTCAACTGGCTGGAAGGCCCGTCTGCCGAAGCGTCGGCCAGCGTGGAAAGTGCGCCTGCAGTGCAGCAGGACCTCACTGCAGTGCACGTTCCCGACCGTTGGGTCTAATGCCCCGGCAAAGCGGGGGGCCCAGCTCCCCGCTGGTCCGGCAGGTCTGAACGATTGACAAAGTGTAAGGAGGCGCAGCCATGTCGATGCTGAGCTATGAAAAGAAATATCGCGTGCGTGGCGGCACCCTGCTTGGTGGCGACCTGTTCGATTTCTGGGTGGGTCCCTTCTACGTCGGGTTCTTCGGCGTCACCACGATCTTCTTCTCCGTTCTGGGAACGGCCATGCTGGTCTACGGTGCCGCGATCGGACCGACCTGGAACCTGTGGCAGATCAATATCGCGCCTCCCGATATCAGTTACGGCCTTGCACTGGCGCCGTTGAAAGAAGGCGGGATCTGGCAGATCGTCACGGTCTGCGCGATCGGTGCTTTCGTATCCTGGGCGCTCCGCGAGGTCGAGATCTGCAGGAAGCTGGGCATGGGGTACCACGTGCCCATCGCTTTCGGCGCCGCGATCTTCGCGTATGTCAGCCTGGTGGTGATCCGCCCGGTGCTGATGGGCGCTTGGGGTCATGCATTCCCGTACGGCATCCTGAGTCATCTCGACTGGGTATCGAACGTCGGGTATCAGTACCTGCACTTTCACTACAATCCCGCCCACATGCTGGCCGTGACGTTCTTCTTCACGACGACCTTCGCGCTGGCATTGCACGGCGGCGCCGTTCTTTCGGTGTTGAACCCCGGTGAAGGCAAGCCGGTCGGTACCGCCGAACATATCAATACCTTCTTCCGGGATATCCAGGGCTATTCCATCGGTGAACTCGGAATCCATCGGCTGGGCCTGTACCTCGCCATCGCCGCCGGTTTCTTCAGCGCGGTCTGCATCATCATCAGCGGCCCGTTCTGGACGCGTGGCTGGCCGGAATGGTGGAACTGGTGGCTCGAGCTTCCGGTGTGGTCCTAACTAAAACGGGATAGTCCAATGGTCGAAAACACCAATCTCTTTACCCGGGCGCAGGTTCACGGCCCCGCCGACTACGGTGTTCCGCTTCCCGGCGGAAGCTATCCGCGGACCGGCGAGCCGATCAAGTCCTACTGGCTCGGAAAGCTCGGCGACGCGCAGGTCGGACCGATCTATCTCGGTGCCTGGGGCGTGGCTTCGCTGATCGCCGGATTCATCGCCTTCCAGATCATCGGTCTGAACATGTGGGCCTCGGTCGGCTGGGATCCCATCGAATTCGTCCGCCAGTTGCCGTGGCTCGCGCTCGAGCCGCCGTCGCCGGAGTACGGCCTTAGCCTGCCGCCGCTCAACGAGGGCGGATGGTGGCTGATGGCCGGATTCTTCCTGACCGCGTCACTGATCCTCTGGTGGGTGCGAATCTATACCCGGGCACGGGCGCTGGACCTGGGCACGCACATCGCCTGGGCGTTCGCGGCCGCCATCTGGCTCTACCTGGTGCTGGGCTTCATCCGGCCCCTTGCAATGGGCAGCTGGAGCGAGGCGGTGCCGTTCGGCATCTTCCCGCACCTTGACTGGACCGCCGCGTTCTCGATCCGGTACGGCAACCTGTTCTACAACCCGTTCCATATGTTGTCGATCGCGTTCCTGTACGGCTCTGTGCTGCTGTTCGCGATGCACGGCGGCACCGTGATGGCGACCAGCCGCTTCGGTGCCGAACGAGAAATCGAGCAGGCCTTCGACCGCGGCACCGCCTTCGAGCGCGGTGCGCTGTTCTGGCGCTGGACGATGGGCTTCTGCGCCAACGCAGAGTCGATTCACCGCTGGGCCTGGTGGTTCGCGGTCCTTACGCCGCTGACGGGTGGGATCGGCATCCTGCTGACCGGCACCGTCGTCGAGAACTGGTACCTGTGGGGTATGAAGCACGGTCTGGTGCCGCCCTATCCGGGAACCGGTGTGGTTGATCCGGCCGGTGGTTCCATGGGAGGTGGATCATGACCAAGATCATTGCCTGGTTCGTCGGGCTCTTCGCCCTGGTGCTGACCGGCTTCATGCTGTTCACCGCCGGGTGGGAGCGTCCGCCGATCGAGACCGAGCAGAGCGGCTACCGGGGTACCGGTATGGCCGAGATCATCAATCCTCGCGTTGATCCACAGCGTCTCGAGGCCCAGCTGGCCGCGGTGCCGGACCTGGCTCCGCTGACCCCGGACCCCGGCGTCCCGAAGGCCGGCGACGTCTACCAGAACGTCCAGGTCCTCGGCGACCTGTCGGTTGCGCGTTTCACCCGTCTGATGCAGGCCATTACCGAGTGGATCTATCCCGAAGAGGGGTGTGCGGCCTGCCATAACCTGAACAATCTGGCCGATGACTCGATGTACCAGAAGGTCGTCTCGCGCCGGATGATTCAGATGACGCAGGCGGTCAACAGCGAATGGTCGAGCCACGTCGGCGCGACCGGGGTGACCTGCTTTACCTGTCATCGCGGCAATGCCGTACCCGAGTACACCTGGTTCAACGCCGATCCGGCCACCGTTTCGGCCGATGGCATGGTCGGTTGGCGCAACGGCCAGAATCGGGCCGCCGAGTTCGCCGGGTTGTCCTCGCTGCCGGAGGAGCCGTTCTCGCGACTGCTCGAAGACGATGGTCAGATTCGCGTCGAGGGCCGCACCGCGCTGCCGCGCGACGGTCAGTACGCCAGCATCCAGGACACCGAGTGGACCTACTCGCTGATGATGCACATGTCCACGGCGCTGGACGTCAACTGCACGTACTGCCACAACTCACGCAACTTCGGCAGCTGGGACTCCAGCAACCCGGTGCGCGTGAACGCCTGGCACGGCATCAACATGGCCCAGAGCCTGAATACCGAATACGTCGCACCGTTGAGCCCGGTGCTGCCGCCGCACCGTCTCGGCGCGACCGGCGAGGGTCAGAAGATCAACTGTGCAACCTGTCACCAGGGCGTTGCCAAGCCGCTGGGCGGCATGGCCATGGCGCAGGACTATCCGTCGCTGTGGGGCGATTCCCCGCCGCCGGAGGTGGCGATGGACGACGATGAAGGTGATGCGCTGGCTCGCAACGAGCGGACCCAGGACATCGAAGGATCGGGGGCGGGAGGACTGTGACCCGATGATCCGGGCGGCCTGACCGTTCCGGATCGGTACCGAGGGGCCCGCGTCAGCGACGCGGGCCCTTTTCTTTTGCCGTCGACACGGGGCGGCCAGCGTCGATCCGCTCCAGGACTTCGTCGTAATGCTCGACGAAGGTTTCGGGCATCTCGAAGTACGGCAGGGCGCCGGTCGGAAGGACCGAGATCGCCCAGTTTTCCTTGTCGACAATCCGGTCGGCCTTGCGGTAGTCGGTGAAGTCCCCGCGGGTGCCGTGGACCATCCAGACCGGGTGTGTCAGCTGGGAGTAGACGGTCGGCATGTCGGCGCCGAACAGGAAGCCGGACAGGAAATGGAACGGTGCACGGTGCGCCCCGGGAAACCGCGCCATCCGGCAGGAGACACGGAAGAACTCCTCGTCGATCTCCTTTCGGCCCCAGGTCTTGCGCAGGAAGAAGCGGATGCTCGCCGGGCTGCGTAGCAGCTTGAACAGCGGTTGCCCGATCCACGATACGTTCAGGACGCGAAGCACCGCGGGCCGACCGCAGTCGGCTTCGGGCGGGCCCCTGGTCGGTGCGTTCCTGGCGAACCCTGTCGGGCTGACCAGGGCCAGGCTGCGCAATGCCGCCGGTTCGGCCAGCGCGGCCTTGGCCAGGAATTCGCACGAGATGGACACGGCCAGCGCATCCACAACGCTGCCGCCGTGATCGGCGCGCATCCGCGCAATCACGGCGAGCAGCCCGTCCACCATCAACTGCTGCCGATAGGTGCGATCGCTGCGTTCGGAATGCCCGTAGCCCGGAAGGTCGATTGCGTAGGTCGGGCGCCGCTGTCGGAACGCCTCGAACAGCGGATGCACTTCGTGGGCCGAGGCCGACGCGTTGATGCTGTGCACGAGCAGGATCGGCACCTCTGCCGACGGCCGGCCGGACCGCCCGGAAGATTCGGGACCGGCAACGTAATAGCTGATCCGCCCGGCGCGCGGATCGTCGAGTTCGCGCCGCTCGCCGTTCAGGACGTGGGGCGGCGTCTGCGTCGGGGCGTTCAACGGCAGCGTCCGGCCTGCCGGCCGCATGATTGCATGGATGCCGGTGTTGCGATCAGGCGTTCGCGGAGCGAGTGGACGTCTTGATCGCGTCCGGATCGTCCGATCCCGTGGGAGGCGCGCCGCTCGCGCCCGGTGCGCCTGGCTGCGATCGGATCGACCTGAGGTCGGCCGTGGCCGGCTGGTTCGAAGAACGCTTCAGGCTCCAGCGCCACAATGCCTCGGCCGGGATCGGCAGGATCATGAACCAATGCTCGATGACCGCGAGCGCCGCCAGCGCTGCGATGAGGGTGTACCCGACTGCAGGCAGGCTGCCCGGTTCGGCGGCCAGCGCCTGCTGGATCAGCAGCAGCGTGACGATCGTCCCGGCCGTTACCGAGAACGGAAACAGCAGGTTCATCGGCTTCTGGCGAAAGTAGGTCGTCAGGTAGGCCAGGCGTTCGGGAATGAATTCCGCGTTGAGGTTGCGGATTCCGAGAAACACGTTCAACTTGGCGCTGACGTGCATGCCCCAGAGCAGCACGAAGGTCCAGAGGCCGATCCGGTTCGGCTGGCCCCAGGTAAGCGCAGCCAGCACGACGACCGTAGCGATGATCGCCAGCTCGTGATAGATGCCTGTTCCGGCCGCGCGAAGGAAGCGTTGCAGACCGCTGCAGTCCGCCGGGCAGGGCGTATTCACCGGGCCGGTGATCACCCCCATGTAATAGCTCATGGTGTGCCAGCCCCAGATGATCAGGCCGCACGAGAATGCACAGAATGCACCGGCCGCGGTGGCCAGGTCCGCGCTGGCCTGGATGCCCAGAAGCGCTGCGGCCAGAACCACGGTGCCGCCGAGCATGCTCCAGCGGAAGGTCCACGCCGGCCGCGCGTTCAGATAGAAGATGATGCCCGTACTGAACCACCACAGGAAGGTCGAGAACAGGACGGCGCCGAGGGTCAGGTCCATGACGGCGATCCGTCCCGTGGCCGGCACGATTTCGCCGTAGTGCCGGAGTGCGGGTGCGGCCGGACGCTTGCCGATCGGGCTCGGTTCGATGCCGGGGTCATCCGGGACGGCGACGTCACAGCCGTGCGTCTTCCTGGTCCAGCATCGTGCGGAAGGACTCGATGTTGGTCGGGCCGAAGGCGTAGAGGTCGATTCTCTGGCCGGTCTGCGGATCTTCGAGCAGTACGGTGCCGTTGGTCTGCAGCTTGAGCAGGAACGGGTGCTCCGGTCCGATGCCGCGGGCACGACGATCGCGCGCGAGGCTGCGGAGCACGCCCCGGATGAATCCGCCTTCTCCGGAGGGCACTTCGTGGATCAGCTGGTCCTCGGCGCTTTCGCTGAACTCGTAGACCAGGACGTTGCCGTCGGCGCTGTCGGCGAACCGAAGCTCGCGCATCGCGACCGTGTCATACGGATTCGGAATCTGGGCGGCGGGTTCGAGCCCGGCGATCCGGAACACCGCGACGGTGCCCATTGTGACCAGCAGCAGCAGTCCTGCTCCGATCAGCGCGCCGCGTGGCACGTGGATGTCGTGGTGATGCTCGCCGTGCGGATGCTCGCTCATGATGCACTCAGGAGGTGGCCGACGGGCGCATGTCCGGCTTCGCTTCCAGGTCCGCGCCCGCCGTTTCCTGCTGCGGTGGTGCCGCAGGCTGTTGGTCTTCGGCCAGCGCCCGGGTCAGCAGTTCGGCGACTCGGTGCGGCTCTTCGATGGCGCGCAGCGCCGGCACCGGCCGGGTGATCCGGAACCAGCGCAGGTTCGGCCAGAGCATGCTGTAGAGCAGGCGCGGGCCGGACAGTTCCAGGTCGATGTCTCCCGTACCGTCCCGGAAGGTCTTCAGGTCGGCCCGATCGAGCTTGCTGAACGGCAGGTTCACCGACGTGGTCAGCGCCAGTCCGCCCTCGATGACCACGCGCTTGTTGGTGATCGTGTAGACGGAGGTCCGGGCGTATCCCCAGCCCAGCCCGCCGACCAGCGCCAGCACACCCAGCGCCGGGGGCAGCGACCAGACCAGCGAGCGTGCCACCGCTCCGGCCGACTGCGCATCCAGCCACGCCGAGCCGGCCACCCAGGCGACGACGATGAGGAAATACAGCGCGACTTTGTCGAAATGAAAGACCCGCCGAATGAACGAGCCTCGGGCGGGAACGCCCTGCCAGAGAACGTGCTCGCCCTCCGGCAGTGGTTCCGGTAGCGGCTTGATCGGTTTTACTCGGATCTCGGTCAAAACAGAGGGTCCTGGCGGGTCGGCATCGCGTACATGTGGCCGGCCGAGAAGTACGCAGTGATGCGATCTTCCTCCAGTCGCGTGACCTGCTCGGCGCTGGCCGTGCGCGGCACGGTGCGGAACTGGTCGGCGGTGATCGACGAGACCAGGATCCGGCCGCTGCCGAACTTGACTCGTGCAAACCCATAGGGCAGCAGCGGGTTCGGCGCTCCGCCGTCCTCGGCGCCGTCCAGGGCCACTTCGAAGAACAGGATCCGATGTTCCGAACGATCGACCCAGAGGTCCTTGACCTTCCCGGCCACGGTGCCATCGGCGGCGACCACGTCCATGCCGCGCGGATCGGGGTCGTTGTGCTCGACCATGAAGCCCGCGGCGATCCGCATCGGGACGATCTTCGGGCCGCCGTCGAAGGCCAGGTCCGGGAGATCGTCACGCTTGGCATAGCTGGCCGGACCGACGCCATCGAGCATCGGGTTGCCAGTCGGTTCCAGCGGCGAGCCCGGCGCCGGACTCGACGGCCGGGTGCCCGGGATGTCGCCGGCGTACTCTTCCGGGTGCGGGGCCAGCCGGACGCCCTGGTCCAGCGGCAGCACGAAGGTCTTCGGCTCCGGCGGGCGCGGCCAGCCTACGACCTTGACGCGCGGTGCGCGGTCGCTGCGATCGGACTCCAGCGGGTAGCCCTCGCGCTTGTCTTCGCGGCGCAGATAGAAGATCAATCCGAAAAAGAAGATCCAGAAGGCGTAGAGCACCATCTGCGCGACGTCCATGTAACCAGTAAATGCACCTGTAGGCATGACTCTCTCTCCCAATTTCGCCGGGTTAGCCCGGCATCTGGTCCAGCCCGAACCGCTTGACTTCCGGCGACGAGGATCGACCTCGCGCCCAGGGTCGGGTCAGTGGACCGACGATTGCCAGTGTGACAAACAATACGATGATTTCAAGTTGATAGACGAATCCGTATCCAACGGCCGGACCCGTCAGCGTCTCGCCGAGCCGGCCCTGCACAGCGAGACCGTCGACGATGTCCCGCAGGCCACCGCCGAGGGCGATGCCGGCGCCGATGGCCGTGGCCTGGACGGCGCCCCACGCGCCGAGCACCAGGCCGTTGTCGCTGCTGCCGCTCATTCCCATCGCAGCGGTCAGCGTGCTGACCGCGAACAGGCCGCCGCCGAAGCCGATCAGCGCGGTGCCGATCCGGAACATCGGTCCGGAGTCGAGCGGCGCGGCCAGCAGGACGGTGGTGAATGCAATGATGCCGACCATCAGTCCGCCGGCGGCCAGGCGATGCGGATCGCCGCCGCGGCCGAGCGATCGCGCGGCGAACGCGAACGCCAGCAGCGCGCCGCCGGCGAGCAACGCGGTCAGAATCGTGGTCTGGCTCACGCTCAGTCCGAGCACCTCGGCGCCGTAGGGCTCCAGCAGGATGTCCTGCATGCTGAACGCTGCGCTGCCGAGGCCGACGGCAACCAGGAAGCGGATCATGCCCGGTTCCTGCATCAGCGTTCGCCAGGCTTCGCCGAAGGCCGGCCGGGGACGGTCCTTGGCGGTGCGGGCCGGGTCGCGGGCCTCCTGCTTCCAGAGCGCCAGGCCGTTGAGGATCATCGTGGCCAGTGCGGCGCCCTGGATCACCCGGATCAGGCGGATTTCATCGAAGTCGGCCAGCGCCAGCGAGAAGATCAGCGCACTGCCGACCATGCCGAGCAGCAGCATCACGTACAGCAGCGCGATCGCGCGCGGACGGGTCGATTCCGGCGCCAGGTCGCCGGCCAGCGCAAGGCCGGCGGTCTGCGCGGTGTGCATGCCGGCGCCGGTCAGCAGGAAGGCCATGGCCGCGCCGACGACGCCGACCCAGACCGGCCCTTCGCCGCCGCCGGACAGCACCAGCAGCGCGAACGGCATGATCGCCAGGCCGCCGAACTGCAGCAGCGTGCCGAACCAGATGTACGGCACCCGGCGCCAGCCGAGGACCGAGCGATGGGTGTCGGAACGAAAGCCGATCAAGGCACGCAGCGGTGCGAATACCAGCGGCAGCGAGACCATCACGGCGATCAGCCAGGACGGTACGCCGAGCTCGACGATCATCACGCGGTTGAGGGTGCCGGTCAGCAGGACCACGGCCATGCCGACCGAAACCTGGAACAGCGACAGGCGCAACAAGCGACGCAGCGGCAGCTCGTCGCTGGCCGCGTCCGCGAACGGCAGCATCTCGGGCCCGAAACGGGTCCAGGCGCTGGCAAGATTGTCGCTGACCCGTTTCACCGGCGCTGCTCCTCGATGCGCGGAGTGGAAGAACGGGAATCACGCCGGGTCAGGTGATCGCCTCGCTTCGCCCCACGGACGAATCGCCGCGGTGCCGCAGCGCAATCTGCAATCGAGCGATCGCGTGCGCTGTGCTGCATCACGCTGACTCGCGACAGATTGATCATGCGGCGATCCGACTGGCTACGGTAACCCTGACCAGGTCCAATTCCCATCTCGACATTAGCTTGCACATATACCCAGTGTCAATGAATACGCGAAACCGGCAGCGAATGGCTTGACGTGGGTCAACAATGCTCCGGACGGGCTCACGGGGCCGCGGCGCGCGTCGAGCCGATCGAACGGGCCGGAGTGGGGTAGACTCCGGTCGATGTCTGCGCTGCCCGCTCCGAAATCGATCATCGAACTGCTCAAGCCGGTGACCTGGTTCGCGCCGATGTGGGCGTACGGCTGCGGCATCGTCTCGGCCGGCGTGGCGCTCCAGGATCGCTGGTTGTTCGCGCTCGGAGGCGTGGTCCTGGCCGGGCCTCTGGTGTGCGGAACCAGCCAGGCGATCAACGACTGGTTCGACCGCCATGTCGATGCGATCAACGAGCCGAACCGACCCATTCCTTCCGGCCGCATTCCCGGCCGCTGGGGGCTCTACATCAGCCTGATCGGCAGCGTGCTCTCGCTGCTGGTCGCGGCCCTGCTCGGCATCTGGGTGTTGATCGCGACGGCGGTCGGCGTGGTGCTGGCCTGGGCCTACAGCATGCCGCCGATCCGGCTGAAACAGAACGGCTGGTGGGGCAACACGGCGGTGGGGATCAGCTATGAAGGGCTGGCCTGGTTCACCGGCGCGGCGGCAATGCTCTCGGCGCTGCCCGGCGGGCCGGTGCTGGTCATGGCAGGGCTCTACAGCCTCGGCGCGCACGGCATCATGACCCTGAACGACTTCAAGGCCGTCGAGGGCGACAAGCGCATGGGCGTGAAATCGCTGCCGGTGCAGCTAGGTGTCGACAACGCGGCCCGACTGGCCTGCTGGGTCATGGCCGTGCCCCAGGCCGTGGTCGTGGTGCTGCTGCTGGCCTGGGACCGGCCGTATCACGCCGCGGCGATCGTGCTGTTGCTGGCCTTCCAGGCGACCCTGATGCCCAGCCTGCTCGAACAGCCGAAGGAGCGCGCGCCCTGGTACAACGCCACCGGCACCTCGCTCTACGTGATCGGCATGCTGGTCGCGGCGTTCGCGGTGCGTGACCTGCCGTCACTGACCGGGTAGTCACTGCCGCGCCGGGTGGGCCCGACCGAGCCTGCCGGGTCCATCCTTGATCTGAGTCAATGGCTTGCTGGCGCCGATCCGCGAGAGTATCGTTTCGGCAACAGGGAGCGATCACCATGCCTACCGAATCCGAGCAGGACACCTTCGACGTCGTGGTCGTGGGTGGCGGACCCGCCGGCGCCACCGCGGCCAACGACCTCGCCCGTGAGGGCTTCTCGGTGCTGCTGCTGGATCGAGGCGGGCGGATCAAACCCTGCGGCGGCGCTGTCCCGCCGATCCTGCTCGAGCAGTTCGACGTCCCCGAATCGCAGCTGGTCGCACGCTCGAACTGCGCCCGGATGATCTCGCCGAAGTCGGCCGAGGTCGACATGCCGATCAATGGCTTCGTCGGCATGGTCGACCGCGAACATTTCGACGAGTGGCTTCGCCAACGCGCAGCCGAATCCGGCGCGGTTCGCCGGATGGGTCGGTTCAAGTCGCTGGAACACGACGAACAGGGACGGCCGGTCGTGCTGTATGCGCCCGCCGGTGAGGGTCATGGCCGCGACGCCGCGCTCGAACGGGTCACGACCCGACTGGTGATCGGCACCGACGGGGCGCGCTCGGAAGTGGCCCGGCAGAACATTCCCGGCGCCGAGGCAATTCCATTCGTTGCCGCCTATCACGAGATCGTCGCCTCGCCGCCCGAGGGTACGCGCGGCTTCGACGGCGCACGCTGCGACGTTTACTACCAGGGCGAGCTCTCGCCCGACTTCTACGGCTGGGTCTTCCCGCACGGTGACTGCACCAGCGTCGGGGTCGGCACCGCGAACAAGGGCTTTTCGATGCGCGAAGCCGTCACCAGCCTGCGCGAACGCTCGGGCATGGGCGAGAGCACGACCATTCGGCGCGAAGGCGCACCGATTCCGCTGCGTACGCTGAAGCGCTGGGACAACGGCCGCGATGTCCTGGTGGCCGGCGATGCCGCCGGCTGCGTGGCGCCGGCGTCCGGCGAAGGGATCTACTACGCGATGTTCAGCGGCCGGCTGGCGGCCGAGGCGGCCGCGGCGTTCTGTCGCAGCGGCGACCCCGGAGCCCTGCGTTCGGCCCGCAAGCGCTTCATGAAAGCCCACGGTCGGGTGTTCTGGATTCTCGGCATCATGCAGCGTTTCTGGTACACCACCGACAAGCGGCGCGAACGATTCGTCAGCATCTGTCGGGATCCCGACGTTCAGCACCTGACCTGGGAGGCCTACATGTACAAGCGCCTGGTCCGGGCACGGCCGATGGCGCACGTCCGGATCTTCTTCAAGGACATGGCGCACCTGCTGGGCTTCGCCTCGGTCAAATGAGCGCCACGCCGCAGCGGTCCCGCTGGGTCCCGGTGCTGCTTGCCGCGCTGGCCGCGATCCTGGTGGCCGTGATGGGAGGGCTGGCCACCGACATCGGCGGCTGGTACCGGAACCTGGTCAAGCCGGCCTGGCAGCCGCCGGACTGGCTGTTCGGCCCGGCCTGGACGCTGATCTACGCGCTTGCGGCGATGGCCGGCGTGGCGGCCTGGCGCGGCGCGACCGATGCCGCGCAGCGGCTCCGCGTGCTGCTGCTGTTCTCGCTCAACGCGTTTCTCAACGTCTTCTGGAGCCTGCTGTTCTTCCGCCTCCAGCGGCCCGACTGGGCGCTGGTTGAAGTCTTGTTCCTGTGGGGGTCCATCGTGGCCCTGATCGTCGGGCTGCGGCCGCTGTCGCGCCGGACCACCGCGTATCTGTTGCCGTACCTGGCCTGGGTGAGCTTCGCCGGCGTGCTGAACTGGGCGGTGGTCCGGTTGAACCCGGGATTCTGATGGTCGACGAGGCGCCGACCGAGCCGGTGCCGTCCGGTGCGTCCATCGAACCGGCTGGTTCCGGTCCGGCGGCCGATGCGGCCTCGCCCGATGCGCCGCTGGACTGGGCGACCGAACGCGCCGATTGGCCGCACGCCGAGGCGAGCCGCTTCGTCGACGCCCACGGCCTGCGGTGGCACGTGCAGGTCCTGGGCGAGGGTCCGCCGATCCTGCTGCTCCACGGCACCGGCGCGTCGACCCATTCCTGGCGGGACCTGGCGCCGCTGCTGGCCCGCCGGTTCACGGTCGTCGCGCCCGATCTTCCCGGCCACGGATTCACCGAGCGCGATCGGCGCCGGGCGCCGTCGCTGCCGTTCATGGCCGACGCGGTCGCGGCACTGGTCGGCAGGCTCGGCCTTCGTCCACGCGCAGTGGTCGGCCACTCGGCCGGCGCGGCCATCGCGATCCGTTGTGCGCTGGACGGCACGCTCGTGCCGGCGACCATCCTCGGCATCAACGCCGCGCTGCTGCCGTTCCGCGGAAGCGCCGGCGTGCTGTTCCCGCCGCTGGCCAAGCTGCTGTTCCTCAATCCGCTGACGCCACGTCTGTTCGCGCGCAGCGCGGCCAATCGGCAGCGCGTGGCGCGGCTGATCCGCGGCACCGGCTCGTCGCTCGGCGCCGACGGCATCGAGCTCTACGCACGGCTTTTCTCGCGCTCGGCGCACGTCGCGGCCACGCTGGGCATGATGGCGAACTGGGACCTCCATCGATTCAAGCGGGATCTGCCGTCGCTGGATCTTCCGCTGACCCTGGTCGTCGGAGAGAACGATCGGGCCGTGCCCGCCTCGGATGCGCGGACGGTCAGCCGGCTGCTTCCCGCCACTCGCGTCGTTTCTCTGCCCGGTCTCGGTCACCTGGCCCACGAGGAGGACCCGGCGTCCGTTGCCGAGGTGCTGATCGAACGCATCCAGACCCCGGCGCCGGCGGGAGATCCCGGCGAATGAGCAACGTCGAAGAAACGCACGAAGGCTTCGGCAAGGAGAGCGGCTGATGGCCGAACTGTTCGAGAGCGGTCGCGTGGTCGACCTGATCCTGGCGCTGATGATGCTCGAAGCGGTCGTGTTGATCGCGCTGGCGCGGGCCTTTCCAGGTCAACTCCGGTTGGCGGGGCTGCTGTACAACCTGGCGGCCGGAGCCTGTCTGCTGCTGGCGTTGCGCGCCGTGCTGAGTGACGCCGGCTGGCTCGTCGCGGGCGCGTGGCTGGCGCTCGCACTGGTCGCCCACCTGGCCGACTTGAACCTGCGACTGCGCCCATCGCGGAACTGATGTCCCGCATGGCCCGTAGTGGGCCATTCGGCTAATCAGGTAACGCTCAGAGCCACTGTGCCGGTGCGAATCAAGGCCCGTTTGGCAGACAATGGCCGCTCCCTTGCCAACAAACGCAACGCCGAGTCGTGCCGGCACAGTGACTCCCGAAGTGCCGCCGCACCAGCGCCGTGTACTGCGTTCCACTCGCTGGACGGCCCGGCAAGGACGCCTGCACTCGCGCGCCTTGCACACGACGCTGATGCGACGGCTGAGTGTTACCCAATTAGCCGCATGGCCCACTAGTCGCCGCCCGATTCGCGATCGTTGTCCCTGCGTTCCCGGTCCTTCTTCAGTTCCTTGTTGACGTCGTACAACTGCCAGAACCCGATGCCCAGGGCCACCACGACGATCAGGACCAGTTCGAGAACCTTGACGCTCATGGCTCGTCTCCCGCGATTCGCTCGACCAACCGCCAGTCTAGTCGGCCGGGCGCGGGGTCCGGTGAGCCCGGCGCAGGCCAGCGGTGTGAGGGTTATGTGAGGTTTTGATCTGGCGCAAAGGCGGCGATTCGGGGGCTGGCTAGGATGCGGCCAACCTCTCATCGGCCACCGACGCCAGCACTCGCTCTTCACCCGCCCTACGGGCGCCGGATTCCGGCCGGATCGCTACCCTGATTCCGACGACTCCAATGCGCCACGGGTCGCCGGGCCTGATCGAAGACCGTTTGCCCGAGTCGAGCCGGTTCGGGGCATGGATCACTACCCGCCGCATCGACGGAATGCGTCGCGCGGCCCCGAGAAATACCCGCAGACCAAGAGGGTCAGACATTGAGCAGATTCCCCGTAACCGAACGTTCCGTATCGACCGAACCCACCGTTTCGAGCGGCCCGAGCCGGGCCCGGTCGGCCGCGTTGATTTCCGCCTGTTGGCTGGCGATGTCGTTCGGCGCGGGTGCGCCGTCGATAGCCCAGGACGCAGCGGCAGCGGCCGATACAGGGGACGACCGGGGCGTCGACCAGGACGTGCTGCTCGAAACCGTTGTCGTGACCGTGAGGCGGATCCAGGAAATTGCCGACACGGTGCCGCTGAGCATCCGGGTCATCGATGAAGAGGAAATCCTGCGACGCGGCATCACCGATATCGACGACGTGGCCCGGATGACGCCGGGCGTGACCTACGACCTCGGTGGGTTCCCGAATGATACGCGGCCGGCGGTGCGCGGCATGCAGGCCGAACGCGGTCGCCCGAGCGTCGCCGTCATGGTCGACGGGATCGACCTCTCCGGCGAGAACCTGGCGATCTCCGGCGGCGGTGCGGGCGTGGTTCCCGACCTGATGGATCTCGAGCGCATCGAGATCGTCAAGGGGCCGCAGACCACGCTCTACGGCCGGAATGCCTTCGCCGGCGCGATCAACTACATCACGAAGAAGCCGTCGGACGTGTTCGAGGGCCGGGTCGAGCTCGAGGGCGCGGAGTACGGTCATCGACGCATCGCCGGGATGATCAGCGGGCCGATCGTCGATGGGCTGCTGGCCTATCGAGTCAACGCCGCCTACCGCGAAAACGACGGGTACTGGACCAACCCGGTCAACGGCGGCCCGCTGGGCGCCGAGGAGTTCGAGGGGTTCGCCGGGGCGCTGCGTTTCACGCCGGGCGAGAACTGGGACATCAACCTGCGCTACCAGGTCAGCAGCACCGACAACTCCGATTATCCGACCGCACAGCTGCCGGCCAATACCCGGGTGCCGGTACCGGACGGCACGTTCACCGCGGGACCGCCGGGTTCGCCGTCGCTGCCGTGTCCGGCCGACCTGTCGGGCCAGCCGCCGCCGGTGGTGGGCGCATGCACGCGCGGCATCTTCTCGGGTCCGATCCGGGCCGATATCGACGACGTCCAGATGGGCTTCAACGAGGTCACCGGCGAACCGCCGCGCGGTCTCGAGCTCGATCAGACGCTGCTGTCGCTGGACGCGCAGTGGGACACAGGGTTCGGAACGCTTCGCTACACCCTCGGCTGGATCGACAACGACAGCTTCGTCGAAGCCGACGGTGACTTCACCGACTTCGACGGTCCGCCCGGCTTCGTGTTTTCGCTGTCGGCCCTGCAGCAGCTGGACTACAACGACGAACGCGTCGATCACAACCTGTACTGGACGAACTCGTTCGGCAGGTTCGACCTGCTGGTCGGCGCCCAGTACCTCGAAGAGGACTCGGTGCTGGTCAACAGCTCGAGCTTCTGGCTGCGCAATCCGGACTCCCCGCTCGGCGGCCCGCCGTTCTTCCTGACGACCCAGCAGGTCACGCCGGAATTTCCGGTGCGGATCACCCGCGACACCGAGTACGCGGCGGTGTTCGGCAAGCTTAACTGGCGGCTGACCGACACGCTCCGGCTGGGCCTGGAGACCCGCTTCAACTCCGACGAGATCCGCTACGACGTGCCGGGCTGGCGCCTGCAGGACGTGTCGCTTCGCGGTCTCGAGCCGGTCTGTCTGCCGGGCATTCCGCAGGGCGCGATCTTCCAGGGCGTGCCCGGACCGGAGGTGCCGCCACCCGGCACCGTCCAGGCATGTCCCCAGTCCGAGTCCCTGTCCTACGACGAGTGGACGCCGCGCGTGACGCTCGACTGGCAGCTTCGCGACAACCTCATGCTCTACGGCAACGTGGCGCGCGGCTTCAAGCCGGGCGGCTTCAACGTCAACGAGCTGATCGAATTCGACGGACAGGGTTATCTGCCCGAGTTCGTCGACGCCTATGAAGTCGGGCTGAAATCGTACTGGCGTGAGATCGACCTGGTTCTCGATGCCGCAGTGTTCTACAACGATTACACCGATCAGCAGATCGGCGTGCAGGTCAACCAGACCGGCGCCGGCGACACCATCGTCGCTGTGCCCGGCATCGAAAACGCCGGGGAAGTCGATTCGCGCGGCTTCGAAGTGGCGGCTGAATGGATGCCGGTGCGGGGGCTGAACGTGACGCTGGCCTACGCCTACACCGACGCAACCTTCGAGGAATATACCCAGGGGCCGGCGCCCTCGGCCGGTGCGGGGTCGTTCGCGGCCTGCGGCGTGCCGGACGGTCAGACCTCCTCGCCGCAGATCCGCGCCGAAGCAGGCAACACCTGCGCGGACTTCTCGGGCAATCGTGTGCCGAAGAATCCGAAGCACGCGCTCAACGCCGGCGTGCTCTACCGCGGGGCCCTCGGCGAGCGCGGCGACAGCTGGTTCGTCGAAGTCAACGGCATGTACCGATCCAAGCGCTTCCTGAGCGAGGCCAACCGGGCCTGGATGCCGAGCTATACGCTCTACGATCTCCAGGCCGGCGTGGACTTCGAGAACTTCAGCGTGATCGGCTTCATCAGCAATCTGACCGACGACGACACCATCCGGACCGCGCAGCGCAACGTCGACCCGGGTCGGCCGGAAGGGTTCGCGCCGGGTCGGGCGGTCATCGCCTACCTGCCCGAGCCGCGCGTGGCCGGCGTGCGCTTCATCTACCGCTTCGGCACCCCGTGACCTGCCGGCGGGCGGTGACGGCGGGTCCGGTCGTTGCCGGACCCGATGTCCCGGCGCCCGAAGCGGGGGCCGGACCGCGGACCGGGCCGGCCGTCAAGGTTGAAATGTCGGCGCACATGGTCTACAACGATGGCCCGGTTCAAGGAAGTCTCCCGCCATGCTGAAGGCCATCTGGGCGGTCATCTGGACATTGCGCATCGCCCTGCCCAAAGTGGCGGTCGGCTGGATGTTCGCCCTGCTGACGATCGATTTCAATCGCGTCGCGATGGTCGAGCTGGGCATTGCCGCGATCGTCGTCACGGCACTGCTGTCCATCCACTACTTCATGGCTCCGTTCCAGGTCGTCGTCGGCCGCATCGCCGACACGCTGCCGATCTTCGGCTACCGGCGAACGCCGTACCTGCTACTGGGCAGCGTGGTCGTCAGCCTGCTGTTTCTGATGCTGCCGAGCGTGGCGATGGGGATGGGCGAGGGTTCGGCGCTGGCCTTCTTCAGCGCGATCGTACTGTTCACGTTGTTCGGCATCTCGATGGCGGTCATCGCCGACACCTACCATGCGCTGATCGCCGAGGTCACCACGCCGGAAACGCGCGGGATGGTGATCTCCGTGGTCTGGATCGTTTTGATCATGAGCACCATCCTGGCCACGGTGGTCATGAACATCGTTCGCCCGGAGTATTCCCCGGAGGCGATGCAGGACCTCTATAACCTGACGCCGCTGATCGTCATCGGCAGCACGCTGCTCGGCGTGATCGGCATGGAGAAGCGCCTGAACCGCGACGAACTCGAGGACGCGCGGATCAAGGCGCGGGCGCTGGCACCGCCCGGCAACCCGCTGGCCTCGGCGTTCCGGCTGCTGAAGACGAACCCGCCCACCCGCGCGTTCTTCGCCTTCATCTTCATCGCGATCTTCGCGATCTTCCTGCAGGAGAACATCCTCGAGGTGTTCGGTGCCCGGGTCTTCGAGATGCCCATCGACGAATCGACGAAGCTGGAACGCTACTGGGCCGGCGGCGTCCTGATCGGCATGGTCCTGACCGGCGTGATCGCCACGGTCCTGAAGATCTCGCGCAAGAAACTCGTGATCGTCGGCGTCATCGGGGCTGCCATCGGCTTCGTGATGCTCGGCATCTCCTCGATGCTGGAAATCCTTCCGATCCTGAAGCCCTCGCTGTTCGGGATGGGCTTGTTCATCGGCATGTTCAACGTCGGCGCGCTGGCGCTGATGATGGAGATGACCGTCGCCAACGCCACCGGGCTGTACATGGGCCTGTGGGGCACCGCTCAGGCGCTGGGCAAGGGCATCTCGTCGCTGCTCAGCGGCACGCTGCTGACCCTGACCATCGATACGGGCCTGCTGACGGCGAACATGGCCTTTTTCGGCATCTTCCTTCTCGAGGCGGCCGGGCTGCTGCTGGCCGGTTACATCCTCTACAACATCAGCATCCGCGAGTTCGCCGACCGCGCGAGCCGGGCCAAGCAGGATGTCGAAGGCACCGAGACGCCGATCTCGACCGGAACGACAGTCAACGCCTGAGCCGGCCGGGGACCGAGCCCGATCGGACGCGGAGAATTCTTCATGACCGACCAGTCCGCCCTCGATTACCAGTTCGATACCCGTGTCGCGGAGCAGTACGACGTCATCCGCGGGCATCCCGCCGAGATCTCCGACGAGATCGGGCAGGCGATTGCCGCGCAGATGCCCGAGGCGGCGCGCGTGCTCGAGCTGGGCGTCGGCACCGGGCGGATCGCGTTGCCCGTCGCCGCGTCGGGATGCGAGGTCTACGGCATCGACGTCTCGGCACACATGCTGGCCTGGCTGTCGCGGCGCATCGAGTCGGAGGAGCGCGACAACATCCATCTGGCGCGCGGCGACATCACGGCGCTGCCGTTTCGAGAAGGCACCTTCGACGGCGCGATGGCCGTGCACGTGCTGCACCTGGTCGCCAACTGGGCCGACGTGCTCGAGCAGGTCAGCCGCCTCGTCCGGCCGGGCGGTACGCTGGTGCTGGGCCGTGACTGGATCGACCCGGAGTCGTTCTCCGGCACCATCCGCAATACGTTCCGCAAGACCGTGGTCGAAGTCGGCACCGAGATGCTGCCGCCGGGCGCGACGGCCGCGGCCCCACCGAGCGGCGGTGCGGCGATCGTCAAGACGCTGATGGAACTGGGCGCGAAGCCGGTCGGCGACGGCGAGATCGTGGCCGCGGAGTGGAAGACCGAGCTCACCCCGCGCCAGGTGCTCGACGGCATCCGCTCGCGCGACGATGCCGAGAGCTGGGTGCTGCCCGACGACGTGCTGACCGAGACCATGCGTCGGCTCGACGCCTTTGCCGAAGCGCAGTGGCCGGACCTCGATGCCGAGCTCCCGGTCACGCGCCGGTTCATGCTCGGCGTGTTCCGGTTCGGCGACTGAGCGCATCTCCGGCAATCCTCCGGCCCGGGTCGGTCCGGCGCGAGCCGGTTTCCGGAGCGCCCCGGCCGCGATGTAAGCTTTCCGAATGGCCGAGTCGACCGTCCCCGCGTTCGCTTCCCGCATTGCAGCGGTCCTGCGCCGACCGGTTCGGTTCGTGGATTCGTGGTGGTTGCCGATCGGTCTCGGCGGTGCGGTCGGCGCGCTGCTGGTCTTCAGCATCGTCTTTCTCCAGCCCGCCGGCACGGATCGCTACGATCGGCCCTTCGCCACGCTGCGATACATGGGCTACGGAGTGTGCGTGCTGGCGTCGTTCCTGGTCGTCCATGCGCTGGCGCGCAGCTGGGTGGAGCGGGGTAGCCGGATCTGGCGCATGGGGCACGAGCTGGTCGCCCTGGTGCTCCTGCTGCTGCTGATCTTCAATTCATGCTACGTGTACCTCTGCCTTGCGATCAACGAAGTTCCGGTCACCTGGTCGGGCTGGTGGGGGTTTTCGACGCGGCTGGCTGCGCCCTACGTTCTGCTGCTGGTGGCGCCGGCGTTGATCGTTCGACGCGGCATGATCGCACTGCTCGGCGAGCGTGTCGGCGAGGAACGGATCGTGCTGAGCGGCCGCAATCGGGACGATCGGCTACGTCTGGCAGCGTCCGATTTCCTGTTCGCCGAGGCCGAGCAGAACTACGTCACGATCCACTTCCTGCGCCGCGGCGAGCCCGAGCAGCGGATGTTCCGCGCCACGCTGGCCGAGATCGAGGACCAGCTGCCGAGCGCGCTGCGCGTACATCGCTC
>Ga0102940_1000194_pt1 | contig 42917 bp, 31 predicted proteins | sample SalPonR2_C_D1_MG_FD_78215 | JGI IMG/M metagenome (GOLD analysis project Ga0102940, IMG submission 78215) | Salt pond soil microbial communities from South San Francisco under conditions of wetland restoration - Salt Pond MetaG R2_C_D1_MG | ecosystem: Environmental > Aquatic > Marine > Intertidal... | reverse complement strand
TGCTCGTTCTTCAGGCTATATAGATAAGTGCCCTTGCGAAGGTTCGAAATATCTACCCGTTCGGTACGGTTGTCGGTGAGGTAATAGTCTTCACGCCACACTTCAATGCCAAGGATATTGCGAATAGAGAGTTGATAATTTCCCGGAGGTAAGTTGGTGAACTCAAACCGCACCGTAATGATGGCGGGATTGGGAAAAGCGTATACACCGGGTTGTAGATCGTCGATTTCCCGAACGTTGGTGGTTAGCGGAGAAGCATGGAACGTAACCCGGCGAACAAACCGCTCATTGGCCCCCATTTCCACAATGGCTACGGGGGTTCGGGACTCATTGCTGAAGAAGTAGTATTCCACAAAGGTGCGCTGATTGGGAAAGTCTTCATCGCGTAATAAATCGGTAATATCAGACCAGGGGAACGGACCTAGTTTAGCCTCTAACTTCAGTTGCTGTACCGTAACGCGCTTTTCCCGTAATACATCATAGAATCCACCCGGAATGAGCAGGCGGCCCCAGGCATCGACGGCGTCTTGCCGTTCTGCTATTAGGCTGACGCGAAAACTATCGGGAGAAATGGGGAGTTCATCCAGCAAAAAATCAGGTAACTCGTCAGCAGCAATAGTTTGTTGGAAGGCATAGGTGTGGGAAAACTGATCGCCAAAGGCCAACGGCGTACGCATGTACAGTTCTGGCCTGGAGTAAGCAATTGTTCCTTCGATGCCAAGATTGAGTAAATCGGAGCCTAAAGCGCCCAACCGGTAGAGTGAGTGACCTTGATCTTGCCGTTGGAAATAGCTTTCAATGCGGTCGCCCAGGGGCAGGAGTAAATCAGCGGCGGGAAATAAATCAGACCGCTGCCCCTGATCGGCAGTTTGCCAATTGGTACGGCGTACATAGGGCGCTTGCAAAGTCGAAAAATCCCAGCGCAAATTTTCTCCAGGTACGCCAACCTGAATGCTGGCCGGCAGATTATCGGTGGAAAAGAGCAGAGTATCTCCTGCTTCCGGAAGTTGTCCAGCCGGAATTTGAATTTGTGCCGTCACTACGAGCGGCAGACTAATAAATAAGAACCAGAATATCGACCGCATGAAATCTTGGTTTTTACTATACGCTTTCAATCTTTATGATGCGGGTACGCGCTTACAACGAATTTAGCATGGTGTCCGGGTTTGCGGGTACTTCGGGTTAGCCGATCATGTTGGTATAGTCCCGGTTGCCTGCATCCAAGTATACTAATTTTTCACAGAGCTGCCACCCCTTATCGGGATAAAACCCTGCGGAACGGTCAAAATGCTTGCAGTTCGACCAACTTCTGGTACTCTCCGGGACGCTGAAGTAATTCGGTATGGGTACCGCGCTCGGTAATGCGCCCGTCGCGCATGACAATAATTTCGTCGGCGTGCTGAATGGTGGAAAGCCGATGCGCAATGACGATAGAGGTACGGTCCTTCATGACATTGATCAGGGCGGCCTGCACCAGTTTTTCCGATTTGGAGTCCAGGGCAGAGGTCGCTTCGTCAAGAATGAGGATAGGAGGATTTTTGAGGATAGCCCGGGCGATAGTCAGGCGTTGTCGTTGGCCACCACTCAGCTTATTGCCCCGGTCCCCAATATTGGTTTGATAACCCTGCTCACTATGCATAATGAAATCGTGCGCATTAGCAATGCGGGCCGCTTCCTCCACATCGGCTGCCGTAACGCCTTCCATGCCAAAGACAATGTTGTTGTAGATGGTATCATTAAACAGGATCGCTTCCTGAGAAACAATACCCATCAGGGCGCGCAGGTCGTGTATGCGGTAAGTACGGATATCCTTGCCGTCCAGTAAAATTTGCCCCTCAGTGACATCGTAGAAACGGGGCAACAGGTCGACCAGGGTTGACTTGCCGGCACCAGAGGCCCCCACCAGGGCGACTACTTTTCCTTTTTCAATAGTTAGGTTGATGTCGGAAAGGACGTTGCCCTCGATCGGCCGGTAGGAGAACCCAACATTTTTATACTCAATGCGCTGGGAAAAACCGGAGAGCGATAGCGATTTTTCATGGTCGACGATAGCATTGGTGGCATCGAGTACGGTCTCAATTCGGTTGAGGGCCGCAATCCCCTTTTGTACATTATAGAATGCTTTGGAAAAAGACTTCGATGGCTCAATGACGTTGTAAAAGGCAAAGATGAAGGCCAGGAACGTTCCGGGCTCCAGCCCTCCGGCAAAAACCTGGCGGGAACCATACCAGAGGAGAACGGCTACGGTAGCAATGCCCAGAAATTCAGACAGTGGCGAAGCCAGGTCTTTCCGCCACAAGAGTCGGGTCAACGACCAACGGTAGGCATTATTTTCACGGCTGAATTTTTCGTGTTGGTACCCTTCGGCATTAAACCCTTTGATAATGCGCAACCCGCCAAGGGCCTCCTCAATAATCGAGACGAGGTTGCCCAGGCGCCCCTGCACTTCACCGGAAGGCTTGCGCAGCGATTTTCCAATACCGCCGATGACTACGCCGGTAAAAATAATCAGGATGAAGACAAATAAGGTCAGGGAGGGGCTGATGTAGATCATCAAACCCAGCGCACCGATAATGATCAGGGGTTCGCGGAAGATAGCTTCCAGAACATTGAGAATACTCCATTGAACCTCATGTACATCGGAGGTCATGCGCGACATGAGGTCGCCCTTGCGTTCTTCCGAAAAATAGGAGAGCGGCAGGACCAAAACCTGGTCAAAAAGTTGCTTGCGCAAATCGCGTACGATGCCATTGCGCAGCGGCGCCATGAAAAACATGGATAGGTAGCGGAATAGGTTTTTAAGGAAAAAGGTAATGACGATAGCTATGCAAACAACGATCAGGGCACTCTCTTTACCCTGCGTTTCAATCAGGTTGGTTAGGTAATATTGCACATACTGCTCCAGCGATTGTGGGTTGAGCAGGCTAACATCGGGCTTTACCTGTACGCCTTCACGGCGATCGAATAGAATATCCAGAAATGGTATCAACAGTGGAATGCTGACAATGGTAAATAAAGCCGTGAGGATGTTACTCGTAATGGCGAGGCTAAAGTGCGTCTTATAGTTGCGGATATATTGCAGGAGTCGCCAAAAACTTTTCATAGGCAGTCGAGCCGAGCGTTTAATCAGTCGGTAAAGATAGCGGTTTTACAACGCATTTACTAAGCCACAAGTTGTATAGCAAAGAAGAGCAGAGGAGAGTGGGGGCTTTTCCACCGGCTTTCGCCAAAAGTTAACCCGGATGGGCCTCTTTTTGGCGAAAGCAGTACGGAGGAAAAGATAGAGAGGCTATACCGCTCGCGAGGCGTTATAGCGGAGCAGCTCTACACAAGTTATTCGTCCTCGTCGGTCATGGAGAAGGTATTGAGGTATCCGGTATGGAAATTTCCACTGCGGAAGTTGGGGTCCTTCATCATGCGCTGATGGAATGGTACGGTGGTTTTTACGCCTTCGATGATAAATTCATCTAAGGCGCGCTCCATTTTAGTGATGCATTCTTCGCGCGTTGGTGCGCGGCAGATGAGCTTGGCCACCATAGAGTCGTAGAAGGGCGGAATATTATACCCTGCGTATACGTGGGTATCCACCCGCACGCCATGCCCCTTAGAGCTATGGAACGACGTAATTTTACCCGGACTCGGCCGGAAACCATTGAAGGGATCCTCGGCATTAATCCGGCATTCAATAGCGTGGGCGGTGGGGTAGTAGTTTTTCCCGGCGATTTCTTCGCCCGCAGCGATCTTGATCTGTTCTTTAATCAGGTCGTGGTCAATGACTTCTTCCGTAACCGGGTGTTCGACCTGAATCCGCGTATTCATTTCCATAAAGTAGAAGTTGCGGTATTTGTCGACCAGGAATTCAACGGTGCCAACCCCTTCGTATTTGATGGCTTTACCAGCCAGTACGGCGGCATTTCCCATTTCTTCACGTAGTTCATCCGTCATAAAGGGAGAAGGACATTCCTCGATCAGTTTTTGGTGGCGACGCTGAATAGAACAATCCCGTTCGGACAGGTGGATAACGGTACCTTTTTGGTCACCGGCAATCTGAAACTCGATATGCCGGGGCTCTTCGATGAATTTTTCGACGTAGATGCCGTCGTTGGCAAAGGACGCACGAGCTTCCTGACGCGCCATATTCCAGGCATCTTCAAACTCTTCTTTTTGCCAAACGATACGCATACCTTTTCCCCCACCACCGGCGGTAGCTTTGAGGATGACCGGGTAGCCTATACCCTCGGCGGTTTTCAGTCCCTGTTTAATGTCCTTGATCAAGCCGTCGGAGCCGGGAACCACGGGGACACCCGCTTTGGTCATTGTATCTTTGGCGGTAATTTTATCCCCCATTTTACGAATCTGTTCGGGAGTGGGACCAATGAATTTCACCCCATATTCGGCGCACACCTCAGCAAAATCGGCATTTTCAGCCAGGAAGCCGTAACCGGGGTGAATAGCGTCGGCGTTGGTGATTTCCACAGCGGCCATAATGCGCGGCACACTCAGATATGATTCGGCGGAAGAAGGGGGCCCGATGCACACGGCTTCGTCGGCAAAGCGGACATGCAGGCTTTCCCGGTCGGCCGTGGAGTAAACGGCTACCGTTTGAATGCCCATTTCCCGGCAGGTACGAATAATACGCAGGGCAATTTCACCCCGATTGGCTATAAGTATTTTCTTAAACATATGTACTCAATTATTGGGAGTACCCGAGCGGAAGACCTTGGGATACCCACAGGTTTGGCCTATGCAAAGGCATAAATGCTAATACACCAGACGTTGCCCATTGACTAATTAGCCCTTGGGGTCAACCAGGAAGAGTACTTGATCGTATTCTACGGGCTGGGCATCTTCTACCATAACCTTGACGATCTTACCGCTGATTTCTGACTCAATTTCGTTAAAAAGCTTCATGGCTTCAACGATACACACTACATCTCCGGAAGCGATGGTGTCACCTACTTTTACGTAAGGGCCTTTCTCCGGCGATGAAGAACGGTAAAATGTACCTACAATGGGTGATTTAACCGGCACATAATTGCTTTCGTTCTCGCCGCCTTCATCTTGACTACCGTCTTTCTGAGGGGCCGCCTTTGGCTCTGGAGCTGGTTGTTGAGCCGGAGAAGCTGGTGGTGCAGCCGGTGGCATTTGGACCATTGGTTGCTGTTGTGCTACCGGTACTGCCGTGACCTGTTGTTTAACTTTCTCGTATTTCTTGGTACGAACGGAGAGCTCAAACTCCCCGTCTTTCATCTTGAATTCGGTCAGTTCGAGTTGGTTGATGATCTTGATGAGCTCTTTAATTTCTTTGAAGTTCATATGTTACTTTTTTACGCGTTCCACATAAGACCCGGTGGCCGTATCGATTTTTACAATATCCCCCTGATTGATAAACAGTGGGACCCGTACTTCAGCGCCCGTTTCAATGGTTGCTGGTTTCAGGGTATTGGTGGCAGTATCGCCCTTTACTCCCGGCTCGGTATAGGTGACTTCCATTTCCACATATTGCGGCATTTCCATGGTGAGTGGAATTTCCTTGTCGGCGTGAAATAAAATATCGATCACCATAGCTTCTTTCAGCAGGCCGGGGGCACTGAGAAATTGCTCTTCCAGAGCTACTTGTTCAAAAGTTTCATTGTTCATGAAATGGTAGCCCATATCATCGTTGTACAGGTACTGAAATTTACGTCGCTCGACGCGCACTTCGTTAATTTTATGCCCGGCAGGAAATGTATTGTCCAGCACTTTGCCCGTAGTCATACTCTTGAGCTTGGTACGGACGAAGGCAGCTCCTTTTCCAGGTTTGACGTGCTGAAATTCGATGATCTGGAAGATGTCATTGTTGTATTCGATACACAGACCATTGCGGATATCAGAGGTGTTCGCCATTTTAGTGAGTGATTTACGTGTTAAAAAAGCTCTGCAAAGATAGATAAATCTGGAGTATTAACTGGGATCGTAAGCCCACTTCAGGTAAATAGCTCCCCAGGTAAAGCCTCCACCAAAGGCCGTAAGGATAAGATTATCGCCCTTATTTAGCTGGTTTTCGTAGTCCCAGAGGCATAAGGGAATAGTTGCGGCCGTGGTATTACCATACTTGTGGATGTTAATCATGACGCGCTCTATGGGGAAATCGGCCATCCGGGCCACAGTCTCTATAATGCGGTGATTGGCCTGATGGGGAACCAGCCAGTTGATATCGTCCGTTGCCAGGTCATTGCGCTTCATGATGTCCGTTACCACACTCGACATACCGGATACGGCCGCTTTAAAAACGGGTCGGCCATTTTGGTAGATGAAATGCTCTTTGTTCATGACCGTTTCGTGGGATGCCGGACGACGGCTACCTCCCGCTTTTTGGTGTAGGTACATTGCACCGGCCCCATCGCTCTTATGTATGGAGTCGAGATGTCCGTAATCTTCGCTTGGCTCCAGCATGACAGCTCCGGCTCCATCACCAAAAATTATACAGGTCGTACGATCGGTATAGTCAACAATGGAAGACATTTTATCGGTGCCGACCACGATTACTTTTTTATGCATACCCGAGGCAATGAATTGAGCACCAGTAGTTAGGGCATAAAGGAACCCGGAACAAGCCGCGCTGACATCAAAGCAGTACGCATCTTTAATACCCACAGCATGGGCAATGATATTGGCCGTATCAGGAAAGAGCATATCGGGGGTGACGGTAGCACAAATAACGAGCTCAATTTCGGAAGGGTCCGTATTGGTCTTTTGCAAGAGCCCCCTGACAGCTTCGATACCCATTACGGAAGTACCTTTATCCTTACCTTTTAGGATGTGTCGTTCTTGTATCCCGGTACGCGTGGTGATCCATTCGTCATTGGTATCTACCATCGTCTCTAATTCTTTGTTGGTCAGGATGTATTCGGGAACGTATCCCTGCACTCCGGTTATGGCAGCGTGTATTTTTGACATATCTGCTTGGTTATTCGTATGCTAGATTTAAGGTTGATGCCTACGTTAATGGATTTACTGATCAGTATGCGGACAAACTCTTGTGCTCCAGGTGGCTAATCAGCCCATATTTTCCAAAAACGGGGACAAGGTAATAAAAAAGTGATAGACCATTATTCGCTCATGGGCTCATCATCTACTTCGTACTCCCGGTAAGAAATAGCAAGCAGCCCTATAAAAGTCAGTAAACCATTGAGTGCAATGATCAAAAAGCCAAACTCAAAACCATACAGCAATTCGCTGGAATAGCGGTTAATAATATAAGATAAAACCGGGGCAGCCAGACAGACAGGAATGACCAACCGGTCGCGAATGCGCAGCCGGGTGAGCAGGGAAAAAGAAAATAAGCCCAAAATAGGACCATACGTATACCCTGCCCATTCGAACAACTTGCTGATTACGGCCTGATCGTTGATTTGATTGAACACCACAATGATGAGGAACAGAATTCCGGAAAACATAAGGTGAACAAGAAATCGAGTACGTTTCTCTTGTCGTGGTTCTCTCGTCGTAGTTTCAAAGTGCAGAAAATCAACACAAAAGGCGGTAGTAAGAGCTGTCAGGGCTGAATCAGCACTGGAATAGGCCGCAGCAATCAAGCCGAGAATAAAGAAGATGCCCACCGCCGGTGATAAGTGTTGCAGGGCAATAGTTGGAAATAGTTGATCAGTGCGTTCGGGAATGGTAATCCCCACTTGCGTAGCATATATATATAGGAGTGCTCCGAGTGCCAGAAAAAGAAATTTGACAAAAAATAGCGCCACACTGAAGGTGGCCATATTTTTTTGCGCCTCGCCGATGTTGCGGCACGACAGGTTCTTCTGCATCATATCCTGATCCATACCGGTCATCACGATCGTGATGAGTGCACCGCTAATGAATTGCTTGAAAAAGTTGTTAGGGTCGCTCCAGCCTCCCTCAAAGAAAAACATCTGACTGTAATCACTACTTTGAATAGTAGACACCAGACCGGTTACATCTAATTCCAGGATGCGGGAAATAGATACGATCGTCATGACCATAGCGGCTATCATAAAGGTCGTCTGTAGGGTGTCAGTCCAGACAATGGTGTTGATTCCTCCACGGAATGTATAAATCCAGATCAGGATAATGGTGACCAGTACCGTTACCCAGAATGGAATGCCAAAAGGGCCAAGGACAAAAGCCTGTAGCACAATGGCGACCAGGTATAGGCGAAAGGCCGCACCAATAGTGCGTGATAACAGGAAAAAGGCCGACCCGACCTGATACGAATTGGGGCCAAGGCGCTCGCCTAAATAGCTGTAGATGGATGTCAGCTTAAGCCGGTAATACAGGGGCATAAGTACGACCCCAATAAAAAGGTAGCCCAGCATATAGCCGAATACCATTTGCATATACGCAAAAGACTGATTGAGGCCGCCACTACCGACTACTCCGGGAATGGAGATAAACGTTACTCCCGATAGAGTAGCACCTACCATACCGAAGGCCACTAACAGCCACGGCGATTGGCGACCTGCCAGAAAAAATGTTGCGTTATCCGCATTTTTGCTGGTAAACCAGGATACGGTGATCAGAATGAGGAAATAAGCAATAATTATGCTTAAGATCAATCCGGGCGTCAATTCTTGAATCATAGGTACCTCCACACTGCTTTATTCCGCCGGATAGATTCCGGGGAGGATGGGCCAAAGATAGTAAAATGAATGAATCTGCAGAACTACCCCCAGCGGACTATTTTCGTTATACCGCTCGCGAAGTGGTTCGGGCTTTACCGAGTCACTTCTGCGAGTATTGTTATACTGACCAGAGAAATTGAAGCCCAGATCAGCCGGATAGGTATTCACTTATGTACGGGGGGACACATAGCCCACTTGGTAAACCGTATATGGGACCATTATAGTGCGGCTACCTGCTCTTTGAGGGCTTGTTTCGTTTGTACGCCCATACCTTGCCATTTGAGCTCGCCTTGCTGGAAAATCATTAATGTCGGAATACTCTGTACTCCGAGTTTTTGGGCGAGAGCCTGATTGTTGTCAACATCAATTTTGACAATAGTGAGCGCATCGCCCAGTTCATTCTTCAGTTCCGTTAGAATAGGGCTCTGCATTTTACAGGGGCCGCACCAGTCGGCATGAAAGTCGATCAATACCGGAGTATCGGAGGCAATAATGTCTTTAAAGGTTGTGGTAGCCATAATAGATTGCTTGTATCTTTACAAAAAGTACATATTAATCCAAAAATGCAACGTATGGTTCTTACTACAGGTTCAACCCTATTACCCGGATGGCTCGTATGCACCTTAAGTATGGTTCTACTTTTTGGCTGTAGCCAAAAAACCGAAACGGAAACCGCTACTCAACGTGAAGAAGCTTCCCCGCTCCCCGCTCCCGACTGGACGATTACCACGGTGGATGACGAGGATGCGCTATTGATTCGCCTGGCTTCCAATATGACGGGTACGCCACAAAATGAGGTAGAAAAAGGCAAAAACGCTGCCGCCGAATTTGTTTTGGAAAAAGGATGGGATATGCGGCCAACCCGCACTGGGTTGTTGTATCAGGTGGTAGAGCCGGGAGACGGTCCGCTGATCCAATGGGGTGACCGTCTTGCTGCGCATTATGAAGGGCGTTTTCTGAATGGGAAGGTGTTTGATTCGTCCTTTGCCCGGGGTAAGCCACTGGAGTTTTATGTGGGGAATATGATACCCGGCTGGAACGAAGGCCTGCAAAAAGCCAGAGTGGGCAGCAGGTTGCTTCTGGTGGTGCCCAGCCATCTGGCCTACGGCGGTCAGGGTCTGAACGATGGGAAAGGGGGAAATCTGGTACCACCCAACGCTACGCTGGTATTTCGCATTGAGGTACGGGAACGGCTAAAAGCAGCGACCGCGAACTAGGATCGTTAGGCTGATGGTGGATCTTCGGTAGCCGGTTTTTTGCCGGAAGGCTTACGAAAAAACTGAGGGATCATCATGAACAGGCCCAGCATGATCGACATGTCGGCCACATTAAAGATACCGGTACGCAGTCCTGCAAAGCCCATGTTCAGGAAGTCGACCACCATACCTTCCATCAGGCGGTCAAAAATATTACTGATGCCCCCGGCGAGAATAAAGCTGAAAGCAGCCACCTGTAAGCGATCCATACCGGCACTAAACAGCGTCATGTACAGGACATAGGCGAGTACCAGAATGGGCAGGATAGTTAACACCCAATAGCGCACCTGATCAGATAGGCCGGAGCCTAAACTGAGAAAGGCACCCGTGTTTTCAGCGTATACAATGCGAATAAAATCGTTGAAGTAAGTTTGTGCCGGTTCGCCTTTTAGATTGGCTACCGCCCAGTTTTTGGTTAGGCGGTCAATAGCAATTGATATCAACAAGATCAGGGCAATCAGCGGTAGTCGCTTCGTTTTCATAGTTGGAGTTTTGACAACAGCCACAATATTACATAAAAATGGTTGAACCTTGCCGGCAACGGAAGGGCTTTTCGGCAAGACTTGGCCAAGTGGATCGTGTAGGCTATCTTTAATGGCGGCGAATGCTTTTGTTCGGCTTACGCCAAAAGAATATCCAAACGCGAAGACCAACTTATGGACCCAATTTTTACCAATGATGCCATTGTACTCGGTTTATTAATCGGTGCGCTTACTCTGGTTTTTGTTACCTCTTCCAGCGAGCATCCGTTTTGGCAACGATTTTACCGGTATGTCCCGCCATTGCTTTTGTGTTATTTTATACCGGCCTTCATGCACTGGCCACTGGGGCTTATTTCGGGGAGTGAATCACAGCTGTACTTCGTTGCCTCGCGTTATTTATTACCGGCATCTTTGATATTATTGTGTGTAAGCATCGACTTTAAGGGGGTGTTGAACCTGGGGCCCAAGGCCCTAATTATGTTCGGAGCGGCTACCCTGGGTATTGTTTTGGGTGGTCCGGTGGCGGTTCTGTTGGTGACGCAGGTTTCTCCGGGCTTGATTCCAGTGACCCCCGATGATCTCTGGCGTGGCCTGGCGACTATTGCGGGCAGTTGGATCGGAGGTGGTGCCAATCAGACGGCGATGAAAGAAATATTTGAGGTAGGGGATAACCTCTTTGCCTCAATGATTGTGGTCGATGTGGTTGTAGCCAACATTTGGCTGGGGTTTCTGCTCTACGGAGCCGGTATCTCAGATCGAATTGACCGACGGTTGAAAGCCGATAATTCAGCTATTGCTGATTTGCGGCAACGCGTAGAAGATTATCAGAGAAGCGTGGCGAAAATACCCACGACGACGGAAACCTTCATACTTCTAGCGGTAGCTTTTGGTGGTACTGCCCTGGCGCACTGGGGCGCTGATTTGGTTACTCCGGCCATGGAAGGCTTTAGGGCTTCGCTGGAGGCGGCAAGGCTGGATTCTTTAATGTCTGGTTTTTTCTGGTTAATCGTATTTGCCACGACCCTGGGCCTCGGCCTTTCGTTCACCCGGGCACGCCGGCTGGAGGGGGTAGGCGCTTCCCGGTGGGGATCTGTATTTATCTACATTCTGGTGGCGACGATTGGGATGCAAATGAATTTAGGCGAGGTTTTGCAAAACCTGGGCCTATTTGCCGTCGGTATTGTCTGGATGCTTATTCACGTTGCGATCCTGCTGATTGTGGCAAAAATCATACGTGCTCCCTTCTTCTTTGTAGCCGTAGGGTCGCAAGCCAACGTAGGGGGCGCTGCTTCGGCACCGATTGTAGCCTCGGCGTTTAGTCCTGCCCTGGCGCCGGTAGGTGCATTAATGGCCGTACTTGGTTACGCTTTGGGAACCTATATGGCTTATGTATGTGCCCTGTTGATGCAGGCTGTCGCTACTTAGTCGAGATCGGTACGGCTTAGGATGTTCATCACTTCGGGACAGATGTCGCGCATGAGTGGCTCTACATCAGATTGTTGGGTGTCGAGGGCCTCTCCGTAGGTTTCTTCCAACTGGTCAATGCACGCATCGGTTTCTTCGGATTGTTCCTCAAGGCGATCCATTAGATTCTCGAGGGCTTCCATAGTAGTTGGTTGTGTTTCCATCGCTTCCATTTCTTTATAGGCATCGGCCATGGGGCGCATACACGTGCACAGGTCGCGTGCCATATCTTTTGGGTCGACAGATTTTTGACAGCTGAACAACGTGGTTAGAGCCATTATTCCGGTGAGGAACGGCCAGGGGGAATGTGTTTTTATCATTCTAATTTCTATTTGGTTTGCAGGGGTATGGCTTTCCGCCAACCGGTTTTCTTTTGGAAAGTAGTTAATTCCGATCAATCAGCTGGTTTTTCGTACCATTTTTTTAATGTTTTGGCGGCCAGTTTGTTCTGCGGGGTATAGTCTTTTCGCCGGTATGCACTGCGGCGGCCTTCGTACGGGTACCATTTCCATAAAAAGCCACCGGCCCAGGCCTGGTCATCCCAAAATTCCTGAAACAACGCTTCTATAGCATTGGCTTGTGCCTGCTCGTTGATGTTGAGCTCGCGCCTTTGCTCTTCTAATTCCCAGGTGCGGGAAGCACAGCCGTCGACGCTCATATAGCCGAATTCCGTAAACAAATAGGGACGTTGGTAAGCGTGCGCGGTGTGGAGCATGGCCCGGTGTTGCTCTTTCCAGGCTTCTCTCAAATGGGAAACCTCCGGGGTACTCTTTTCGGAGAGTGGGAAGTAGGCATCAATACCAATATAGTCTAGTTTATCCCAAAAGGTAATCGTGCTGTATTCATCCCAGTTGGCCGCGTAGGTGAGGGGGCCGGAGTAGATTGCGCGGATATCCTGGATTAGCTGTCGCCAAAAAACGGGCCTTTCGTGAGTACTGGCTTTAAATTCGGTGCCAATACAAAACAGGTCGACCTGTAGGCTGTCAGCAATCTGTGCCATCGGCAGGATATACTTCCGGTAACTGTTTTCCCATTGCACCCACTCCTGTTCCGTATCGAAGGCAATAGCTCCGGTCCAACTGCGTGGGACGTACACCTGCGGTTTTAACATCACGCTGATCCCCTCTTCCTGTGCCTGATGAATAGTCTTGATAGTGCCTTCCGGGCGTTCTCCCCACCACTGCCGCTCACTGTCAAAATGAACAACTGTTTCTCCGGGAAGGGTAAAGCCATACGGAATGACGGCAATCCAGTCGGCTCCGGATTGCCGGACGTCGACCATGGCGGAATCGCCAAAAGGCCTGGGTGGGGCGACAAAGCTGAGCCCCTGCATGATTTCCGGGCGGCTGGGAGGGGTAGATAAACGGGCAGCTTCCATGCCGGGCCGGCAGGTGTCAAGTACTAAGATGCTGCCGAGCAGCAGTAGGGTGTGGGTGATTTTCATGTTGGGTATCTTCAGTCAACTAGGCCAGGAAAACAGCCGGATCGGGGCAGTTGTTGCGGTATTTGGTAACATCTCGTGGTGCACAAACGCCGGGATAGTCGCCGCGCATACCTTCCAGGTCTCTGATCAACTGAAAATGTAAATGCGGTACCCAGCCTCCGTTTTCATCAGGATCACCAAAGCGGGCTATCATTGTTCCCCGTGCTATGGCTTGCCCCGGCTGCCACCCGTCGAGCGAGGCTTTGCTCAAATGACCATAGAGTGTATAAAAGGTGTCTTTACCCAGGGTGTGTTCCAAAATGATGGTACCACCATAATCAAGGGGTTGGTCATTATACTGAAAGCTATGGATTTGCCCGTCAAGAGGCGTAAAAACTTCCGTGCCGGCTTCTTGCCATAAATCCAGGCCCAGATGAATTGTACGGGCTGTTTCCGGGTTGGTAAAGTGAGGGCTGCGTTGATAAATGGCGCGATCCTCCAGATAGCCTCCATAGAGGATAGCTGCGCCGCTCTGTTGGTGGCAAAAATCGATATAGCGTTCAAGTCCGGCAAACGTATGCACCGCAAATTCCGAACATTTCTCCTCCTGTACACTCAGGTCAACCGGTGCGTAATCAGCAGGGGTATACGCCTCTCCAAGTAGTGGAAAGGGATTGGCACTTCGAATAGTCGTTAGGATAGGGTCAGACATACCGTGTTTTTTCTAAAAAATAGATTTCTTTTTTTGGATTTGCGAATCTACTAATATTAAAGATAAAATAAATCAAATATTGACAATTTGGCACTAAAAAGTGTTAATAGGTATTAAAAATGTAAATTTTTACATTTTTTATTAATGAATTTGCATAAAAAGCATTCTTGCTTTACATTTGTTATATCCGAAAGAGGAAAAGGAGATGTGAAGTATGAAGTATGAAGTATGAGGTATGAGGTATGAAGTATTACCTCGAACCTTGAACTTCACACTTCGTACCTCAACACACTGTGAGGTGATGAAACTCAGGCAGCCATGCCCTCTGGTCTCGGGGGTGGGGAGCGTGAAACAAAGCCTTAACCGGCCTAATTGCCCCATGGAGGTTCGAATCCTCCCCTCACAGCTCAGCGTATTTATCGTGGCAAGCGGCCGTGTTTGAAGAACACGGCCGCTTACTTTTTTTAAGGAAAGTAGGGTTACTGCTTTTAGCACCTGTTCAACAGGGGAGCACTTTTATCCGTCAGTGAGGATGAGGTGTTTGCTTGGTTATACAGGTAAACGTGTCGTATCAGGTATTATGTATTCGGTAAGCTTGTCGGAGAAGTGGGATGGAAAAAGTCGGCAACCCCTGAATGAGAATAGTGATAAACTAGTGAGTATAAGTGTTGCAGAGGTTGCCGCTACGTGTAACGCCTATATCATCAAACCAATAGGAATACGAAGGAGAAGTCGAAAACGCTGCCCTGTGCTCTGAATTGTTTTAAGATTGCGTTTCCACAATCACTTTAAGTTGCTCTAAGTGCTGGTGCTTTTGAGGTTGTCGGCGTCGGGTATTGGTTGCCGTAAAGAACTGGTGATTTTCCAGAAAGGTAATTTGCCGTCGATTCCAGTCTTGTTCGTCATCGAGAATGCCATATGCTTTCAACTCGAGAAACAAGTTGCGGGCAATGGGGAAGAAATCATCTCGCCCCAGGTAGTCGAGATCCGCATCGCACAGAATCTCCCCCAGGAGGTTGTCTGGTGATTGCGGGATGCGGGTTGCCATGATCATGCGGTTGATGCGGGAGATGTCTTCGTCAGAATAGCCAAACCGGGGTAAGATGTTTTCTGCAATGCGGCAACTGTGCCATTCGTGCTGCTCATTACTTCGCATGAATCCGGAATCGTGAAAGAGGGCAGCGGTTTTTACGAGTTGGGTAGCGTGGGGAGGAATATTTTCGCAGTGGCATAGCTCTTTAGCTACGCGCAGTACATCAAGAGTATGCCACACACTATGATAAGTAAGCTTCGGAGAAAGATTCTTTTCTAACTGCTCCAGAATGGTCGTTTTGGCTGCTTTATAGTTCATTTAGAACTGTGTTGATCCTCCATATAATTATTTTGTCAAGCGTATGGTCTGCTGTTGCTGTATTTTCGAGTGTTAACTTAACAAAAAGTAAAGAAAAAAAAGATGTGGATTGCTTTGTATTAATTGTTTTTAAGACAAAGTGACCATAAAACTATCAGGTGATCTCTTTTAAACACAGGTAAACTTAGGGTGGAAAGATGTTTTGCACCTCGAAGGATGTTTTGAGATGGCTCTGGGCCGCTGGAATTTTCTTTATCCCTCGAGGTGCAATCTTGTCATTAATCTAAAAGTACCACACCGGTAGCTAAAAATTTGAGCTCTTCTTTAGATTCCGTGATAGCGGCGATTTCCTCTTTTGATTTTCCAGCATCTTCGGCGTAGTGCCGCAGTTCTTCTATAGGCGTTACTTCCCGGTATGCTTTTCCAGTAATAATGACTTTGCGTCCCGCAATATCCTTGGGGACAAAAAAGCCGTAATCTTTGAAGCGTACCATCATAGGGTTGGCCTCGCTGGAGGTTGATGAGGTGAGGCTCATCCAACAGCCTTTTGCCTGGCATACTTCCGTAACGGTTGCTTCTACTGTGACCTGTACCGAATCCTGGCTGGCCATATCAGCCAATAACACATCATAGCTGATGGCATCTTCGGTGTCTACCGGTCCGCCGAAATTTTCTTCGGCCTGGGCTTCAAGGCCATTTGTTAACAGTGTGCCAAAGGCCACTAAGAGAATGGTAAGGAGTGTTTTGTTTTTCATAATCTATAGGTTTAATACATCAATTAACAGTTGTTTGAACGTTACAGATTCGCACACAAGTATACAGGCTTTTCTACACACAGTGATAGAAGGGGGATGCCTTCCCCGGCCCCTAGGGCAAATCTACCGGTAACCTACGAAGTCTGACGTTTCTCAAATGTAATGTCTTTTCGCGGACAATTAACACTGTCCAACACAATATATCCGTAGGCAGACGGATTATTAATATGGAAAAATTGTACATGTATTAATCCAACATTAATCACCTATATGCATAGAACCGCTACACAAGAAAAAGTTCTTCCAAAGCTTAGAAAACACAGGAATGAAAAAGAGGTATTATTTTATTGTCCTGGCGGTACTCGCAACCATGTCCGTAGCCCGGGCGCAATTCACCTGCGTTAAAGGGGATTGCTATTCGGGACACGGAGTTTGCGTTTTCCCCAGTGGAGCTCGCTATGAGGGTGATTTTAAGAAGGGAAAGATTCATGGACTGGGAACCCTCCACTTTTCCGATGGCCATACCTATATCGGCAACTGGTACGACCAAAAACGCCATGGTCGGGGTCGGTTTCGCTTTGCCAGCGGTGATGAATACCTGGGCGATTTCTACGCCAATGCGATGGAAGGACAGGGGGTAATGACTTATGCTAACGGCAATCGCTACGATGGAGCATGGAAAAACAACCTGCCTCATGGAGAGGGCACATATGAATTCACCAATGGTAATAAGTATGTGGGATACTTTGTCGACGGTAAATTCCACGGTCGGGGGACGATGTTTTACGCCGACGGCGCCAGGTATGAAGGCCAATGGAAGGATAATTTACGTCATGGCGAAGGAGTTCTGACCAAAGGTAATGGTGTAGTGGAATCGGGATATTGGGAAGATGATGAGCTGATATATGCCGGGCCGGTGCTTACACAAGAAGAACGTGCCGATGCCCAGGCTAAAGATGAGGCGTTTGCCCAGGTGCCACGGTTGCGCAATTGCAACATCGAATACTGTGCTGAAGGTCGCGGAGAGTATCATTATTCCGATGGCACCCACTATGTCGGCACTTTTTTTAAGGGTAAACCGCAAGGGGAGGGCACGGTGCGCTTTCCTAATGGCAACCGTTATGAGGGAGAATGGCAACAACACGCTCCTCATGGCCGGGGCACGATGCACTACGTCAATGGTCGTGTGTTACAAGCCCAGTGGGAGCGGGGAAGCCCGATAGAAATTCTACTTACCGATGAGACAGAGTCGCCCGCAGCCTCAGCCCGGGAAGAAGATGTTGAAAATGACGTGAACGTTTGGGCAGTGGTCATCGGGGCCTCCCGCTATCAACATATGCAATCGCTCAAATATACTGACGATGATGCCTATCAATTGTTTGCTTTTCTGAAAAGTCCCTACGGTGGGGCGGTACCCGACCAGCAAATTCGATTGTTGGTTGATGAAGATGCCACCCGTGTGAATATTCTATCGGCTATGCGCCAAACGTTTTATCAGGCCGATGAAAATGACGTTATTATATTTTATTTTTCCGGTCACGGAATACAGGGGGCTTTCCTACCGGTTGATTACGATGGATTCAACAACTCGTTGCTGCACGATGAGGTGCGCGAAGTCATAGATCAATCCGATGCCCGCCACAAATTAGTAGTAGCTGATGCCTGCCATGCGGGAAGTTTATTTATTCGGCGTACTCCGGCCCATCAAATTTTGGAGCGCTATTATGAAGCATTCGAGAATACGAGCGGAGGTCTGGCGTTATTAATGTCATCAAAAGGTGAAGAATTTTCCCTCGAAGACAATGGCTTGCGGGCAGGTGTATTCAGTTATTACCTGATCCGGGCTATGAAGGGAGCCGCTGATAATGATTACAATGGAATTGTTACCGTACAGGAGACGTATCGGTACGTTCGCAGAAATGTTCAAATGTATACCGGCTACGTGCAAACCCCATTACTATTGGGTGATTTCGATGAACTCATGCCCATCTCCGTAGTCCGGGAATAGTTAAGGGGCAAAAACCGATGCGTTATGAAAAAGTATTATGTAATTCTGGTGTTGCTGCTGAGTATCGCAGCTAACCTGGGCGCTCAGTGTATTTCCGGCAATTGCCGCACGGGTAGTGGCGTCTATATTTACCCGTCGGGTGCCCGTTATATTGGAGCTTTTGCCGATGGTCGACGGGAAGGTCTGGGTACGTGCTACTACAGTAACGGCAGCCGCTTTTTCGGATACTGGCATCATGACCGTCCGGAGGGAGAAGGCGTAATGACCTACAACGATGGCCGGGAAATTAAAGGAGAATGGCGCCGGGGCGAACTCAAAGTGGAGCGCCCTGAGTTGTCTTTCCTGCAGCCGGCAAATCGCCGGTTTCCCAAAACTGGCTGCCTTTCGGGTGATTGCACCAACGGACAGGGGGTCTTTGTCTATCCCGATGGTAACGTATACAGCGGCGATTTCAAAACGGGAAAACGCCATGGGTTTGGCGAGTGCTATTTTGCCGGAGGCGCACATTATAAAGGGCGTTGGCAAAACGATATGCCTGATGGTAACGGGACTATGGTCGAGGCCGACGGTAAACGCAAGACGGGATTATGGAGTCGTGGTGCTTTGGTTGCTGCGGAAGGAACGATTGTCGTGCGGCCGGAAAGTGAACGCCGCAAAACGGCAGGGTGTGTGACCGGGAACTGCGAAAATGGCGTCGGTACTTATATATTTAAGGATAAAAGTCGGTACGTAGGGTCGTTCCGCAATGGATTACCCCACGGTCAGGGGAAGGTTTTTTATGTTAATGGTCAGGTCTATGAAGGACGCCTGGAAAAAGGCTCGCTCCATGGTAAAGGGGTCATGACATCACGCGACGGGCGGGTCATTGCCGGCTATTGGGAAGAAGGGGCATACGTGCAAAGCATCGCTACGGAGACTGATTTGCCAGAACCGGATAAACCGCAGAAGGTTAAAATCTGGGCGGTGGTCATTGGTATCGCTGCTTATCCGCATATGCCGCCTCTATTTTATACTGACGATGATGCCTATCAATTTTATGCGTTTTTGAAAAGCCCTGAGGGCGGTGCTGTTCCCGACCATCAGTTGCGACTTCTGATCGACGAAAATGCAACGCGTTCCCGGATCGTTGCGGCTATGCAGGATATCTTTAGCAAAGCAGGCCCCAACGATATTGCCATCCTGTATTTTTCGGGTCATGGAAAACCGGGGGCGTTCCTGCCCTACGATAATAATGGGGAGCTGAATAAAATTTACCATCAGGAAATTACGCAGATCCTCGAGCAAAGCTCAGCCAAAGTGAAGCTGTGTATTGCTGATGCCTGTCATTCCGGAGGCATGTTTGCCAGCCGGGGGAGCTATGCCGCTCTTGATACCTATTATGAACATTTGGCGAAAGCCGAGCGGGGTTGTGCCCTGATTTTATCCTCAAAATCGGATGAAACTTCCCTGGAGGCCAAGGATGTGCGACAAGGGGTGTTCAGCCACTACATGATTCGCGGACTCAAGGGCGAGGCCGATGCTAATGACGATCAGGTGGTAACTATCATGGAGGTCTTTAACTACGTCTACCATCGTGTGCGTCGCTATACTAACAATCGGCAGTCTCCCATTATCAAGGGAGATTTTGACCGCGATATGCCCATTGGAACGGTTCGAGCTCAATAAGTAAGGCCTTAGGGTTCGTGTAGTTGTCTGTGAATAAATAGCTGTTTTTCAAAATTTTGTGTTTAAGTAATGGCTTTAAAAATGCGCTAGATGTCGTATTTAGGGTCTGAATTTGATCAGTCCTGACACAACGCTTCCCCCGACAGCTTGTTTTTGGATCATACTTTTGGCGAGCCTTTGTCGCTTTAGCCTTCCCATCTGATAACCAAATAACAAAAACAGATGAATACGAAAGTTTCCAATGCAGTTGGTATTGATGATATGGCTCTATACGTCCCTTCCTTATATTTGCCCATTAAATCGCTGGCTGAAGCCCGGTCGATTGAATATCCCAAACTGAATAAGGGGCTCGGCCTACAGGAAATGAGCGTCACCGACGTACATGAAGATTCCGCAACCATGGCGGCTAATGCTGTTTTGGAACTTATTGAGCGCAATCAGCTCCATCCCGCCTCGATTGGGCGTATTTATCTGGGAACAGAAAGCGCGTTGGATGGTGCCAAGCCGACCGCGACCTATACGCTGGAAATGTTGCAGCAATATCTCGAGCCCGTCTATGGCCCTGATTGCCTGTTGCATTGCGATGTAATTGATATGACTTTTGCCTGCATCGGTGCCGTTGATGCCATGCTAAACTCCCTCGATTGGATTCGCTGTGGAGAAGATCGTCAGGCCATTGTGGTGGCTACCGATGATGCCCGCTACGACCTGGCAAGTACCGGCGAATACACTCAGGGCGCCGGCGCCGTGGCAATGTTGCTCAAACAGCAGCCCCGGCTACTGACGATCGGTGATGCCGTGGGCACAGCGACCAGGCCCGTACATGACTTTTTCAAGCCCCGGCGTAGTGTCCGCAAACGCGACTTGCTGCAGGAAGCGCTGAGCCTTGCCGGTCAGCCCGATGTCGATGTCGATGCCCTTTTGGCAAGCCTTGATGATCAACTGGAGCAGCACGGCGTCCTGGACGCGAACGAAGATATTCTGCAGCTGCATAAAGATACCCCCGTCTTCGATGGTCCGTATTCTAATGACTGCTATCAGGAGCGGATTCGTCAGGCTTTAGCTGACTTTCGTCAAAAAGCAGACCTATCGGCTCAGGAGGCTATAACCGATAACTGGCGCCGCCTGATCTTTCACCTGCCGTATGCCTATCAGGCCCGTCGGATGTTCTCGGAGGTCTTTTTGGCGGAAGCCAAAAAACGCGGCGATGTGGCCACGCTAAGGACAGAATTAGCGATTTCGGAGCCGGAGGCCGATCAATTTGAAGATGATCAGGATTATGCAAAGGCCATGTCGAAATACCTGCGTGCGATCACCAAAACGAACCGGTATCGCCGTTTTGTAGCCGAAAAGATCGAACGCAGTGAGCGCCTTTCTGCCCGCATGGGGAATTTGTATTCGGGGTCTATCTTCCTCGCCCTCATGAGTTCACTGGAAGCTGACCTGGCGGACGGGACTGCTCTCGAAGGGGCTGTATTTGGCTTTTTTGCTTACGGAAGTGGCTCAAAATCTAAAGTGTTCGAGGCGGCAGTACAGCCAGGCTGGAAAGAGGTGGTTCAGCAATTTCAAACGAACCAAAAACTCGAGCAACGCACCGTTCTGGATTATGCGACGTACGAAGCAATACATCGTGGCAGGCTAGTAGACAGCGTAGCGCCGGTGCAGGGCTCTTTTTATCTGGCAGATATTGAAACGACTCCGGGTGTTCGTCAGGGAGCCCGTACTTACAGCCGCTGGGAAAGCTCAAAAGTACACGCGGAATAGTATCAGGTATCGGGCAAGCTGGTTAAAGGCTCTGCCTGGAAAGGTTAGGTGTTAACCTCTACGTTGTGTTTGTACTCTTTACCTCAGGGGCACGTTGCTTCTAGAGGCAGTACACATATATGTTAGGCGGAGCGTACCTGCCGGGGACGTATCACCAGCAACAGGCAGGCCAGTACGTTCATGCTCCCGTGCAGTGCATACATCCAGGGAATACTGAGAAAAGCCAGGTCAAAGAGAAAGCGATTGGCATAAAGGAGCGCCAGTATCATGCTACCCATCAGTAAAATGCTTCCGGCTAAAGCCGGCAGGGTGTTCCAGCGAGCAGCTTGCAGGCTATTGCCCATTTGCCAAAAGGCCAGTCCCATTCCAGATAGGGCCATGAAGGTGGCCAATATACCCTCTATCCATTTGGGGCCATCCAGATGAGTGACGACGATGCCTATGGCTACGAGGGGAATACCGGCAATAACGCCCCAGGCGACCATCCGGTGTATCGCTGTGCGCTCCCTGGCTAGCAAATAACTGGCTACCACGGGAAGAATAAATCCGGCATAATGGAAATGAGTCGCCGTCAGCAAGACAATAGTATCGTCGAAGCCAAGCGGTTGAATCTCCAGCCGGTCGGCCAGAGCCCAGGCACTACCGATTGGCAGATAAAAAAAGGCGCAAAGACGCGCAAAATCGCTTAGGGATGGACGTTGTGCTTCGATAGTCAGGTAATGACGCATCGCTAGCAAAGCAGCTGCCATCGTCCACGCCAGCCACGGCGCAGCAGTCCATGCCGTCCAGCCGATATTGGGTAGGCAGTAGGCCAGACAAAACAGCAGGACGGAGGGAAAATAGAGCCACCGTAACAGCCCCGGCAGATTCGACCATAATCCGCTGACTCGCATGCCCAGGGGAACAATGACTAGTGGCGCTAAGAGAAGCAAGCCGTGTACCCAATTCAGGGTCAGAATATCTTGTGGCCGCATGAACTGAACAGCTAAAATCCAGGCTGCTAATCCTTCCCAAATGGGAATTCTCGCACGCGAAGAAGGGGTGGGTATATCTTTTGCCAGTTCGTTTTCCATGCTTCGTATTATATGGCTTTTTCCTCCATCGCCCAAGACGTCCGGTTACTTTTGATTATTTTCGCCGATCTCAAGATAAATATATGCTGACAAAACTGGTTTTACTGAATAGTTGTTCGTATCAATTATCCGAGTTGGATTTTACCAAAGGCGACTCTATGCAGTTGGTAGGGTCGAACAATGTGGGGAAAAGCTCGCTCATCTATGCCCTGAATTTTCTTTTCCTCGTCAATAAAAACCTCATGAGTTTTAGTGGGGAGCGCTCAGCGGATAAGGAAACCCTGGCGCACTACTTTCCCGAGCCCTCCCGTAGTTTCATTGTTTTTGAAATACGCAAACCTCGCCAGACCTACTGCATATTTGTCCATCGTAAAGGAGACGGTGAGCTGCGTTATGTGCGATTTGATCATCCCTACCAACGGGACATCTTTTTTGCCAAAGCAAAAAAAGGTAAAACCCTACGCGATTTTCGTGGGGTCATCGGTCATTTGAATCGCCAGGCCGTCAAGATACAGAACTATACCCAGCAGCAGGATGTACTGCGCGCAATCTATCAGATTGGCCGTAATAACGACGCGGCGGTGTGGCTGACCAAGTCGAGCAAGACCATCGGGTATTCCAATAGTTTTTCTAAGGTATACCGCTACCTCATTAATTCCAAGTTGATCACTAACGATGCCCTGAAAGACATCTTGCTGATTGCGGATAACCGCGATCAGGAACAGCTCAGCTATAGCCGGCAGAACATTCAACAGATTGATCGCCTGCGTATGGAGAGTCAGAAATTGCAGGTATTGCGTACTATCCGGGAGGAGTTTGATGCTTTTCAGCAAAAATCCCGCACGGTACGTCAGCAATACGATGGGCTCTGTCAACGTGCTGCGGCTTTTCGGGTAAGTGCTAAAAATACGTTGGCTGATTTGCTCATTACCCGGCGAAAAAAAGAAGAGGAGGAAGAAACGCTACGCGATCAACTGCTGGAGAAGGGGCGTGAGCGCGACCAACTCAATCGCCAGATGGGGAGTATGCAGGGGGAGCTGCAACAGATGCGCGTGCAGGTACGCACCCAAAAAGAATCCGCAGCCGCTCTGTTCGCTCTGCCGGCAGCAGAATTACTGCAGCAACAGATTCAAAACCTGGATAGTGAGTTGGAACAGGTGACGTACCGCTTGCGCGATTTTCAGGACTACGGCTCCGAGTCTACTGATAAATTGCACGAACAACTCACCCGGTTGGAGCAGAAACAACAGCGATTGCAGCAACAGCGGGATAAAATTGATGATTGGTTGATTGCCCACATTACAGATCAACCTGAATTGCGCACGCTGTTGCATAGTATTTTGCAACCAGAAATAAGCCGCTTACCCCGCACTGCGATTGAGCAGAAAATTACTTCTGGAGATCGAACAATCCGCCTCTTTGATGGGGCTATCCGGCTGCCCGACGACTTTCCCCTATCCGAAGTGACGGGCCCGGAAGAGTTGGTCGAAGAATCGAGACAGGTAGAACGTGAAGCAGCCCGACTGCGCAAATTAATGGATACGGCTAGCCGGCAGGACGAGTTGCGCCGCCAACGCGAGGAACTGCGCTCCCGCCGGGATAAGGTGCGGCAAGAATGGCAAGCTGTGGAGGGCCTGGCACAGATACAGGAAGACCTGAAAGCCGGGCAGCAAAGCATTACCCGGTTGGAGCAAGAAGAACAGGAGCTAGAGCAAAAACTGGTGCTGTTGCGGGAGACGATGCGCGAGTTGGAAAATGGCATTCAGGTGGTAGGGGATGAGTTGCGGGAGAATCATCAGCGGTATCAGTCGCTGGAGCGCGACCTGCGCACCCTGGATCAATTGCAATTACCCGCCTGGGGAGAAGAAGAAATTGTGCCCACTATTTCTACGGAGGATTTGGAAGGACAACTGCGAGCGCTACAGAAAGATGAACGATCCTTGCGGGAAGAACGCGAGCAGAAAAATCATTTATTTGTTCAGCTCAAGAGTCGTACCGGCTACGATTTGTCCGACGAAGAAGCATTTATTCAAACGCTGGAACAGGAACTGATCTCTATGGATGACAAGGAGCGCAGTATCCGGGCCTTGCTCGATAATATTGCGGTACAATTTGCCAACCCGGCGCGCAAATTCCTGGATTCATACCTGGAATTTCGCGAATTTATTCAGCGTGAGTTTAACCGTAAACTGAGTGAGATTCAGATCTCGAATTTGGAACGCTTGCAAGTAGAACTGGAGCCCAACGAAAAGCTGCAGCAGGATTTGGCGAATATCGCCGATCTATCGCTGCAATCGGAAGGCCTTTTTCGTCTGGAAGATTCGACCAGCAATCGACTGGGGGTATTGCAGCACTATTTGGAAAAAGGCATTGTTGTGCGTTTTGCGGAGCTGTTTAATTTGCGATTGCGCCTGACGGTGAATGGAAAAGAACGATCGGTAGATTTGGCAAAACAGGTAGAGAGTGATGGTACTGACCGCATGTTGCGCCTGATTATCATTATGGTTGTCATTAGCCGGTTGTCGTTGCGGACACCCGACAACCGCGTGGTCTTGTTCATTGATGAAATTGCCACCATCGACGGCAAGAATCGACCTCAGTTGGTAGAATTCTGCCGGCAGCATCACTTCTATCCTATTTTTGCGGCTCCCGATTTTGTAGATGGGTTCGAGCGCTACGTGATGATCCGGCGCAATGCATCGGATCACTTAGTCGTCGAGCAGGATAAGCATTATATTGACGTCGATCGCAAAGCAAAGACCACGGCATGATTTGGAAAGCAGATCCGGATAAGGTATTGCGATTTATCGAAGAGAATTTTGAGCTCTTTCGGCGGCTCTACCGGGCTCAGTTAGATGATAATGTCATTGCCGGTCAGGAATTCGATGACATCGTGCGGGGTAGTGGTGATATTACCGTACGCCGGATGTTCGACTACAAGCTGTTGATTCCGCAGTACAACGACTACCGGTTGTCGGAGTCTCTGCGTCAGTTTATGGCGTTTTTGCTGAGTGAGTTTAAGCCTTTACTGCCGGAAGAGCTGGATAAATACCGCATTTCCCTGGAAGAATTACTCGATCGTATTGGGGGAGCAGGTAAATATCATAGTCCTGTTTTGTTGCGGGAACGGTTGGATGCTCTGTACGATGAGATTCAGCGCTTCCTGGATAATGTGGAGAGTAATACGGGGCAGTTGCTGCGGGCCACGCAGCAACTGAAGACGAATAAAGACCAGATGACTTTTAGTGAGCGGGTGCGGAAAGCCCGGCATTTGATCGAGCATTATATCGAACCGTTGAGTCGCATTCTGGACGTTCACCATCCCCAATCGATTGCGAATGTACTGACGCGTATCTCCACGTTTGTCAATGAGGCTCGCTTTGTTGCGGAGGAACCGCGGATTGCCGATCGCTATACGCAATTACACGATTTGCTGCGGGCAGCGGATCGGCGTATGGTTGATCAGTCGCGTATTATCACCCGGGAGCTGTTGCCGTTAATCGAACGGCTGCAGCGGGAATCGGAAATCCTGAACGGTTGGGTACATTTTCTGGAGCGCCCTTTCCATCGCGACGTACCCCGCCTGCCCAAGCGCGTGACGTTTTCCCTCACGGGGGGGCACCTGGCTACCGAGGTGCAGTTTTTTCTGGAACAATTCATCCGGCGCCCCGAGGCGGTGGTGCTGCGTACGGAAGCGAGTACTCCGGTTAGTCGCACCAATTATTTTGACCGCCGGGCCTACGTGCGTCGGCTGGAAAAAGCATTGCCGGTGGCTAATTATTTTGCGTGGTGCCACGAAGCTCTGACTACTTACGAAGAGCGACCGGGCAGTACGCGCTTTTTTCGCATCTGCAGCCTGGCTTTTGAGGAAGGAGAACAATGGGTTATGCAATTTTCCGATGAGCGCACCCGTATTCAACTGGGTGGTCTCCACCTGGAAATGCCCGTGGTAACCGTGCGTAAAAAGACCTAAAGACACGATTTATCGCGTTTCAAAAAGAACACAACATGACAGAATTTCCCATGGAACACCGGGCTATCGTCGAGGCTCTCCTACAAGAGGGGCGATTTATGCTGGAAGGCGAAAGCGAATTCACGGTACTAAAGGACAATCTGGGTTTCTACCGTTCCTTTTTCACGTCATCTTTTGGCGTAAGCCTTAAATTTTATGGAGATTTTGCTTACCTGGAAAGTAACCGGGAAAATGATGCTTTCTCGCGAGACGTGTGCATTTTTCTGGGCGTATTATCTTACGAACTCGATCGGGAAGGCCGTAATTTGACGGAGGCACTCGCTTTTCAGTCGTTTAGTTTTGAAGAAGTGGAGCAGATGCTGGAGCTCACCTCTTTCCGAGAAATTTTAGAAAGTAGCCGCAATCTGCGCGACCCACTCACCCGGCGTAATTTTTACAATCGTTTACAGCGCCGTCAGATTATCGACCGGCTGGATGAAGAGACGTTCCGGTTCACGGCAGCCCATAAATTATTTCAGGAGTTTGCGCGCGAATTGGCTAAAGTTAGAGAAGCCACGCTTACGGAGGAAGAGTAACCGCTCCTTAAACCACCGGGTAAATAGTTAGAATTACTGCTCGTTTTTGCTTATATTCGCAGGGTAAAAGTTCTAAAAAATCGTAGAAAAGCCCATCACTACTCCATCCACGTATACTCAGGATTCCCCCAGTAAAACACAATCATAACCAAAAACACACAACTAATGATGAATCGGTACCTATTGCTAATATGGTGGGTTGTACCCCTGGCAATTATTATTCCAACCGTTCAACTTTCCGCTCAGTGCTCTTACAGTTGCAAAGACGATGTCGTGATCACGATTCCGGATTCCGGCAGTTACACGCTGCAGGTTGCCGATTTGTTGACGCTTGATCCTGCGGGTTGTTTGCCGGTGGAAGATTTGTACGTAGAGCCGGCAACGCTCACGTGCGATCAGGCCGGAGAGGCTGTAGAGTACAAAATCGTAGTGAAAGGCCTGGAATTTGTCCTTTGTTCCGGCCAATTGGAAGTAGCTGGTGCAAAAGAACCCCAGGTATTCGCCCGGGATTCGGTCACCTTCGCGTTGCCGCCCAATCAAAGTGAACTCACCATTGATCCGGTATCGCTGGTCGATCGTATTGTCGATGGAGGGTGCGCCGGAAGTGCGGGAACGCTGGCCGTCGAACCCTCCGTACTGGACTGTGACGATGTTGGACGCCCCATTAACTATCGATTGCGCTGGCAAGGCTCTAATGCAGTTGTGGCCAGCGGTCGCATATTCTTGATTGACCCAACCCCGGCTCAGGTTTCTGTGGTGGATAACTTTACAGTAATTCTGGATAATAACCGGCCCCGAACGCGGGTACGCTCCGAGCTGTTGGTTACGACTCTGGAGGACAATTGCCTTTCTTTCGGTGATTTGGCCGTTGAGCCCGAATTTGTAGATTGTACGGATGCTAACCGTACCCAGCCCTTTGTTATTTACAATGCGACTACCGGTGATTCACTGGCGGGGGGGCTTCTCAATGTGCGGGATACGTCTGCTACCGCCCTGGAATGTGTCGATACGCTGGGGGTGACGCTTTCTGAGAACGGATTTCCTTCTTTTTTCCGACCGGATGATGTAATTGTTCAATTGTCTGACAACTGTGTATCTCCGGGAGACCTGTACGTGACGCCACAATTGCTCGATTGTGGCGCTGTCGATACGCTGACCACCTATGAACTGAAAATAGAAGCAACGGATGAAACGCTGTGCCAGGGTACCATTCGCCTGCGTGACGAGTCCCTGCCAGTAGTGACCTGTGCCGGTGATCTCACGGTGGAAATACCGGCCAACAAAGAGACGTTAACTCTGGACGCAGAGGATTTAATTACCCGCATGTCGGATAATTGCCTGGAGGTAAGTGATTTGCTTGTGTCACCCAATCTGAATTTTACCTGTGATCAGGTCGGAGATACCATCGCGTATACTATTCTGACTCCCGACTTTGTAACGCTGTGTGGAGGCAATGTCATTGTTCAGGATGAGCGTAACGAATCGCTGAGCTGTGAGCCATCTGTGACCATTGATCTGCCCGACAATTCGTTTGAGCGCCCGGTAGTCCTCGATGATGTCTTACTTAATGACAACCTCTCTTGTGCTACGAGCAATGATTTACAGCTCACTCCGATATCAGTAAACTGTGGTACGGTTGGTAGTACAGTGCCTTATGTGCTATATTCTACATCTCGCCAGGATACCGTTTGCACCGGAACGATCAGCGTGGTGGATACTTCCGCACCGGAGATCACATGCCGCGATACCGTAGAGGTTTTTCAAAACAGGAATGGTCGTCCGGTAAACGTCCGGATCGGACAGGTCCTGGAGTCCTTTGCTGATAATTGCCTTACGGAAAATGACCTGACAGTACAAATTCCATCCATTCCCTGTTTCGTGGGGAATGCTGAGCTAGACTATGTTGTAGAAGCTACAGGAGGAGATACGCTTTGCCGTGGTGTTGTTCTGGTACGTGACACCTTCCCGCTACTGTTGGAATGTAAAGATACCCTACAGGTAATGCTCAATGCCGACGGTAGCATGCCCGATTTAAAGGCAGATAATGCGGTGGAAAGTATCACCGATAATTGCTTTTCGCTCAATAACCTTTACCTGGATATTGATGAGTTTGATTGTACCGACATCGGAGATGAGTCGCTGACGTACACCGTACGCGCCGACTTTATCAACCGTCGTATGTGTTCGGGTAAGGTACAGGTCATTGATGAAACACCACCGGTAGTCACCTGCCAGGATACCTTTATGGTTGAGCTGGGAATGAATGGGGCGGCACCTGCGCCTTCCCTTGATCAGTTGATGACCGGGTTTACTGATAATTGCTCCTCACCATCGACCCTGACACTGGAAGTTGCGGATAGTTTCTTCTGTGCCGACCAAAGTGGACTGCAGAAGTACCGCATATTACTGGCAGATGACACAGAAGCGTGCGTCGGAAGTATTCAGGTTGCTGATGCCAACGCACCCGCGATTACCTGTCAGTCTGATGTTGTCGAATTATTTCTGCCCGAGGACAGTGATGCGGTGTCGATTACCGCCGACCTGTTCCTGACCAGTTTCGGCGATAATTGTTCATCCGCCGATGTGCTGGCAGTACAACCGTCGGTCGTGCGGTGTGACCAATCAGGAGATACGCTGACTTATACGATTACCTGGCCTTTTACCGGCGAAGTCCTATGTACGGGTGATTTTGTCGTACGCGATACCACGCCGCCGGCTCCCGTATGCATGGAAAATATATCCTATAACCTGCCAGTGAGCGGATCATCCAAGGTGCTCAGTGCATCAGATGTTATCCTTTCTCTTAACGATAACTGTGCCACATTTGACGATTTCACATTGGATATGCGTCAACCTGGCTGTGAGGATGTTGATCAGGCAATACCCTACCAACTTCTTTTCACAGAAACAGGAGAAACCGTGTGTAGTGGTTCCGTATCTGTGGTGGACACCCTGCCGCTGTCTATCGAGTGTAAACAGCAGGCAGTATACGTATTACCAGAGGGCGATGTGCCGTCGGTGATTTTCCCGGAAGTGGTTATTGAGTCTTTCTCCGATAATTGCTTTGGTATTAATGACCTGCGACTGACACCGTCTAATTATGACTGTGCTGAGGCGGGGCAGCCTTTACCCTACAATCTGACGGTGGCGGCAACTGGTGATACACTTTGTTCAGGTGTTCTGACGATCATTGAGCGGCAAGCTCCCGTAGTATCATGCAAAGAAAACGTAACGGTGCGTATCTCCGAGGTAGGAGACAATATTGATATTAGCCCGGGTGATGTCATTACGGGAATCGATGAAAACTGCACCTCTATCTTTGGCCTTTCAGCCTCCATTACTCCGGCGGTAGTTGGGTGTGACGAGGCAGGGCGAATGATTCCCTATACGGTGACGGTAGAAGATGCCTCGCGGAATAAAGGACGCTGTAACGGAACGATAACCGTTCTCGATGATATGGATCCGGTTGCGGTTTGTAAGGACAGCATGACGGTGGAACTATCTCGCGATGGTTTTACTTTCCTTAATCCCCGGACGTTGGATGCGGGAAGCACCGATAATTGCAACTCGCCATTCGAGCTGCGGTATAATCTTTCTCCGGCACTCTTCAATTGTGATGATGTAGATCAAACATTTGATGTAACTCTTCGCGTACGCGATCGCGCCGGCAACCAAAGTACCTGCGAATCGGTGGTTTCGGTTGTTGGTCCTCAGGATACTATGGCTGTGGAAATCATTTCACCGCAGGTATTAGACTGTAATAGTACAGCCGTATATAGAGCCAATGTGATTAATGGAGGATTTTTTATGCGCTACCGCTGGCAGCTGGTCAGTGGTGCTGATCGGGGGTGGCGAATCATCTCCAGTATTTCCTCGCGTAATATCCGGCTGCAAACCGGGGAAGGTGAAGTTAAACTGGCCGTTACCGCAGAAAATATCGGCGGTTGTAGCGTGACCACAACAATTACAGAAAATTGCAATGAGGGTGTTGCTGGTGGAGTAGCTGTATTAAATCATGTAGCGCAAAACGGGCAAGATACGGAAATGACGCTTTTCCCGAATCCAACGGACGACCGTTTACAAGTGCGGTTGCCGCAATGGCAGGGCGAGTTGAGTTACCGCATTCACAATATGCAGGGAGTACTAGTGCGTCAGGTTGGTACGCATTATGTGGATCTGCGTGACGAAGTCGATGTCTCGCAGTTACCACCGGGCACCTATATGCTCACTGTCGACCGGGCCGATCAGGCTCCACTGACCCGGCGCTTTGTGAAGCGCTAGTGTTTTGCTAGAGCAATAAGTAAGGCAAGCCCCGGTGACCAATTCTATTTGGTCACCGGGGATCTTTAATGCCCGGGTTAAGCAATAGGAACTTTTTGCTCTTTCGCACCTTAGCATGGGAAAACACAACCATGACCCCCAAAAAACTACGCAACACCAGCAAGTTTCTGAGTCTGCTGCTGCGGCACAAACCGCAAATTGTTGGCCTTGATCTCGACCCGGAGGGCTGGGCCGATACACAGGAGCTCCTGCAAAAGATCAACGCCCACGGCCACATCCTCACCCTCGAGGAATTGCAGCAGGTGGTCGCGCAAAACGATAAACAGCGTTTTGCTTTTTCGGCTGATGGTACGCGGATTCGCGCCAATCAGGGACACTCTGTGACTGTTGACCTGGACCTGCATCCTGTAGCGCCGCCTGAGGTGCTCTACCACGGCACCGCTGAGCGCAATCTGTCGTCCATTCGCGAAAAAGGTCTGCTGAAAAGAAAACGCCACCACGTCCACCTATCGCCGGACGAACTTACGGCACGGAAAGTTGGTATGCGCTATGGCAATCCCGTGGTACTGTGTGTCGCGGCTGCCCGCATGCATGCCGAAGGAGCGGTCTTTTATCAGTCTACTAACGGCGTCTGGCTGACGGACGAAGTGCCCGTGGTCTATATTGGTTTTTGACGTAAGTCAGGTGCTGAAGCCAGGCGGCTACAGGTGATAGATGTTTAGGGATGTAGGTTCGTTCTTTTCATGTATGTTAGAAATTCTATTCAACCATGTTCAAATTATTATCCTATGGCATCTGACCAGCAATTTGTTGATTTTGTAGTGGACCAAATTGATGGCGTTGGTGAGATAATCGCTAAAAAGATGTTTGGTGAATACGGCATTTATGCTGACGGAAAGCTTTTTGCTTTGATTTGCGACAACAAATTCTATGTAAAGCCCACCGCAGCTGGACGCCATTTTATCGGTGATGTAGTAGAAGCGCCTCCCTATCCGGGCGCAAAACCACAATTTCTTATTGAAGAGAAATTGGAGGATCGCGAGTGGTTGAGCAGGTTTATTCAGGTATCTTTGCCTGAATTGCCAATGCCTAAACCCAAAAAGCGCAAAAAGTGAGGTAAGTACCGTTAGGATTTTATTTTAATCCATGCAAGCGCTTATATTCGAGTCATGGCGTATGATAAGTGGCAAGCAAAATGGTCGAATCAATACCCGGCAATACAAGACCTGGCTCGTAAGGCCCGCAAGCGTATCCCCCCCGTGGCCTGGGCTTATCTGACGTCGGGTACCGGCGATGAAACTTTGCTGGATAAGAACCGGGAAGCTCTGCGCCAGATTACCTTCTTACCCCGGTTTTGCCAGGGAGAGCTGCAGGCACATACTGAAACCACTCTTTTTGGACAGACCTATCGGGCGCCTATCGGCATGGCACCCGTCGGGCTGACCGGGCTGATGTGGCCCCGGGTAGAGCAGTATCTGGCGGCTACGGCTAAAAGACTGGACATCCCATACTGTCTGAGTACGGTGGCAACAGAAACGCCCGAGGTGGTAGGGCCGCTGGCCGGGGAAATGGGTTGGTTTCAGTTGTACCCACCCCGCGATGCGGCTCTGCGCGATTCTCTGCTGGAGAGGGCGCAGGAGGCTGGCTTCAAGGTGTTAGTGGTGACGGCTGATGTGCCCATGGCCAGCCGGCGCGAGCGCACCAAGCGTGCCGGCCTGACCATGCCGCCCCGCATCTCACCCCGTATGCTCTGGCAGGGCATTACGCATCCGGCCTGGAGTTACCATACTTTACGGCATGGCTTACCCCGCCTGCGCACCGTAGAGCACTATACCAACAACAATAACATTCGCTTCGTCAGCGGCTTTGTCGGTAACCGCCTGGGCGGTACGTTGGATTGGGACTACTGTCAGGAGCTTAAGGATCTGTGGGACGGCCCGGTTGTCTTGAAGGGCATTTTACATCCGAGGGATGCGGCCAAAGCCGTGGACATTGGTTTGGACGGCGTCTATGTCTCCAACCACGGTGGTCGTCAATTTAACGGGGCGCCGGCAGCGATTGATGCCCTTCCGGGAGTTGTCGAAGCAGTAGGCGGGCGGGTACCGGTGCTGTTCGACAGTGGTATTCGTACCGGGCTCGATATCATGCGGGCCCTGCATCTCGGGGCTGATTTTGTGCTGGCAGGGCGGCCCTTTGTGTACGGGGTGTCAGCCCTGGGCCGCTACGGGGCCGATCATGCCGCCCATATTTTTATCGACGACCTGAAGAATAATATGGTGCAGGTGGGAGCCGCCACGGTGGAGGAGTTGCGGAAGGCGGAGCGGACAGAAATGCCGTAAGTCAGCAATAGTTTTTTGTGAAAGCAAAACTTAGATTCTTCTCCGATCCGGAATGAATTGCCGCAGGTAGGTTGCCGTTTGCAGTAGGGCCGCTTTGCGATCGTCCAGCGTGCCCTCGTAGGCCCGGTCTTCTACTTCTACACATACGGCGCCACGGTAACCCACATCCGTCAATACGGAAAAGAACCGCCCCCAGTCGACGTCGCCCATGCCGGGTAGTTTGGGGGTGTGGTACTCATTGGGGTGAGCCATGATGCCCACTTCGTTGAGGCGATGCCGGTCCAGGCGCACATCTTTAGCGTGGATATGGAAGAGCCTGTCGGCAAAAGTCCGCATAGGCTGCAGGTAATCCATCATCTGCCAGATCATGTGGGAGGGGTCATAGTTGAGCCCGAAATGATCGCTGGGGATGTCGGTGAACATACGCTGCCAGATGGCCGGCGATTGCGCCAGATTCTTCCCACCGGGGAATTCATCTTTAGTGAAGTACATGGGGCAGTTTTCGATGCCCACCCGTACGCCGAGTTCTTCGGCGTAGGCAATGATCGGCGGCCAGGTTTCCAGAAAGGCCGGCCAGTTGTCGTCGACGGATTTGTGCCAGTCGCGACCAATGAAGGTATTCATTTGGTTGACACCCAAAAGATGCGCGGCGCGGATCACTTTTTTGATATGCGCCACGTAGGTCTGCGCCGCTTCCCGGTCAGGCGTCAGTGGATTCGGGTAGTAGCCCAATGCGCTAATCTGTATGCCGTGTGCTGCGGCCCGTTCGTTTACGGAGCGGGCTTTTGGTTCGTCAAAATCGGTGACATCCACGTGAGTGACGCCCGCGTAGCGTCGCTCGGCCTTACCAGCCGGCCAGCACATGAGTTCCACGCAATCGTAGCCGGCCCGAGCGGCAAAAGCAAATACGTCTTCCAAAATTAGATCGGGTAAAATGGCGCTGACAAATCCGAGTTGCATAGGTGATGAGGGTTTTACATTGGAAAAGAGCAGGGCGCCCTGCTGCTGATTGGTAACTTACTGTTTTTGGCCTCTATTTCAAAGCAGCTGTCTACTGCTCTTTTCGTCACCGCGTATTGCGGAGTCATTTTCGCTAAAAGAACCGATCAAAGGCAGCAGAGAATTGATAGAAATCATTTCTGTGGTTGGCAAATGTCAATGCGTCCATAATTGTCCATAGGTATCTTAATGAGAAATTTTTTCTACCCAAATAGCTTAGTATGAGACCCATTTTACTATTTCTGTTTGTTCTTTACAGTCAGTTCCTTTTTTCACAAGTTTTTGTGCAGACTCCGGCTCCTTTTGTAGAGGTTCAGTACAGCTCGGTCGACTTTGCTGATGTCGACGGGGATGGCGATCAGGATGTATTTATTGCAGGCTCGTGGACTTCCAACCTGTATCTCTACGATGAGCGGACGGAGCGTTACGAACGGAGCACTACTTCTACCTTTGCTAAGGTTGACGAGAGCAGCGCTGCTTTTTCCGATATAGATAATGACGGCGATCAGGATCTTCTTCTTTCGGGAGCACGATGGGGGACATTGCCTACCACCAGGTTGTACACTAATAACGGGCAAGGTAGGTTCACTGAAGTTCAGGATACACCTTTTGAGGACGTTTACAATGGAGATATCGCTTTTTCAGATGTGGATAGCGATGGGGATGAAGATGTATTTATTATCGGAACCGCTCAATCAGAAACGTCTAGTTTGAAGTTATACCAGAACGATGGGCAGGGGGGCTTTGAAGAATGGGCGGATACGCCATTTGAAATTGAAGGCTGCGCTTACTCTGGGATAGCTTTTTCCGACGTCGACGGGGATGGGGACGAGGATGTACTACTTGGGACTGCATTTTCGGGAAAATTATTTACGAATGATGGCAGCGGGACTTTTAGCGTGGTATTGAATACGCCCTTCTCCTCCGGAGAACCTGGAGGTGTAGCCTTTGCCGATATAGACGGGGATGGGGACGAGGATGTAATCACGTCAGGAGGATGGGTGAGAACCAACTTGTATGAGAATGACGGGCAGGGTAATTTCAGTGAACGAACTGACTCGGATTTTATACAGGTTTGGGATTGCTCAGTGGCCTTTTCCGATTTTGATGGGGATGGCGATGAAGATTTGCTTATTAGTGGAAATACAACTACAGATTTTAGGCAGGAGGGATTATTGACCAAACTCTACCGTAATGATGGTACGGGAAAGTTCAGTGAAGTGGAAAACACTCCTTTCCCACCCATGTTTAGAGGCGATTTCGCCTTTGCGGATATAGAAGGGGATGGTGATGAGGATTTGGTATTTACCGGTACTAATATAGAAAGGGATTTTGGGGAATTATACCTGAATATCAAAGAAGGGGATTTTTCTCAGCTGCAATCAACGTCCCTTTCCGGAGTTGAATATAGCTCGGTGGCGTTTGCGGATATTGATGGTGACGAGGATGAAGATGTGTTGATCACCGGGCAGGACGTGTCGGGTTCGAGTATCGCAAAGTTGTACCAAAACAATGGTCAGGGAAACTTCGAGGAGCTTGCCAATACACCTTTTTGGGGCGTCTCTTACAGTTCGGTGGCCTTTTCGGATATTGATGGCGACGATGATCAGGACGTACTGATCACCGGGCAGGACGTGTCGGGTTCGAGTATCGCAAAGTTGTACCAAAACAATGGTCAGGGAAACTTCGAGGAGCTTGCCAATACACCTTTTGGGGGCGTCTCTAATAGTTCGGTGGCGTTTTCCGATATGGATGGTGACGGTGATGAGGACGTACTGATTACCGGACAGGATACATCGGGTATGGGTATCGCAAAGTTGTACCAAAACAATGGTCAGGGAAACTTTGAGGAGCTTACCAATACCCCTTTCCCGGGGGTCTCCTACGGAGCGGTGGCGTTTTCCGATATTGACCGGGATGGCGATGAGGATGCCTTAATTACGGGAAAGACCAATTCGGGTGAGCATATAACAACATTGTTTAAGAACGATGGGGTAGGTATGTTCAGTGAATTTGGGCAGATGAGCCTACGGGGTGTTGCTTACAGTGCGGTAGCCTTTGCTGATGTCGACGGGGATGGTGATGAAGATTTGCTAATCACAGGAGAACCTGAAAATGCTGCTCTTTTTGAGAACGTCACTATACTGTATAGAAATGACGGAACGGGGCTTTTTACTGAAATGGATAATCCTATTCTAAAGGGATGTCGCGACGGAGCGGTGGCGTTTTCCGATATGGATGGTGATGGCGACGAAGATTTGTTGATCACAGGCTATAATTTTTGGGTAGGCATATTCTCCCGGTTGTATGAAAATGACGGGACGGGGAGATATGCTGAGATAGAGATCCCCTACGTAGCTGTAAAAGATGGTTCAGTTGCTTTTTCCGACATCGACGGAGATGGCGATGAAGATGTACTGATTACAGGATCGAATGCCAATGGCAGTACTCCTATGGCTGTACTATACCGAAATGACAGGTTGGTCACTTCTATTCGGAATATTCAGGATATTGGCAGCATTCCTTTTCAGGTTTACCCTAATCCGGTATCCGGCGGTTGGGTAAATGTTAATCTCCTGGCAGAAAAAAGTCGTCAGATAGATGTAAACGTGATCAATTTGCGGGGGCAGATCCTTCAGCAACAACGAGAATATCTGATTTCAGGAGAGAATACTTTTTCCGTTGATCTATCAGGGTTGGCGAAGGGTGTTTACCTTCTGCAGATTAAGGATGACATAAAAATGGGGGTGCGAAAAATTATTGTTCAATAAACCGCTTGTTCTTTTAACAGAACGCTATTTCGATTCTAAAAGCCACTTCCTCACTCTGCAGGTGGCTTTTAGGCGAAAGCTTATCTCACCAAAGAGACGCACCCGGGACGAGCCCTTTCTCACTGCGTGATCGGTGTTAACGTATTGTGCGATTGCTCTTGCATCCCGCAATCATATTAGCGAAACCAACAAACCATACGATTATGAACAGAATCGAAAAACTGATGGCTTTCTTTCGTCGGCCCAAAGAAGAGACCGAAGGCAAGGTTCCTCCTGGAGTATGCCCCAATTGTTGGGGAGAGCAGCAATACGATCATAAGATTCGAAAACTATACGAAGATCGACAGATTGATGTAAACAATCAGGAAGAGCATTATACCTTTATAAAAGACTTTGTTGTGAAGTATATTGATGGTATTCACCTGAAGAAGGAAGAAGACCGGTATACTTGTCCTACCTGCCATGTCAAATATCCAGAAGAAAAGGTGGAGTGACGCTTTTCTGATCGCCCTCCACTATAGCTCCCGACAGAGTGCCTTACGGCACCCCTGGTGAAGAAGTAAGCGGTAAGGTACTTTTCCCGGGAGCTTTGGATGCCAAAACGATCCGGGTTTGTATACCTGTGGCGGGGCGCACGGCTATTGTGAAGATGGGGTAGCAGTGATAAAATAATCCCCCGGTCAGGAGAACTGGCCGGGGGATTCATTTTGCCGTAAGGCACATCAATAATCCAATGGTATTACTCAGCGGTAGGCTCTTTTTCCTTATCCAGGTAGTATAACTCCTCCGCCGGGCGCAAGGGGCGTTTAAACCACAATGGTCGGCGCAGCCCGTTGGGACCCGGTGCCGGACGCGTCATTTTCAGCCATTCCTTGTAGTTTTCGTGGGCCTTGTTGGTGTCCACAAAAATGTCGCCGTAGCGGTCCTCCTTGCGAGGGCGCTCAATGCGTACGCGTTGGTGCCAGCAGTGCATACCGCTGATCGGGTCGGGGTGTACGGCGTGCGTGATGTTTTGGTGCACACCACCATCGGTCCAGAAGACCCGCTTGCTATCGGGGTCGGTACTATCGAATGGACGAATGCCCGACACGGTGGACATGCGATAGCCACCCTTGCCATCAACGGCGATATCTACCGTATTGGTGGCCCAGCGGTTACCGGCGTCCTGTTTGCGGCGCCAGCGACCCAGGTGGTGAGAGCAGGCAATTACGCCCGGTTTCATACCCTGCGTCACCCATACTTTGTCGACAAAATAGCCGATATCGGTATTGAGTCGTACCAGGTCACCCGTTTTGAAGCCCCAGCGTTGGGCATCCTCGGGGTGCATCCAGATGGGGTTGCGGTTCGAGATCTCGGTGAGCCATTTGGCATTACCGGAGCGCGAGTGAATCAGCGTGGGCAAGCGGAAGGTTGGCACCAGGCAGTATTCCCCCTGTTCCTTATCCAGATTTTCTGGGTGGATATGACTCTTGATATAAGTCGGTGTGGCATATTCCGGCCAACCCCAATCCACCATTGTCTGGGAATAAAACTCATTCTTGCGCGAGGGTGTGGGGAAGCCGACGTAGGCTTTGTCACCCACCCAGATGCCGATGGTTTTGCCATTTTTGACAATGCGGTCACCATCACGCTCGGAACCGGCCAGTTGCTCGGGCGTAAGCTCGGTGAGGTGTTTGGAGTAGGAGTGTTTCTCCACTTCAAAGGCACCGTACTTGCGCATGTATTGCAGCTCCGTGAGGCCTTCTTTAGCGGCAGCTTCGGGTAGGCCTTTGGTGTGTTCGAAGATGTACTGATAGTACTCGTCGATGTTGATCTTCTCGCCGGGGCGGTAGGGAGACTCGAAGTGCTTCCGCACACCCAGGCTACCGTCGGGATCAATGCGCCAACTGAGTTCAATCCAGAATTCATCTTCTTCCCATACTTCGCCCGGATTCACTTCGTAGGTGAACTCCACTTCCTTACCGGCGCGACGAGCTGCTTCCCGCAATACTGGCTGGCGGAAGGCAATCCACATACCGGAGTGGGTGGCGTAGCTGTTGAGGTCGTGCCGTTCGGCCGAGTGCCCCATGGGGAGCACGTAATCGGCAAAGAAGGCCGTTTCGTTCCAGGTAGGTGTGAGGGCGATGTGCATCCCTACTTTGTCCTCATCCTCCAGGGCCTCCATCCAACTGAACCCATCGGGGTAGGTCCACACGGGGTTAAACACCCGGGTGAAGTAGACATCCATCTTGCCGCGTCCTTCCTTGAGGAAGTGGGGTAGGAGGAAGCTCATTTCGAAGAAGGCCAGCGGATATTCATTCGGGAAGTGCATTTCGTTCCAGAATTTCTGGGCCGGCGGCGTATCGAAGAACTTGGGCTTGAATTTATTCCAGCTGTTGGGCGAGGTACCGCCTTTGGTACCTACGCTGCCGGTTAATACGTTGAGGAAGTGCAGGCCGCGGGATACGCACCAGCCCCCGAGGTTACCACTAGCGGCGCTGCGCCAGTTGTGGGTAGCGAAGCGCTCACCGGCTTCACCGATACCACGCGCTACCTCGACGATGCGGTCGGCAGGTACACCACTTTCCTGTTCGGCAAATTCAGGCGTGTATTCCGCGTATTCTTCGCGCATTTTTTCAATGTAGTTCTCAAAAGTCACCTCCGTGCCGGGGTGTCTTTTCTCCAGGTACTCGGGCCAGTTGGTCCAGTTTTCCAGGAAAGGTCGGTTATACAGGTCTTCGTCCAGAATTACTTTGGCCATGGCTAGCAGTGCGGCTGCCTCCGACCCAGGATAGGTTGGTAGCCAATAGTCCGACATACTGGCGGTATTGGAGAGGCGTGGGTCCATAGTAGCCAGCTTGGCGCCCTTCATTTTAGCTTCGATGATGCGCTGGGCGTGCGGATTGAAGTAGTGTCCGCTCTCGAGGTGAGCGGAGATGAGCAGGATAAATTTGGCATTGGCGTGGTCGGGCGAAGGCCGGTCGTAGCCGTACCAAATATTGTATCCGAAGCGGGCTCCGGACGAGCAAATGTTGGTGTGGCTATTGTGCCCATCGACGCCCCAGCCCTGCAGTACGCGGTTGGCGTAGCCTTCGTGACCCGGACGGCCGACGTGGTAGACGACTTCGTTGTTGCGCTTTTCCTGTAGTGCTTTGCGAATACGCCCGGCAATATCGTCGAGTACTTCGTCCCAGCCGACGCGTTCCCATTTACCTTCGCCGCGCTTACCTACTCGCTTGAGGGGGTGAAGAATGCGGTCGGGGTCGGTAATTTGGTTGATGGTTGCCGGCCCCTTGGCGCAGTTACGTCCCCGGCTGCCCGGATGATAGGGATTCCCTTCAAATTTCCGAATGGTGCCATGGTCTTTATCTACGTAAGCCGTGAGGCCACAGGCACTTTCACAGTTAAAGCAGGTGGTGGGCACAATGGTATAATTGCGCTTCACCCGTTTGGGGTGTTCGGTGGCTTCGTACTCTGTCCAGTCGTCCCACTGATCCATCGGTGGGAACTTGGTGAGGTCGCCGTTGGGCGCCAGGCGGGGCAAATCCGGATCCCGGTTTTTGCTCAGATCGGGAATGAGGCCCAATTTGGAAGCCATGCGTTCGATGAAAGATCTATTATTCTTAGTCATAATGGTTGTCTTTTAAATGGCGTATGTTTTTTGCGAAAGCAGCATCCTGAGTTAGCTCAATGGAATGCGCTGCGGGGCTTCTACCCAGATGCGTTCGGTCAGGTAAATACCGAGCAGGGCGGTCACGGCTGCTGCTGCCAGGGCAATGGTGCCGGAGCCGAAGAAAACCAGCATCAACGGTATCAGGTTGCCGACCAGCAGTACGCCCAGGAAAAACGTATTGGCGTAGCGACCCTTATAAATCATTTGTGCCGTTCGGTGGGCATCGACAGTGGGATGATTGGTTCCCAGCTCAAACAGCAGCGTGAGCAGATTGAGCATAATACCGGTACCTAGTGCGGCCAGTAAATAGGTTTGCCACTCGGCAACCATATCGAGCCCGATAGCGACCAACAGCAGGGTAGCGGCTCCAGCCATTACGCTGTGTACCAGCATGTGCAGGGCCAGCATCGGGCTTTGCCAAAAGTCACGGCCTTTGGCCTGACCAAACAGGAAAGCCGTGTAGATCGCTACTACGATCGACGTGATCACCGTCAGCCACATGGCTACAACACTGACTACGCCCCAACCAAAGAAACGGGATACGACCATCAGGGTGAGCAAGCCACCGTAGATGGTAATGGCGTAGCCTCCTTTTACCAGCCAGGAGGTCCAGTGGGGACGCAGGAGCACGTAAGCAAAACGCTTAGGCTGATCGAGGTCTTTGATAAGTAACAGACCGGTCAGGGCCAAAAAGACCAGGCCGATGCCGTAGGTCCAGTACTCCATTTCCAGGGTAGGGGTGGCCCAGCCGAAGAGCATACCGAAGAACAGCACCAACAGTACACCGGCGGAAATCGCCTTGGTCCATACGTAGCCGGATACTTCCCAACCCCAGAGGATACCTTTATTTGGGGTGTCGTAGATACGACGCGCTTCTTTACCCATCATGACTTCGACGGATTTTTTGGGGCCGTTGGCGGCTACCTCATCAGCCCGGGTAGACTGACCGTTGGCTTCCAGGGCGGCGGCAATGGCGTCGCCATTGGAGAAAGCTAGTTTTTCGGCTTCCTTGGCAAAGTGTCCTACCCCCAGCGATTGCGAGTTCCAGAAGTACTCACCGGTATTTTCGGTCGCTGACGGATTGAGCGATACTTCGTCTCCGTCGATGTAGAAAAGATTAGGGGTGGTCCCTTTTTCGGCTTTGCGCACGGAGACCTGCTCGCGAGCCAGCAGTTGGGCAATTTCGGAGTCGGGGTCTTCCATGTCGCCGGAAATGATGGCGTGTTCGGGACACACATTTACGCAGGCCGGTTCCAGCCCCATATCGGTACGGTGAGCACAGTAGTTGCACTTGGCCGCAGTACTGGTTTCCGGGTCAATGTAGAGCGCATCGTAAGGGCAGGCCTGCATACAGGATTTGCAGGCGATGCAGCGATCTTTGTCGAAATCTACAATGCCATCTTCGCGGAAAAAGAGGGCTTCCGTGGGGCAAATTTCCACACACGGAGCATCGGTGCAGTGATTGCAGCGCATGACAGAAAACAGGCGCCGGGAGTTGGGGAACTCGCCTTTTTCGACCTGTTTCACCCAGGTGCGGTTGACCCCCACCGGCACGTTGTGCTCCGACTTACAGGCCGTTGTGCAGGCGTGGCAGCCAATGCACTTGCGGTTATCGATTACAAAGCCGTATCTCATATCGTTTATTTGGTTTTTAAATTATGTTGAATAGCACGTTTGGTCCAGTGAGCATCCTGCTCCTGATCCGATGTTTTATAGTAGTCTATGGCATCGCTGA
>Ga0102940_1000193_pt1 | contig 42969 bp, 37 predicted proteins | sample SalPonR2_C_D1_MG_FD_78215 | JGI IMG/M metagenome (GOLD analysis project Ga0102940, IMG submission 78215) | Salt pond soil microbial communities from South San Francisco under conditions of wetland restoration - Salt Pond MetaG R2_C_D1_MG | ecosystem: Environmental > Aquatic > Marine > Intertidal... | reverse complement strand
TTTGTGTAGATAAATGGTTTCTGTCTTATAGCCTCCATCGGCCTTTTTCCAGGTTTTCTGGAAGACAGCGCAACCGCTACTATGCTTGCGCAGGTTATTAATGAAATCGACCCTTACCAGATAAGGATCGGTGGTCAAATAGTCATAGACTTTATCGTCTAGCAAGACCGTATCGTCGGAATTTTTGAGCTTTACCTTGTATAGCACGGCACAAACGTATTTTGGTTAACAGAATAAAATGACAAGGTGCTCATGGGAAGTAAAGAAAGGAAAGTCGCTATTTTATTTCCGGGGCTTGCTTAGAACCTGATTTAGCGTTTACTTATCCTAAGATACAAAAAAATGTAACATTGTGACATTCAGGAGGAATCACGATGCATGGATTGTGTATATGATTGATACCGGCGACTTGGGTAATAAAAAAAGTATAGCACAAAGATCACAGAATATGGCAGCAGTACACTCTGATGAAAACTATATGCAGCGTTGCTTTGACCTGGCCCGACAAGGTGCAGGGTTTGTAAGTCCTAATCCGATGGTTGGAGCCGTTCTGGTTTATCAGCATCGGATTATTGGAGAAGGCTTTCATCAGGCCTACGGTAAGGCACACGCCGAAGTAAATGCGGTAAATGCCGTTTCTTCCGCGGATCGCCGGCTTTTATCCCAGTCTACGCTATACGTATCCCTGGAGCCCTGCTGTATTTTTGGGCGTACTCCTCCCTGCACGAATCTTATTTTAGAACATCAGATACCGAAGGTGGTTATTAGTTGTCTTGATCAAACGCCTGGCGTATCGGGTCAGGGCGTAGATGCATTAAAAGCCGGCGGTGTAGACGTAACCGTAGGTGTATTAGAAGAACAGGGACGTCGATTGGCGCAAATCCGCAATACTTTTGTTACCGAAAATCGCCCTTATGTGATGGTAAAATTTGCTCAGACCGCACAGGGTATTTTTGCCCCAAACCCTCCTCGTCAACAATGGATTACAGGACCCTATACCCGTAGGTTGGTGCATCGCTGGCGACAGCAAACGGATGCCATCCTGGTGGGGGCTACCACGGCTATGATCGATGATCCTGCGCTCACCAATCGCTATTTTCGGGGTGATCAGCCGCTGCGAATTATTGTTGATCCGGCAGGGAAAGTCCCTGTCGACTGTCGTGTTTTTCAGGATGGTGGTGCCACGATGCTCATGGTGCGGAAGAAGAAAGATGGAGATTATCCCGATACAGTAGAGCAATACGAAATTAATTGGACGGAGCCCTGGATACCGCAGCTATTTGCGATTTTAGCGCAAAAAAACATCACCCATCTGACCGTTGAAGGCGGTGCTTCGATACTAAATCAGTTTTTACAGCAAAATCACTGGGATGAAGCCCGTGTCTTTACGGGAACGGCAGAGATTGAAGCGGGAATTTCTGCCCCGGTAATTCCGCAAGCCAGGAAGGAAGAGTACCAAATCGGGCAAGATACCCTACGCGTTTATCAATACCAGCAACGAAGCGTTAAACAAGGTTTAAAGTAGTAGAATGACTCATGCCTGCTTTGATTATTTTGTTACTTAAGGGTTGCCATATTTGTAAGAGCTCGTTGGGAGCTTGCTTTTGATAGCCATTTGCAGGCCAAAGGATAAACGCTCAACAAGCTCTAAAAGTCAGCGAACGATAGAACAATGAGAAAACTACTGATCTTAAGTCTGATCCTTTTTTTTGCTTTCCCTTCCACCATAAGTGCCCAGATTAACTGGATGAGTTGGGAAGAAGCTATGGAGCGCATGGAAGAAGAGCCCCGGAAAATTATGCTCGATGTGTACACTGATTGGTGCAATTGGTGCAAACGGATGGATACAACGACATTCGACCATCCGGAAATCGTCTCCTATGTTAACGAACATTTCTATGCCGTAAAGTTCGATGCGGAACAACGCCAGGACTTATCCTATCTTGGTAATACCTACAAATATGTACGTAAGGGGGCACGAGGATACCATGAACTCGCTGCCCGTTTGCTGCGCGGTCGGCTCAGCTACCCCTCTGTCGCTTTTCTTGATGAAGAACAGGAATTAATCCAATCTATTATCGGCTTTAAGAGTCCTGTCCAATTTGAAATTATTACTACTTATTTTGGCGATGACCATTACAAAAAGGTGCCGTGGTCAACCTATCAGCGTAATTACCGGAACTACTAGAGTGGTAAGAATAAACTGTCTTGGTAAAAGGAAGGTTTTCTTGGTTTTTGCAAAAAAACACTTGCAAACATGAATCAATCTACATATGTTTGCATGAACATCTTGCGATCTGATCAAACCTAACGGCTGTACCCTAATTACAAAAAAGGCTTCTTGTAGCCTCTGTCTTCCAGACTTGGTGATGAGGGAAACTAATAAAACACCCTTTATTGGTTTCTAATTATTATCAGTAGGGTGTTCGTAATCTAACTGTACAGCTGGTCATTGATACTTATTTATTGTGGAAAAACCTGCAGTGAAAGTGCTTCTTTCGCATGGTCTAATAGTGTCTATAATCACCTAATTAATAACCACTAATTTAATGTATTTCACAATGACAAAACAAATAAGGTTGGCAACTCTTTTGGTTTGCCTGCTTCCCTTGACCGCTCCCCTTTTTGGGCAGGCTCAGCCTTCCAAAGAGGAAGAAAAGGAGATGAAACTAAATAATCTCTGGCTAAAGAAGAAAGACAATTTCGCCTTTGACATTCGCATGATGGTACAACTCTGGTCGGTATACACCATGGATCAGGAAGTCTTTAACGCGGAGACAGGTTCCTATGAAGGCGTGGATAACCGGTTTAACACCAATTTGCGCCGGGCACGACTCATCGTACGCGGTAATCCCTACCCTCGCTTGAAGTATTCGCTGGTTATGTTTTATGATTTAGCCGGGCGCGATTTACTGAGTGCCAGTGTTGGTGGCTCCAATCCCGCACAGCCTAATTTTGGAGTTTGGGATGGCTTTTTCCAGTACCAACTGAGTAAGGGCAGCGAAGCCGCCTGGTTAACCGGTGGTTGGTTTCGCCCACAGTTCCAACGAGAAAGCATCACTTCTGGTTGGTCAGTTAACTCCTTTGAAAAATCCATGTCTCAGAATTATGTTCGTCGACATCTGGTGGGTACTGGTCCCGGACGCGCTGCGGGGTTGAACCTTGGTGGTGTACTGCAGGGAGAAAGCATCGGACTTAACTATAACCTTGGTGTCTTCAACCCACTCTACACGGGAGAATTCGGACAAACAGTAGGCCGGGAATTTGCACCGCTATTTTCAGCGCGTACCGTTTTCTACCTGGGGGATCCAGAGCTAACGAAGTACAAAATTGGGTACGAGACGAATTACTACAACAAACGTAAAGGAGTCTCTCTTGACTTTAATGCCTCGTATCAGGGACAAACAGATCTTTTTGACGAGTCAGTGGCTATTGGCCCGGGCATGTTGCTCAACTGGGGACCACTCAACCTCGATGGAGAATGGATGTGGATGACCCGCAGCAGTTCCCGTGCTACTGCCACCGGTACGCGCGAATTTGACTATACCTCCAATACCGGACACGTGCGTATTGGCTACAATATTATTGTTGACAAATACATCGTAGAGCCTGTTTTCATGGCCATGCAATTCAATGGGGGGGAGACAGCGGTGGAACAAGCCGATGCCGCTGCAGTTAATGCTTTCTCCGGCTCGGAGCGTACATATGACGCAGGTTTTAACTGGTATATCGATCGCCGCAATCTGAAGCTTATGCTTCACTATACCTGGCGTACCGGTGATGCCGGTGATGCCGGTGATGGCGCACGGGTCAATCAATTTTTCAGTCAGGGTGGCCTGGGTGCAATCCGTCGTGGAAACTGGTTGGGCGTGGGTCTTCACGCAATTTTCTAGAGCTTGATGATGATTAGCTCGTGCCCATGCTCTTTTACGCTTTGTAGAGCTAACACGAGTGTTACTCATCTATGCTAGCGACAAGTACCTGACACGAAGTAGCTTGGATCGCTCAAATTACTTAGTACCAGATGTTAAGGTGAAAAGACTATCATTCTTAAATAACTCTAATTATGAACAGTAAACTAAATATAATTCGATTTGGCCTTTTGGCCTTTTTATTCACATTGGGCATGACCGCCTGCCAAAACGCGGAAGCCCCGGCAACACAAGAGGAAGAGGTTGCAATCATCGATGAATCCTTGAAATCATCGGTAAAAGGGCCACACCTGATTGAACCGGATGCCGTACATGACATGTACGAAGCAGGAAAGGATTTTAAGGTAATTGAAATCAGTAAAGCAGGCAAGTATGGTGAAGGCCATCTGCCTGGTGCGTTGAACTTTTGGCGTCCTGATTACGAGGGCAAAGGATATGAGTACGGGGGCATGCGTATGAACCAGGACGAAATGGCAACCCTGCTGGGTAGTAATGGTATTTCGCCAGATGATAAATTGATTATTTACGATACTAAGGGTAGCGTAGATGCTATTCGCTTTATGTGGATGCTCGATATCTACGGACACGAAGATATGGCCGTAATGAATGGCGGTAAAGCGGCCTGGAAGGAAGCTGGGTATGCGTTAACTACTGATCCTGCTCCCACGGCAGAACCGGTAGTCTATACCTTTCCTGGCGAGCCTGACGCTAACCGCCTGGCGAGCATGCAAGATGTGATAGAGGCCCTAAACGACCCGGATGTCATCCTCCTCGATACACGTGAGCCCGAGGAGTATCAGGGGGTACCCTATGTCGATAAAGGAGAATGCCTGCCCTATAAAAAGGGATCATTTACCTTTGGTCGTATTCCCGGTTCCGTTCACCTTAACTGGTCAGATGCTGTCGACCTGAAGGGGGACAACCGCTTTAAATCGCTCAAAGACCTGAAGTACAACTTTGCCCAGGCAGGGATTACCCCAGACAAGAAAATTATTGCCTATTGTCAAAGTGGCGTACGTTCTGCGCATACGACATATGTACTTACCGAACTTTTGGGGTATCCTGATGTAAAAAATTACGATGGTTCCTGGATCGAATGGAGCTACAATTACACCAATGGCAACAAGGTCAACATTGAGCGCGATATTGATGAAGTAGAACATAAGAAACGCATGGCTATGCTGCAAGAGCAGCTAGAAAGCCAGGAGTAAGTAATCAGCGTACATTAATTATGGTACTGTGGGGAGCTGGTGAAGAGCCACTCCCCACAGTATAGTTTATCGTCTGCGGCGAGACGTACTTTTCACCCCCAGTACCGATAGTAATCCGCGTGTCAGTTCGCGAGCTACCGTACGACCAATCTGTCGGGTGGTCGTACTGTTCATCACTTCTTCAATGATGCTCTTCTCCTTGCGTCGCGACGTGCGCCGTATCTTTTTCTGCTCTTTTTCTTTGCGGGCTAACTCCTCTGCTTCCCGGGCAAAATCAATTTTTTCCTGCAGAATCTCTTCGGCACTTTCCCGATCTAAATCTTCGTTGTACTGATCGATGATTTCCGAGCGATCCAGAATGTCTTTTATTTCCGAAGGACTGAGGATATCCATGCGCGACTGGGGTGCACGCATCATGGTATGCACCAACGGAGTGGGAATACCCTTTTCGTTTAACACGGTGATCAGGGCTTCCCCAATGCCTAATTGTGTAAGTAGTTCAGAGACATCATAATATTCTGTTTCCGGAAAGTTTTGGGCCGCGAGGCGAATAGCTTTTCGGTCTTTAGCGGTGAAGGCACGCAGAGCATGTTGTAGCTTCATTCCCAGCTGACTTAGTACCGAATCGGGGATATCAATGGGGTTTTGCGTACAAAAGAACAACCCAACCCCCTTGGAGCGAATCAGTTTCACCATGATCTCAATCTGATCGAGTAAGGTATCGGTAGCTTCATCGAATACGAGGTGTGCTTCGTCAATAAAAATGACCAGCTTGGGTTTATCCTGATCGCCCTCTTCTGGAAAGGTGCTGTAAATTTCAGCCAATAATTGGAGCATAAAGGTTGAGAACAGCATCGGCCGATCTTGAATATCCGTGAGGCGGACGATAGAGACCATGCCCCTACCCTGCTCATCTTTACGCAGCAGATCATCTACATCAAATGAGCGTTCTCCAAAAAACTGTCCGGCCCCCTGTTGTTCGAGGCCGATTAGCTTACGCAAAATAGCACCTACCGAATTGGTGCTCATGCGCCCGTAGATATCCTGCACTTCTTCTTTTCCCTCGCCGGTCATATATTGCAGCGTCTTGCGCAAATCGTTGAGGTCGAGCAGCGGAATATTGTGGTCATCACAATATTTAAAGACAACGGCAATGATGCCTTCCTGCGTCGGCGTAAGGTCAAGCATACGGGAGAAGAGTATCGGCCCGAATTCCGTCAGCGTAGCTCGTAGCCGGACGCCCTTTTCATCGGATAGCGTTAAAAACTCGACCGGGCTATCACCAGCCTCGAAGGGCACACCGATCGCTTCGTGGCGCTCATCAATTTTTGGATGACCTTCACTTGGCACTGCAATCCCGCTAAGATCACCTTTAATATCCATTAGCAAGGAGGGTACCCCTTCCCGTGAAAGCTGTTCGGCCAATACCTGTAGGCTCTTCGTCTTACCGGTACCCGTTGAACCACTAATCAGCCCGTGCCGGTTTAACGTTTTGAGCGGTACGCGTACCAGGGTTCCGGTTTGTGTTTCGCCGGCCAGCATAGCTCCCCCCAGCATGATGGATGGACCTTCAAATGTATAACCGCCTGTGATTTTTTTGATAAAAGCGTCTTTATCAGCCATTTTTGCTTAGGTATTTGTATTCAGTGATAGAGTTTTATTGTAACCGCTTTTGCCGCGCATCGTGTCGTGCCTTACTGAGGGGCCATAAATCAATATTGGATACCGCTTCCAGGGAGTCTTCCATAGCGTCTGTCATCAATTCCGGAAAAAAGTCCAATCCGGTCTGCTCCTCTATCTGATCGATCGAAACCACAAAATCATATAAGGGCTTGTAGGTAACTTCATTAGGTATAAGAAACGCTACTGCTTTTTGTTGTGGTTCTGACAAGTCGAGTATGACTTTATAAAAAGCACTGGGTACAGTCACCCTATTCTCTCCAATTCTTCCTTTACCGCTGTCTGGTAAGACTGGTCCGGTGATAATGTACAGTTTTTTAAAGCGTTGGGCCCATATGCGCACATTTTCTTCCAGCTCACGCCAAATTCCGGTATTAAAATCCCGGGCCTGGGGAGAAATATTACTGTAGACAAACGTCTGCTCCATCGCTCCCGTAGAAAAGGCCATATCAGCTGCCGGCACCAAATGTCCACGGTCGTAGCCGCTCGCCTTATAGTCTTTTTGCTCTGCACTACCGGCTGATAGATTGCTGTCGGGCCGGTATTCGTCCGGGCGAGCAACGCGCGGGCTTTGCAGGCGATCGCGAGTCAGGATATACGCTACCCATTCTGCCTGTTCATGCTCTTCACTGTACGCCAGAGAAAAATACGGGTACGTAATAACTTCTCCGGAATGCCCTGTGGGTACATAAAACGATCGGTCATCTATGGTATCGGCAGGAGTTACGATTTCTTCGTTGGTGGCCCGCATTGCCGGGCGCGTCAGGTACTCGTACCCCAGGAACAAGCCGCTCAGGATAGCGGCGAATAAAGCTACCCGTATGATAGTCCCTCCGCCACCCTGACCTTTTCGGACATGGTTCGTTCTGAATTTCGCCATAGCGGGTAATTGATGCGCGGTAAAAATAGTAAATTGTGCCAACTGTCATTACACGAAATATATTGATATGTTGCATGTAGGAATTACCGGCGGTATTGGAAGCGGCAAGACAACCGTCTGCCGTATTTTTGAAGTACTGAGTATTCCCGTGTATTATGCGGATAATCGGGCTAAAGCCCTCATGGTGGAGGATCCCGAATTGCGAACCGGTATTATCGACCTTTTTGGCCAAAAGGCCTATCACCAGGATGGCAGCCTGAACCGGGCCCATATTGCTCAACGTGCCTTTTCGGATAATAGCTTATTGCAAAAGCTGAACGGACTAGTTCATCCTGCCGTTTGGCGAGATGGGCAAAACTGGCAAAAAAACCATACTGCTGCTGCCTATACGCTGAAAGAAGCAGCCCTACTGTACGAAAGTGGCGGTGATCAATTGCTCGACTCTATTATTGTGGTAGCCGCCCCCGAGGTATTGCGTATTCGCAGAGTTATGGAGCGCGATGGGGTGAGCCGCGAGGAGGTTACCGCACGGATGAACAAACAGCTTCCTCAAAGTGAAAAGGTGGACCGCGCTGATTATGTGATCCTTAATGACGGTACCCATTCGCTAATCCAACAGGTACTCGCTATTCATCAGGAACTGAAAGAACGATCTGCTAAAAACAAACCATCAGCCCGTGAAATTTAAGCACACCAAAGAACGGATCATTAAAGATCTTAGCGAATTAAAAAAGATACAGCAGTCCGATGCGGATCTGAGTCATTGCACCTTACAAGGGCTTCACCTCGATTCTTTTATCGCTGATTGGTCGCAATGGACCCTGCATAATACGACCCTGCTTGGCTGTACCTTATCCCTCGAGCTCGAATTAGAAGCGCGTCGGCGGGGAGTATATATTTACCGGGCTCCCGCAGGACTACCCTACCGGCCTTTCCGTACCGGACTTTATAGCTGGCGGGAGTTGCTGGAGGGCTATAACGATCAGGAAGATAATAGCCGGGACTTACAAATTTACCAGTACTTTTCCCAGCACCGCTACAATCCCCCCATCAACGAAGCCCTTTGGCAGCGCATTCATGACCATTCAATAGACGATGCCTTACGCGCGCTCCTGGAGTTCGACGATAACGGGATGACGGCACTGAAGAGTGTTGGATTTATGGGTGGGCATAGTGTGCGCCGGGACATGCCTTATTTTAGCCTTTCGGCAAAAACAGCTAAACTACTTACCGAAGCCGATTACTTTATTGTTAGTGGGGGTGGCCCGGGGATTATGGAAGCGGCTAACCTGGGAGCATATATGGCCGGATATTCGGACGAAGAGCTCGAGGAGGCTCTTTCCATTTTGGCGCAAGCCCCTCATTATACCAGCCCTGGTTATCACGAAAAAGCTCTCATGGTACTTGACCGTTTTCCTACCGGCGCCGATTCCCTGGCAGTACCGACCTGGTTCTATGGACATGAGCCCAGCAATTTGTTCGCCTCCTATATCGCGAAGTATTTTTCCAATAGCCTGCGGGAAGATACGCTGCTGGCCATCAGCTTATACGGAATTGTATTTGCCCCCGGTAGTGCCGGTACCACTCAGGAAATATTCATGGACGCTACCCAAAATCATTACGGCACCTTTAACTATTATAGTCCGATGATTTTTCTAGGCAGTTACCGTTATCAGATTGAAACTCTGATTTATCCTTTGCTGAAACAATTGGCTCATGGTCGCGAGTATGCCTCCCTGATCCACCTGACCGATAGCCCTCAGGAGGTGCTGGATATCCTGAAGCAATGCCCACCTGTACCCGTTGGGTGAAGCTACCGTTAAGGATCATTTTAAAACAACATAAATTCACCTGTCATGACCACGACAGAACATATAATGCTCGGAGTAATATTTGCGGTCCTGGGCTGCTTGTCTACCCATGTCCACGGACAAGTTTACACCCCTGAGCCGGTACATTACGAGGGGCGCTACAATGGTGAAACCGTAGAATTACTGGTGGAGTTTATTCAAGACGTACCGCTTGTGCTTTTATACTGGCCCCAAAGGGAAGAGGTTTATTGTCTGCGTGCTCAGGATAGGGCTGTTCTTTTTAAGGAACACGAGCTTTTTACAAATCGCCCTACCGGCCGGCTATGGCAATTGGAGATAACAGACCGGCAGGTTTCCATCTCTCGCCCCAATAGCAGTTCTGCTACGTTAACTGTACAGGCGACCATTCCTACGCCGTCGCGTATTGCAGCGATTAGACGAGCTGAATCGGCTTCACCATCGGCTTTTTTTGAGCTTTGCCGACTGTTCACCGGAATTCGGTACGACATATTATCTTACGGACAAAGTGCTGTGGCCGATGCAATTCAGTTTAATGCCGATGACCTCACATTTTTACAACGGCCGGTAAACCTGTTTGGTACGGATGCTCCCGAATTGGTGGTCGAGGTACAGATCAGCTTTTCGGTGCATGTAGTACGGGTTTTTCGCAAGCAAGGTTCTTCCTGGCAGCTTCTCCCTTCTGCCCTCTTCTTTAAGCGGAGTAACCGCGATGACGAACCCTGCCTTACCGAGCCTCCCGGACCTGGCTACTTTTTTTACGACTTTGTGGAAGTTCTTCGCCCAAATGAATTCATAGTCTACGGCTATACTTACGATGGGCATTGTTCGGATATTTACCGCGGAGATGATATTTTCTTTTACACCTGGCAGGTTTTACCCAGTGGGTTTCGGGAACTGTTTCGCGCGCCGGCACGTCAGTATTGGTATGCCTCCCCTGATCCGGCACCCATTGCGCCGCCCGTATATCAGGAATTTGAATTTGGCTCTCCACCGGGCGGCCGTTCTTTTCCCAGGCAGCTGTTCAAACGCGAAGGCCTGTTTTCATGGCCACAGGGAGTACAACCGGGGGAAATGATGCAACCAACCGGTTATCGCACCGAATATATATCTCTTTTTTAATCCATTCATCAATTTACGCCCTGATGCGTTTGGTATAACGACCATCTTTTGCCACCCTGTTTGAAAATGCTATTTTTTGCTTTTGTAAGCCTTCCCGTGCAGGTTCAGGGCCTTTTTTGCGAAGCGTATAAAATACTCGAAAGACATGCAAGACATCAATACTGTTGAAATACGTCAATTGGAACTTTCCGATTACGATGAGTTGCGCCGATCAATGCGTTCTTCTTACGACTGGACACCCGCCTGGTCTGAAGAAGAAGTATCACGACTAATCCGGCTTTTTCCAGAAGGACAACTGGTAGTAGTTGCCGATGGGAAGGTGGTCGGTAGTGCCTTATCCATTATTGTCGATTATGTAAAGTTTGGCGATGCACATACCTATCTGCAAATTACGAACAACTATTCTTTTGACACTCATAATGCGGCTGGTAATGTCTTGTACGGCATTGATGTCTTCATTCATCCCGATTACCGGGGCATGCGATTAGGGCGACGTCTGTACGATGCCCGCAAAGAGCTGTGTGAACACCTAAACCTGGAAAGTATCATGTTTGGCGGGCGCTTGCCAAATTACTACAAGCATTCTGATGAGCTGACGCCACGGCAGTACATTGAAAAAGTAAAGCACAAAGCTATCTTTGATCCGGTGCTCACCTTCCAGATGTCAAATGACTTTCACGTCAAGAAAGTACTACGGGGGTATATGCCGGATGACCGGGCCTCGGAAGAATTTGCGGCCTTGCTGCAATGGAACAATATTTACTACAACAAGGAATCCGATAATTATCAGGGCTACAAAAAAACCGTTCGCATTGGCCTGGTGCAGTGGCAGATGCGTCATTACCGATCGTTAGAGGGCCTGTACGAACAAATTGAGTTCTTTGTCGACGCGGTATCGGCCTACAATAGTGACTTCGTGGTTTTCCCTGAATTCTTTAACGCACCGCTCATGGCCGAATTCAATGAGCTGTCCGAAGCTAATGCCATTCGTAAACTTGCGGAGTTTACCGAAGATATTCGCGATCACTTTGCTAATTTGGCCATTTCACGTAATGTAAACATTATCACGGGTAGTATGCCCTATATGTCTGATTCGGGCCTTTACAATGTCGGATATGTTTGCGGGCGCGATGGATCCATCGATATGTACGAAAAGATACATTGCACTCCTGACGAAGTGCAGTCCTGGGGGTTGCGGGGTGGATCTAAAATTAAGACCTTCGATACCGACTGTGGGAAAATCGGCGTATTGATTTGCTACGACGTGGAGTTTCCGGAACTGCCGCGATTATTAGCGGAACAGGGAATGGATATTTTATTTGTTCCGTTTCTTACCGATACACAAAACGGTTATTCGCGCGTGCGCAGCTGTGCCCGGGCACGAGCTATTGAGAACGAATGCTACGTGGCCATCGCCGGTAGTGTCGGCAATCTACCGAAGGTACACAACATGGATATTCAATTTGCCCAGTCGGTTGTCTTTACGCCCTGCGACTTTTCCTTTCCCACCGATGGTATCAAAGCGGAGGCGACCCCGAATACTGAAATGATCCTGATTGCCGACGTAGATCTGGATGAACTAAACCAATTGCATACCTACGGTGCGGTACGCAACCTAAAAGACAGGCGAACCGATTTGTATAAGCTTACGCAAAACGAACAGGAAGGAACCCCGGCGTCTGCTTTCCCTCCCATCAAATTAGTCACAGACTCCTAAAAGAAACCACGTGCAACTATCGACATTCTCACAAAAGCTCACGCAGCTGGATTCCGGTAAAATCGGTGTAGCCGGCATTCCCTTCGATGCCTATTCTTCTTATATGCGAGGACCAGCACTGGCACCGTCGCTGATTATGGATGCCTTTCGCAGTCCTTCAGCCAACTGTTATACCGAATCACTAACTTCTTTGCATGATCATTCGCAGTTAGTCTGGCTCGACGAAGCACCGATTGCTGAATATGCCGATATTTTGCCCCAAGTTGAGCGCATCCTGATGACTGATGCCCGCCTGTTGGCCCTGGGTGGCGATCACTCTGTGTCTTATCCTTTGGTGAAAGCTACCGCTGCTCATCATCCAGGCTTGACGGTTTTGCATCTCGATGCACATACTGACCTTTACGAGTCATTTGCCGGCAATCCATTTTCTCACGCCTGCCCCTTTGCCCGTATTTTAGAAGACGGTCTGGTAAAGCGTCTGGTTCAGGTTGGTATTCGAACCCTCACTCCCGACCATCGCGAGTTGGCCGATCGATATGGCGTGGAGATTATCGAAATGAAAGATTGGCAGGGACAAACTGACTTCCAGCTGGAAGGACCGGTTTATATGTCGCTAGACCTTGATGTTCTCGAGCCGGGCATGGCCCCCGGGTTATCACACCACGAACCGGGCGGGATGACTGTGCGGGAGGTGCTGTCCATCATTCAACAGATCAAGGTGCCGCTGGTGGGGGCTGATATCGTTGAATACAATCCACTGCGCGATCGCGATGGTATAACGGCTATGATTGCGGCCAAGTGTATGAAAGAAGTACTAGATCGGATGTTGACAGAACATTAAGCACCGTTTTTTCTTTAATATTACACTTAAATAAAAAAACCAGTAAGTACTTAAGCCCGATGATCGTGAAAAAATGGATTGAAAAGTCACATCAGCTCTTATTCAGCGAGAAACTAAAAGATCAGTTTGAGCACGTTACGATTTATGCAGCGATTGCCGGCTTTTTTATCCATCTATTGCTGATCTATCTGCATCAGGCGGAATTAGTTTTTATTCACGAGTCGACAGGTAATCTTTTTGAAGACCCGATTGCAGCTATCTATACGCCCTTCTCTTTTATTTTGGTTTTTGAGGTATACCTGCTTATTTACCATTTACCCCGTTCCTTTACGACTAGTATTGCTCTGCAATATGAGATCATATCGCTGATTGTCATTCGTCGGATCTTCAAAGACATCTCCAAGTTAGAACTGACCGATTTCTGGAGCCATTATTATGACCGACTCTTTGTAGGTGATATGCTTGGATTTGTCTTACTATTCTTTCTCATTTATCTGTTTCATCGCTTGCGCCAAAATAAGCCTACCTACTCAAACTCGCAGAAGGTTGAACGCTTCATCCTGTTTAAGCGGGCCATCAGTATTCTTCTTTTACCCCTTTTGTTCGGCCTTGCTCTATATAGCTTTGGAACCTGGGTCTTCGAGATACAACAGCTCAATGCCGGGGCTATCAGGGAGCTGTCCGATCTTAATAAGGTGTTTTACGATGAATTTTTCACTGTTCTTATTCTGGTTGATGTCCTTATATTATTGGTCTCCCTGCTTTTTACCGATCACTACAGTCAGCTTATCCGTAATTCGGGCTTTATTATCTCCACGGTAATGATTCGCCTGTCCTTTTCCGCCGAAGGCCTAATCAACATTATTCTCATCGTAGCGGGGGTTCTCTTTGGTGTACTTATCCATTGGGTTTATAACCAAATTGGCCGCCTCGCCCTGGAGAGTCAGTAGAATACCGTGCAGTAACACCGCTATTTATGAATGCTCCTTATTCCTGGTTAGGACAGCTACCAGTTTTCTGTATAAGAAAGCAAAGAAAAGGCTATATGCTTTTGTAAGCTTCCCCAAAACTCATCATTACCGGTATAAATGCGGAGAATTTTTTTACAAAAAATAGATGATAAAAGTTTCATGTATTCATGCGAATACCTTAATATTGCCATGCAAAATTTCTGATACTACGTTGACTTACCTACGAAAACCACCATTGCTCATTAGATTTTGGCTAATGAGAACCAGCTTTTGACCTTAGTTCTGATAAACCATTTAAGAGTACACTCTACACCTTCTCTATTCTTTGGTCTAAGATCAATAGTGTGGGTATAAAGTGCAACAGAAAGAATGGCAGAATTCTTTTCGCATAAGAAGTCTCCGCCAAATAATACAAAAACAACATTGGACAATGAGCCACAAAAATGACAAAAAGAAAGTCGGTATACACGAGTTGTATGCCAAAGATCCTCTGGAAGCAGATCGGTTAGTATGGGGCCGTGAAACGGATGCTAACAGCCGTCGTGGTTTTCTAAAAAAAGGAGCCCTGGCAGCTATGAGCATGGCCCTGGGTGCCCCTATGGTCTTTGCCAAAAACTTCCCTGCAGGACTAATCCCTGCCGGATTAGCTTATTCAGATCAGCCTTTCCAAATTCCTGGTAAGAACCCGGGGCTGGTCGTACTGAATGATCGCCCTATTAATGCGGAGACTCCAGCGCATTTACTTGACGACCGGCTTACGCCAAATGATTTATTTTTTGTGCGCAACAACGGTCTTCCTCCCGACGAATCTAAAATAGACCTTAGTACCTGGACCCTCACAATTGAGGGAGAAGGAGCTCGTCAGAAAAAATCATATTCTTTGGCCGACTTAAAGAGTAAGTTTCCAGAATACACCTACGAGCTTACCCTAGAGTGTGGTGGTAATGGTCGTAAAGAATTCAACCCACCAGCAAAGGGTAACCAATGGACAAGCGGTGCGATAGGTTGTGCTGCCTGGACGGGTGTTCGCTTAAAAGATATTCTAGAGGATGTTGGCGTAAAATCAAATGCCGTATATATTGGTTATTACGGGCGGGATACTCACATATCTGGTAGTGATAAAACGGTTATTTCACGTGGTGTACCCGTGCAGAAGGCTATGGAAGATGAAACGCTTATTGCCTGGAAGATGAATGGGCAGGATATTCCACTGCTGAATGGTTATCCCCTGCGCTTAGTTGTGGGTGGCTGGCCAGCTAGCTGCTCCGGGAAGTGGCTATCCCGAATTGTTATTCGCGATCAGGTTCACGATGGACCTAAGATGACGGGGCAATCTTACCGGGTACCTTGCAAGCCGGTAGCGCCCGGTACGGATGTACCCGATAATGAAATGTGTATTATCGAATCCATGCCGGTCAAATCACTAATTACCTTTCCCGAGACTGGTGCTACAATTAAGCAAAGTCAGACTTTGCCCATTCGTGGACATGCCTGGGCCGGTGATCTGGAGGTAACCAGCATGGAGTATTCCATCGATTTTGGACAAACATGGCAACCCTGTACGCTAGAGCCACCAGCCAACAGGCTAGCGTGGCAGCATTTCAATGCTAACGTAAAATTCCCGGAAACTGGATACTTTGAGGTTTGGGCCAGAGCTACCGATAGCGAAGGAAAAGTTCAGCCCATGGTGCTACCCGGCTGGAATCCACGGGGATATCTGAATAATGCCTGTCACCGTATTGCCATAAAAGTGGTATAACTAAAATCGAATAACGCTTATGTTTTTTCCTATACCAGAGAATACGGACAAAAAAACCAAAACAAAATTTGAAGAAGCCTGGTTTCGTATGTTTACCGTCGTCATCAATGCGGTAAAGATTGTACTGGCTGCGGCTTCCGTAATGCTCATTTATTTACTGTTTGGCCACTCCATAAGCGGCTGGTTTCAGGGACCGGATGTCCTCTCCCCCGAAGAGCAAAAAGAGTTGTTTGCCATGCGAGGGGACAACGAACAGGAAGAGGACCTGGAAAAGATAGAGAATGGTATTCATCTGTCTACCGGCCTGAAGGTAGCTGAAGGCTGGGAAGTTGTGCGTAGTACGTGTACGGCTTGCCACTCGGCTGCACTGGTTACACAAAACCGAGCCACTTATGACGGTTGGAAAGACATGATCCGCTGGATGCAGGAAACACAAGGGCTTTGGGATCTGGGGGATACCGAAAAGGATATCCTGGCCTACCTTGCGGAGAATTACGCTCCAGAAGAAAGTGGTCGTAGACCTAATCTGCCGATCGCGGACATTGAGTGGTACATTTTAGAATTAGATTAATAAGATAATAACGTTTAACTTAAACTACCATGAGTAAGTATTGGGACATCTTTGTTAATGCTTATCAGAGCTACGCCAGCTATCTGTGGGGAGAAATAACTAACCCAGGTTGGTATAATTACTTTTACTGGCTACTGGTCGTCTCGGCATTCTTTTTCTTTTTAGAAATTGTTTCGCCCTGGCGAAAAGGACAGAAAAAATTCCGCCAGGACTTCTGGCTGGATTTCTTTTATATGTTTTTCAATTTCTTTCTGTTCTCGTTAGTCATCTACAACGCCGCCTCTGATGTCGTCGTAAACCTATTCAATGACGGTATCAAGTGGATCACGGGAGGATTTAACCTACAAGCTAATAATCCGCTTAATGGCTCTCCACTCTGGCTGATTCTATTAGTTGGTTTCTTTGTCCGTGATTTCGTACAGTGGTGGGTACACCGCTTACTGCATCGCTCTGATCGCCTGTGGGAGTTTCATAAGGTACACCACAGCGTGCAAGAAATGGGCTTTGCGGCACATTTGCGTTACCACTGGATGGAAAACGTTGTCTACCGTACGCTGGAGTATATCCCGCTTGCTTTACTCGGTATCGGACTGTACGATTTCTTCATTATCCACATTTTCACCCTCGCTGTTGGTCATTACAACCACTCTAACATAACCGTGCCAGGCTATGTTACGGGAGGTGTCGTAGGTACATTGCTTGGGCTGGTGATTGCGACTGGTGGCTTTGAGATAAATCTTTTGCAGGATCCTTCTCTCTGGACACAGATAGCAGTAGTAGCCGGTGGTGGTCTGTTCGGTTCTATTGTGTTAGGCCCCGTCATGAAGTATGTATTCAATTCACCGGAAATGCATATCTGGCACCATTCGTACGATCTACCCGATGAGCATCGCTATGGTGTGAATTTTGGTTTGACGTTGGCACTGTGGGACTATCTATTCAATACGGCCTACATTCCGCATAATGGCCGGGATATTCGATTAGGCTTCCCTGGTGTAGAGTCTTTTCCAAAACGTTTTGTGGATCAGAATATCCACGGTTTTGGAAAAATTCAACAAGAAGAGCGGGTGTCGGAAAATGATTTACCAGGTAACGCTTAGCGGATAAACTAAGACCGATAGCATTAGTTGAAGCCCTGAATAGCTAAAGAAGCTATTCAGGGCTCTTTTTATAAAGTCAGTAACTCACAAATAGCATCTGGTATGTCAATTACGCCAAGGTCTACCGATAGGTCTGCATTTGCTCCGGTAGTAACAAATACGGAGTTGTTGCCCCGGCGGTAGGAACGCCCCGCTTCCAGCGTAATATTTTCTATGCTGGTATAGGACTCTCCAATGGGCATCATAAAGTCATAAGCTTTTCCTTCGTCCAGTAATACTTTTCCATGAAATTCACCATTCGTAAGCTGCCCCACATAGCGATAGGGGGAAAAACGCTCCGGGCAATGCTCGCGAGCAAGAACAGGAACCGTTGGCCGAAGTACGGTATTAGTATTACTGGGATTATTACATGCTGTTTCGCCTTTTAGCGTAAGCGATAGCCCGGCCTTTTGAAATGGCGTATTAATATTGAAACTGAACCCTTCCTGCAATGCACACAGATCTGTGGTGATACCATCGGATAACCGGGCACACTGCTCGTGAAAAGAAAACCCAAAAGTAGCCCCGGTATTCAATAGAAATACCTCTTCGGGAAAGGGTAAATAAATCTCATTACGACCTTCTTCCAGGCATACGTATTCCTCAACATCAACATTGGCGTATTGATAGGATAAGAAACCATCGGTTTTTGATTGAGCTTCGATGACTAAAGTAATGGATTCTGCCTTGTCGGTGATCATTTGATCGAAGCAAGCTCCCGGCCTTAAAATGGGCAATAATTCTGCCTCGCTATCAAATCGTACCCCTTGAAAGGCTCCACTGTCTTGGCGTGAAAAATATGCTTGTATTTCCGATTTAGCCTCGGCAATAAAACGGTCGAGTCCTTGGGCACTACCAGCTGCACAATTAGGGAAAACGGCGGCATAGGCTAGCTGCGGACGGTCAGCATAAGAAAAGAAGACTTCCTCTTTAATTAAAATAGCGGTATCGCGGCCGGTATTGGTTTTGATGGTGTCTACGTAATCACGTCGATATACTCCGGTATAGGGCTCACTGACATCAGCTACGGCGCTAAGCAAAAGAATACACTCGCTTGCAATGGCTGGATCCGAAAAGCTGGGCCATCCAAACGCAAGCGGGCGTAGTGCTTGTTGGTGAGTAATCGCCCGTAATCGACTCCCGTCCTTAACAATATTGGCAAACCCTGCCATCGTCCAGGTTCCATTTTCAGTAATGTAAGACAATACCGGTACGCGATCTCCTGCCCGTAGCGGCTTTCCGGTTAAGCGATTCGTACAGTCGTCGGGTAATGCAACTGAGACTACGACCGGATACAGCAAATTTCTGGCAGTTCGGTGTTCTAAGCTGAGGGATAATAAGCCCAGCGGCTCAATATTGATATTCTTTTGGGAGCCGTCGTACAGCGTAAAGGTTTGTCCGATGGACCGCTCACGCAAATAGGTCTGGTTTTCCATAGTATTTGGATAATAAGCTCCCTTTAAGTCCGCAAAACCAGATTCTACGGTACCATCATTAGCCAGTAAGCGTGTTTGTTCAGGCCAGGTAATAGAGAATGTGCGTTGATCAGATATAAATTCTTGCTGTTCAGGAGTATTGAGTTGGCATGTAACCGCTAGGTTATCGGTCTGAGGGTTTATACTACCCTTGTCCATAGAGAGCATAACTAACCTTGGGAGTGTATCCCGTACAAGAAAAGCCTGCGATTTTTCCGGGTAACCGGGAGCTGAATAATGGAGCTGAATAGACAGAGGCTCGGCTACCCCCCTTAGTTCATCTTTCAGAACGCCAAGTGGTAAAATTCCTTCCACCGGCTTAAGAGATAATTGCCCGTCGAGGGTGTATACTCCCGAGAACTCCGAAGAAACCACTTCAACGGATAATCCGGAAGGGCATTTTCCAGTACCTGGATCGACGAATTGGACAATCAACGGGTTGAATAATAAATCCGTACTGACCTGGTAGAGCACTCCCTCAGTAATTCGTTCTCCCGTATTTTGAAATTTACTGCATGAGTAAAGGGATACAAATAGAAGTATTACCGTAAAGATAGATCTACGCTGCATAGTATAGTTTTTGGGAAATCGGTCAAACACAAAACCCCGCTTCTTCTAAATGACAAGCATTTCGGAAGCTGGTAAAAAGAAAATAGTAACAGGTAGAGAGATATCCGAGAAGGTTGACGAAATTACATAAAACCTGCATCAATATGAAATTTTTTGATGCAAAAAATACAAGCCAGGCCTGCACAAATCTAGGTGCAGGCCTGGCTGTAGGATGGAAGGCATTCCACAGTAAACGCTACCGTCATTTTTTGAAGGCAGGAGATACCACAAGTTCCTTGCGTCCTGCTTCGTAGGCATAGAAGCCTTCCCCTGATTTTATCCCGAGTTTACCGGCGGTAACCATATTTACCAATAATGGACACGGTGCGTATTTTTGATTTCCAAAACCTTCGTGCAATACCCGCAGGATAGACAGGCAAACATCCAAACCGATGAAATCAGCCAACTGTAACGGCCCCATCGGATGGGCCATTCCCAATTTCATAACGGTATCGATTTCTTCTACCCCGGCTACTCCTTCGTGCAAAGAAATAATGGCTTCATTAATCATGGGCATCAAAATCCGATTAGCGACAAAACCAGGATAATCATTTACCTCTACCGGAACTTTGTGCAGTGCCTGCGAAAGTTCCATAATGCGGTCGGTTACTTCATCTGTGGTAGCGTAGCCCCGAATCACTTCAATGAGTTTCATCACGGGTACAGGGTTCATGAAGTGCATTCCAATCACCTGTCCGGGACGTTTGGTAGCAGCAGCGATTTGTGTGATGGAAATAGATGAGGTATTGGAGGCCAGGATAGCTGTTGATGGTGCATGCGCATCCAGATCGGCAAAGATTTTTAGTTTAAGCTCCGTATTTTCCGTAGCGGCTTCGACGACCAAATCGGCTTTCTCAATGCCTGCTTTTAAATCCGTAAAGGTAGTGATGTGGTCTAGTGTGGCCTTTTTTTCTTCTGCGCTAATTTTTTCTTTGCGGACCATGCGATCGAGGTTTTTATCAATGGTAGCTATACCTCGTTCCAGGGCAGCTGCGGAAACATCAACCAGGCTCACCGCGAATCCATGCATGGCGAATACGTGAGCAATACCATTCCCCATGGTACCGGCACCAATTACACTAATATTTTTCATCCTGTGGTATTTATTTGGTTATGACAAAAATAAAGAAAGGGCCGACTGGAAATCCTCCAGTCGGCCCTATTAAGGTAAGAGCCTTACCTATTAGTTATTTTTGAAGTATGATTCTTCAATTTCTTGACCGGCCTGAACAGTATCAAGTCGTTCTTTGAAAACATTAGACATTTCGAGGTCATCTTTTTTGGCAAAGATTTCCTTGAGTGCGATGAGCGTGTTCACGTCGTTAGGCGCGATCATTTCTGCTTTCTTGAAATAAGGCAAAGCATTATCAAATTCTTGCATCACCTGCTCACGCATGGCATCGTATTTTGCAATACCTTCTTTGGAGTAATCATCTTGCAATTCCAGCATTTTTTGCGTCAGCTGAGCCGCCTTGTTATAATACAGAGCACCAGCAGAATAGATAGCCGTAATATTCTCCGGATCAATTTCCTGTGCCTGATCGTAATACTCTAGTGCTTTGTTGAAACTCATCTCTGCTTTGGTCGTATCACCTGCTTTGGCGTCACGCTGATAAATAGTTTCATACGCATTACCCATTACGGAGTAGAGAGAAGCATTTTCCGGCTCGGCTTCAATCGCCTTTTCCAGCTTGTCAATTAGCTTTTCGGATTGCCCTAATTTCAGGTAGTGGTTGATTTCTGCAAACAGCAACGATACATCGTCAGGGTAAAGCTTTTTACCTTCTTCCAGAATGCTGTAGGCCTCCTCGGGAGAAGTTTCTGCTGAACGAATTTGATAAAGCGCCTCGTAGATCGCAGGATCATCGTATTTCATATCATAGAGGCGTTGGAATAACGTTCCGGCTGCTTCTGTGTTTTTGGCATTTAGCGCAGCAAGGCCGGTAAGATAAAGCTGTCGGTTGTAGTCTTCTTCCTGTAGACCGCTTTCTTCGCCCATGCTTTCCAGCTTTTCGTGAGTACTAAGCAGAGCATCAAAGCAGGCATAGGCTTTACCATATTCGCCATCTTCAAAATGAAAGATTCCTTTATTTGACAGATTACCCATCAAATCCTGTAAGCCTTTAGTAGCATCTCTAGTCTCGCGGCCTTTTTCAGCCGTTTCTAATGCTTTGGTGAATGATTTGTAGGCGCGAACTCCCGGCATTGAAACATCGGGAAGCCCTTCCGTTAATCCCATTCCAAGCTGACGGTCCGTAACAATTTGTGTAGCAATAGCGGCGTAAGCCTGACCTCTTGCATTCCAGGCACGAGCCATGTTTGGATCGGCTTCTACAGCCTTATCACCAAATTCAATAGCATTAGCCAATTCTGCTTTATTCGCGGATTGATCCAAATTAAATTTACCCAGTGCTTTTTCAGAATCCTTGGCTAAATCTTTGGCATCCTGAGCTTGCACCGTTACGGCCATCAGGAGTATAGCCAATAAACCAAAAATACATTTTTTCATAAGTAACATTTTTTTTGTTTTCCCTATTTAGACGAAAAGATCTTAGAATGAGTATTAATGAAAACTAAAAGTATGTGCAATTCTTTTTAAAATTCTGTTAAATGCGGCTTTTTTACCTTTTCTACTAGTTATAACGGAGAAGAGAAGCCTCATGTTTATTCTTCCTCCAGCAGGTTTTCTTCCTCATCGTCGGTCCGAATAACAGCTAAATCAGCAATTTCATCATCATCACTGAGCCGGACGACTCGTACGCCCTGAGTAGCGCGGCCCAGAGTGCTTATTTCGTGAGCATGGATACGTATCGTTATGCCATTGCGCGTGGTAATCATTACATCGTCTTCCTCGTACACGTATTTCATACCTACCAAAGGTCCTGTACGATCCGTAATTTGCAGGGTCTTAACGCCTTTACCACCCCGATTAGTAAGGCGGTATTCCTCTACGGTGGTTCGTTTCCCATTTCCTTTCTCGGAAATAACGAAAATAGCCCCGGTATCGATAGAAGGATCAATACAGACCATTCCGATAACGGCATCATCCTTGGTGTTTAGGCTCATGCCGCGCACTCCGGCTGCGGTACGGCCCATACTGCGTACCCGGTCTTCTTCAAACCGAATAGCGTATCCACTCCTGTTTGCCAGAAATATTTGGGAATGGCCGTTGGTCAATTTTGCCTCCAGTAAGCTATCTCCCTCTTTGATGTTAATGGCGATAATACCATTGGATCGCGGGCGGGAAAACGCCTCGACGGCGGTCTTCTTAATGAGGCCCTGTGCCGTCGCAAAGACAATGAAGTGGGAATTAAGAAACTCCTCATCAGTGAGATCCTTGATCTTGATATAGGCTTTAATCCGGTCTTCCTTGGGGATCGCCAGGATATTTTGGATCACCCGGCCACTAGAGGTCTTGGCCGCTTCAGGAATTTCGTATACGCGCAGCCAGTGACACTGCCCCGATTCGGTAAAAAGCAATAAGTAATTGTGTGTACTGGCCACAAACATATGTTCGATAAAGTCTTCGTCACGGGTTTTAGTGCCCCGGGAGCCACGACCACCACGACCCTGGGTGCGGTATTCGGAAAGCGGTGTCCGCTTAATATAGCCCAGATGGGAAATGGTGATCACCACATCTTCCTCTTTGATCAGGTCTTCAATACTGATTTCACCATCGGCCGCCACAATATTTGTACGGCGATCATCGCCATACTTTTCCACGATTTCGTCCAGCTCTTCTTTTATGATAAAGCGTTGGCGATCTTCGTTAGCCAGAATATCTTCCAGGTCGTCGATTAAACGCATTAATTCTTCGTACTCCTGCTTAACCTTATCGCGTTCGAGGCCGGTTAATTTTTGCAGGCGCATATCAAGAATAGCCTTCGCCTGAATTTCGGATAATTCGAAGGTAGACATTAACCCTTGCCGGGCTTCTTCTACCGTCTTTGAGGCACGGATAAGGGCAATGACCTCGTCCAGGTTGTCCAGAGCTATCAGCAGTCCTTCCAGAATGTGTGCCCGTTCCTTTGCTTTACGCAGGTCATACTGAGTACGTCGCTGAATTACCTCGAGGCGGAAGGTGATGAATTCCTCAATAAGATCTTTTAGGTTGAGTGTCATGGGACGACCGCGAACCAGCGCCACGTTATTCACTCCATATGACGTTTGCAGATCGCTATGCTTAAAGAGCGTGTTCAGGACAACGCTTGCCATCGCGTCCTTTTTGACCTCAATAACGACCCGTAAGCCATCGCGATCTGATTCGTCACGGATATCACTGATGCCAGTGACTCGTTCACTATTGACCAAATCAGCAATTTTAGCCACCAGGCGAGCCTTGTTGACCTGATAGGGAATTTCGGTGACGATGATGCGCTCCCGGTTGTTTTTAGTCACCTCAATTTCTGTACGGGCACGCAGTACAATTCGCCCACGGCCCGTGTGTAGCGCCTCGCGCACGCCAGACGTTCCGTAAATAATGCCTCCCGTAGGAAAGTCCGGTGCTTTGATAAACTGCATCAGCTCATCAATGGTAATCTCCGGATTATCCACGGTTGCCTTGATCCCGGCACAGACCTCAGTAAGGTTGTGGGGCATCATATTCGTTGCCATACCTACCGCAATCCCCGAGGCTCCGTTAATCAGGAGATTCGGCAACTTGGTGGGTAATACGGTTGGTTCTTCAATGGAATCATCAAAATTGAGCTCGAAGTCTACGGTCTCCTTTTTGATATCGGCTAGCAGCTCTTCTGAAATCCGACGCAGCCGGGCTTCGGTATATCGCATGGCAGCCGGACTATCACCGTCCATACTACCAAAGTTCCCCTGCCCGTCCACTAAAGGATAACGCAGGGACCACCACTGTGCCATCCGAACCATAGTATCATATACGGAAGAGTCGCCGTGGGGATGGTACTTACCCAACACCTCCCCGACTATACGAGCCGACTTTTTGTGGGATTTATTGTACGTCAGGCCCAGGTCCTGCATTCCGTATAAGACCCGACGGTGAACGGGTTTCAAGCCATCTCGAACATCGGGAAGAGCACGAGAAATAATCACAGACATCGAGTAATCGATGTATGCAGACTTCATTTCTTCCTCAATATTGATAGGGATAATTCGCTGATTCGACATGTAGTTGTTTCTGCTTAGCTAATAGACGCATAGTATGCCATCCAACAGGACATGCAAAATTACGAAATTGGCTCCATAAATTGGAATGTCTTTTAACCTTTCTACTCCCTAGGCTGTTAGAGCACATTAATTCAACACGCAATTGTAAAAACTGGAATATCCTCCATCCGTGCTACCGGGGATTGATATATTTGCACAAATTTTCGACATGGAACGCAAAGAAGTTAAGCCGTATACTGAGCAAGAAAGCAAAAAGGGGCAGGTATCTACGATGTTCAACCGTATTGCTCCTTATTATGACTTTCTCAACCGACTCTTATCCCTGGGTATTGACACTACCTGGCGGAAGAAGGCCATTCGCAAGCTTAAAGCAGATCAGCCGCAGTTGATCCTTGATGTGGCTACCGGCACGGCCGACGTGGCGATGGAAACGGCCCGGCAACTCGATCCGGAAAAAATTGTCGGCATCGATATTTCCACCCAAATGTTGGACATTGGCCGGCGGAAAATCAAAAAAAATGGCATGGACACTATTATTGAACTGCAGGAAGGCGATTCCGAAAACCTTCCCTTCGCAGACAATACCTTCGATGCCGTTACCGTTGCTTTTGGGGTGCGTAATTTTGAACACCTGGAAAAAGGACTTACCGAAATGAACCGGGTATTGAAACCGGGTGGTAAATTGGTAGTGCTGGAGTTTTCCCGCCCTACTCTTTTTCCGTTCAGACAATTATTTAACGGGTACTTTAAATACATTTTACCGTTAATTGGTCGTTTAACGTCCAAAGATCCCAAGGCATATCGCTACCTGTACGAAAGCGTTCAGGCATTTCCCGATGGTCAGGATTTTGTCGACTTTTTGCAAAAAACCGGATACACAAACAATCAATGCAAGCCATTAACCCTCGGAATCTGCTCCCTGTATTGGGGACAAAAATAATTGTGCTCTTGCTTTTACTCTCGAGCCCAGATCACCTGAATGCTCAGAAATTCAGAGGCAATTACAATTTCCTGGATTTCCAACAAAAGCCCTATTATTTTGGGATAACCCTGGGGTATAATACCTCTACCTTTCGCCCTTTTCAGTCGCGTGAGTTTTTGCGTAGTGATAGTATTTCCGCTGTGCAGGGCCTGGCCGGCCCCGGCTTTAACCTTGGTATTGTTACCAATCTGAAAATTGGCGACTATTTTGATTTTCGCTTCCTCCCTACCCTATCTTTTGCGGAACGAGAACTGACGTACGATCGCCGATCCCGACTACGACCAAGTACCCGTACCGTTTCCTCCGTATTTGTCGAACTCCCTTTTCACCTGCGCTACAAATCGGCTCCTTTTCAGGATAAGCGGGTCTTTGTTATTGCGGGCCTTAAGTACGGATTTGATGTGGCTAGTGATTCTCGCTCCAAACAGGCCGAGACACTGGTCAAAATCTCGCCCAACGATTTTGCGGTTGAGTATGGGGCAGGAGTCCAATTCTTCTTTCCATTTTTTATCTTTTCGCCCGAGTTCAAAGTTTCTCACGGCATTGGCAATTCCCTGATTTACAACAACAACCTGGAAGAGTCAACCGTTCTGGAAAAAGTCTTATCGCGAACCTTTACCATCTCCTTCCACTTTGAGGGATAAGCCGACTATGGTCCACATAGGCGCAACCCCGGCTTAGGATAGTTGAGTCGTACAGACCTTTCTGGCGTAAGCCTGCATATCCGGAAAAAAAGAAAGAAAGTCTTCTTCCAGCACTAGATAGCTTTGCTCCAATGAGGCTATGATCGCGGTGAAGAACGCTGGCTTACTCACCCTTTTCTTCATGAGGTCGAAGGTATATTCCAGACCATTCAACGTAGTGTAGGAAAGAAGCCAATTGTGATGTATCATGTTGGGTACGCGCTGCTGCATGTGCGTCGGCATAATCTCGAGATGACGTTCCAAAATGCGGTACATCCGCTGGGTGAAAACCGGTAATGATTCCGTGGAAAAAGTCGACCAGTTTTGCGCCAGCACGTAGTCGAACAATACATCTAGAATGACCGGAGCGTACTTGCTATGGCGGTCTCGTAATAAATGAACACTGTGCTGCACCCTGGGGTGCTGATCGGTAAATTTATCAATAGCATAGTGCAAGATGATCCCCGGCTGATAAGGAGCCTGTAGACGGTCTTGTTCTGCTTTGCGCAAAAAGTCCGCCAGAAAGTTACCGACAACGATTTCTTCCCGGGGGCAGGACAGCAAAAAATGGGCTAAAAAATTCATACATCAACAGGCGGCACGTGCCATTGGTAATGCCGTTTATTCCTTCTATATTTGCGCCTTATTGCAAAATGGCTGCGGCCAGATTATTTAGTTTGATACAATCATATTACCTATGGGTTTACGTTGTGGCATTGTTGGACTTCCCAATGTAGGAAAATCTACCCTTTTTAATGCATTAACTTCTGCTAAAGCACTGGCAGCGAATTATCCCTTCGCCACTAAAGACCCCAATGTAGGCGTGATTACAGTGCCGGATGACCGGCTCAATAAGCTGCAGGAACTCGTGCAGCCGCAAAGCCTAGTGCCCACCACCGTGGAGATTGTCGATATCGCCGGCCTGATTAAAGGAGCCAGTCAGGGGGAAGGCCTCGGTAATCAGTTCCTCGCTAATATTCGCGAAGTGGATGCCATCATTCACGTGGTCCGCTGCTTCGAAAACGATAATGTGGTACATGTCGATGGGAACGTTGATCCGGTACGCGATAAAGAAATTATTGACACAGAATTGATTCTCAAGGATATCGACACCGTCGAAAAGCGCCTGGAAAAACTTCGCAAAAATGCTAAAAGTGGAGATAAAGATATTCTGCGAGCTGTAGAAACAGCGGAGAAGGTTAAAGCTCACCTGGAAGGTGATCAGCCCGCCCGTATTCTGTCTTTTGAGGTGGAGGAAGATCAGGCCTTACTCGACGATATGTTGTTGCTGACGAATAAGCCTATACTCTATGTCTGTAATGTCGATGAGGATGCCGTACATGAGGGCAACGAGTATACTGCGCGCTTCCGCCAGGCGGTCAAGGATGAAGATGCTGAAATTATTCTGATCAGTGCCGGTATCGAAGCCGATATTGCGGAGTTGGATGACCCCGAAGAGCGCAATGAATTTCTGGCAGATATGGGGCTCGAAAAACCGGGTGTACACTTTCTCATTCAGGCCAGCTATAAACTACTCGACCTGATTACGTATTTCACGGCCGGAGAAAAGGAGGTGCGCGCCTGGACGATCCGCCGGGGTACTAAAGCGCCACAAGCAGCGGGGGTAATTCACACTGATTTTGAAAAAGGATTTATCCGGGCCGAAGTCATTGCCTATAAAGACTATGTCGACTACGGATCAGAGGCTAAAGTAAAGTCCGCGGGAAAAATGTCCGTGGAAGGAAAGGAATACATCGTGCAGGACGGCGATGTCATGCACTTTCTCTTCAACGTTTAAAACGGATTTTTTTACCCTAAAGAAATTAAGGAAAGTCAAGGCTATCCTCTCTAAAGCGGTATGGCACGACATGTGCATTACTTAACCTCACACCTCATACTTCACACCTCATACTTCACACCTCACACCTCAAACCTCATACTTCACACCTCAAACCTCACACCTCATACTTCACACCTCAAACCTCATACTTCACACCTCACACCTCATACCTCATACTTCACACCTCATACTTCACACCTCAATACTGCCACATATCCAGGTATTTAGTAAACACCTTGGTCAGGTTTTCAGCATCAGCTATGGCCCGGTGGTGAATGCCGGTAAATTCGAACCCTTCGCGCTCTACCGTTCGTCTCAGGCCGGTGGGTTTTCGCAAGCGGCGGATCGTCTGATATTGCTTCTTCAGGTTTATATGAGGAGATACCCAATCGGATTCCAGATCGTGCAACGCGCAGTCTTGCTTGAGCATCCGTTTATCGAAACTTCCCCAGGAACAAAGCACATAGTCTTCATCCCAAATATGCCCCCAGTCCTGAAAATCTTCAATGACCCGATCGAAGGTATGCGCACGATCCACATCTTCCTGGGTGATGCTGGTTAGCTCTTCACAGAAGGCGGATAAATTAGGGCTGACTACAGGGCGGACGAAACGGCTGAATACATCTTCTACTTCTCCGTAATCATTGACAAGAAGTGCCCCGATTTCAATGATTTCCTGGACATTTCTGGGTGGTCGACCCCGCCAGCAGGTAGCTTCCAGGTCATATATGATAAAGTTCACAAATATTGGCTTTTGCTGATGACCATAAAACTAACAAACTATCCTGGAACCAAAATGGTTTGGTTCTGGCTAGTGATTTATAGCGGCAAAACAAACCAAGGGTAAAATCTACTATGGTCACTGCTGTTTGATGAGTTGCTTCAGGTCGGCAATTTGTTCGTTCAGGTGATCGATTTTGCGCTCCAGCTCTATGTTATTGTCAATCGTCATTTCGTCCACAAATACGGCGTTCGCCAGCGACATACCGAAGATTCCACCAATAAGCACTACCAGCCCAAAGTAGAAACGAGTTACCCAGATCACCACCTGATTATCGATATCGTCGACGATAGATGCTGCTATCTCATTCCATCCCTCCAGCGTAAATAACTGAAAGATCGAATATGCTGAAATGAGAGGGTCTCCAAAATATTCCGGAGCGATATCGGCAAAAAAGTGACACGTAAATATGGCCAGTAAAAAATTGAGAAAAAATACGGCAGCCAAAACAAAGACGGAGGCTTTCAATGCACGCCCCAAACCCGACATGATTTGCCCCATATTAGGAATAAAACGAATGAAGCGAATCAACCGTACTAGTCGAAATAACCGCAAGATAATTAAGAGCGAGGTATCCGGTATGGGAACGATGTTAACTAACACGGACGGTATACTCAATACGATGATGGCAAAATCGAATCTATTCCACGCCAAACTAAAATACCCTGAGGGCTTTAAAGCAAAAATTTTCACTACAGCCTCAATAACAAAAAACAGGATAAAGAGGTGATCGATGCTTTCCAGCAACGAATCATTGCGATAGGCCGGAAAATACAATAAGAAGATGATGACGGCATTTAGCAAAATGGCCAGCATCATATTCCGCTCGGATAGGAAAAAACGCTTCAACATAACCTATTAATTCGATTTGCGGATTGATTGTCAGGGTCAAGGAAATAGGACGTCCAGGGTTAAAAGAGCTATTCTACTTCCATATTAAAATGCTTCCAGGTGATTTTTTTGTCCAGCCCATAATTCTCCAATCGATTGTGGTAATAGTATAGCAGCTGAAAACTCTCACTTACTATTTCTTCTTTTTTGTTGTAGCGCATTGGTTTGCGCAAATGAAAGGTACCTAGCCGGGATATACCGTGTCGAATAAGCTCATCCACATCCCAGTAGATTTGATCGGATAGTTTAATTTCATCACGGTCAGCCATAGCGATGAGTAATTCGCGCAGTTGCCCCACCACATTTTGCAATCCCTGCTGGGCAAAAACATAGTCGTCAGTGGGTAGGCGTAGAACGCCGTACAAATCGAGTTTTCGGTTTTCTCTGCGAAGCATCTTAAAGGCAGCAAATGCAATTAAGTGACTACTCAACACTATATTATCCTGATAGTAGCGTTGTACGATAGCCTCCGCTAATTCACGGGTATATTCGCTTTCCCGCTGCAGATCGGTCGTTACTTCACCATTAGTCATGAAGTACTCTTTTACATCAATCTTGTTTCCGTATTTATCATAGCTGTCGCCCTGATCATCCACCCAATTCCCCAATACATCGAGCGGTTGGCCAAATGACAAGGTGATATCATTTCCTTCGGATAGCACCTTCCAGGCGTATTGTAAAAGACGAGTGGGTGAAAAAAAGTCATCCTTGGAACGAATATATTTTTCTTTCCCCATGCGTTTCAGTTGTTGCTCAATGAGGAAAGGTGCCTCTAGTACAAAGTGATAGCCCAGGACCAGGGGCACGATAAATATCTTCTCGTTGCTGCCACTCTGATATAAAAGGCGCTGTGCCTCAATAGTGGTACCGAGCAGTCCCATCTTCAGTTTGTTCTCCAACATACCCGACCGCGACCGGGTACCTCCTGGAAAGAACAAACTATTAGTCCCTCGCTTAATCGACAGGGTCGACATGGCCTTCAGGGTTTCCAGATAAATAGCATTCTTTTTCCGCCGATCGACCCGGTAAGCGCCGAGGCGGTTCATAAAATAAGCCGTATATCCCGTGTTGTACAGGTTCAGTCCGGCACCATACGAAAAGGAAGGTAGCCCGACGACAGCATCCAGGGCATAGCCAATCAGAATAGAATCCAGGTTAGAGAAATGGGTTGGAACCACTACTACATTACCTTTGGTAAAAAGGCTGCGTAGTGCCTCTACTTCTCCCCGCACGATTAGCTTTTCGTACAACCGCTTACGGGCACCACGGGCCCGAAAAAAACCACGTTGTCGGGCCTGCAACAAGCGGTTAAAAAAGAAGGTAAGGAACCGGCGGGCAAATAAAAAGGTCTTAATGCGAAAGGTGCCAACGATTTCTTCACTGTAGCGATGAATGATTTTTTGCAACAACTCGCTATTAATTTCAGCTGCTTCCTTTTTGGGTTGATCCAGGGATCGCTGCACCAGGCGCTTGCGGATACGCCGCCAAAATTGACGTTCATTTGGAGGATCGACTTTCCAGGGTTCCTCCTTAACGCGGATACGCTCCTGGTAAATAGTGCGGGTGAGGATATCTTCAACCTGTTCCGCTGAACCACGGGTGATCCGATCGAGGGTGTAGGCGTCAATTTCGCGAATGAACTGCCGGCGATCTTCACTGAGCTGGTAAATGGGCCATTGCTCAATATCCGGTATAACTTGTGGATATACTGTTTTGGGGTTGCGTACACCTCGTCGTTCCTTCATCCCACTTAATTTAATGATTTTCTTCGGCCCGGATACGTACCTCTTCGATAAATGAAAGGATTTCTTCGCGTCCTTTTCCTTTTTCTGAGGAAGTAATAAACTGTTGTGGGAGCTCTTCCCATGTTTCGAGCAGCGTAGTTTGTATGGCTTTGATGTTTTCGGCTTCTTCCTCTGGCTTCAACCGGTCTGTCTTGGTATATACCAGAACAAATGGAATATGCATCTCCCCCAGCCAATTGACAAATTCGATATCAAGAGGCTGTGGCGGAACCATGGAATCGATCAAAACAAAGGCACATTGCATCTGTAAACGTTTGACCAGGTAATCCTGAATCATACGTTCCCATTGTTGCCTTTTCTTTTTTGAGATTTTGGCATATCCATAGCCAGGTAAATCGACCAGGTGCCACTGATGGTCAATAAGAAAGTAATTAATCATCTGTGTCTTACCCGGTTTTTTGGAGGTATGGGCCAGCCCTTTACGCCCGGTAAGCATGTTAATCAATGATGATTTTCCGACATTAGACCGGCCGATGAAGGCAAATTCTGGCCGGTCATCTACCGGGCATTTCTGAATGCCCGGAAAGCTGCCTCTATATTCCGCAAAATGAATTTCCATAAAGTTTTCCTAAAATTAGCGTTAGCTTTGAGCTAAAAGTAACAATAATCATGAGAACGCGTTACACGAAAAACGACTCTCCTAACTACTGAATAAAGATTAATTACCATGAGTTGGCGACTTTTTATCTTATCGACGCTTTTTACACTATCCGCATTAGCTACGCAGGCGCAAATCAGATTTGGGGTTAAAGCCGGCTTGAGCTCTACCGATATTAATGTCTCAGAAATTGAAATTCTTCGGAACGGTGGTGCTGACCGCCTGCAATTAGCGCTGGAAAATGCTCAATATGGTGTTCACGCCGGCGTCATGTTACGTCTGCCACTCGGCGAAACCTTTTTACTGCAGCCGGAAGTGGTCTTCAATTCCAACACCGTTGAGTACGAAGTAGAAGATCTAAATCCTTCGGGAGTGAGTACGCTGGTTTTAGAAGAGAAATTTCAGTATGTGGATATCCCACTACTTCTGGGGGCTAAATTTGGTCCCATTCGCCTCATGGCCGGTCCGGAAGGACGGGTTTTTGTGAATAGCGCCTCGGATCTTTTCCGGTTTAACGATTACGAACAGACTTTTGACGATGTAGAAATCAGTTTTCTTGGAGGAGTTGGTCTGGATTTATGGAACCTGACGCTCGATGTGCGCTACGAGGGTAACTTTGACAAATTTGGCGACCATATCACCTTTGGCGATCAGCAATTTGCTTTCAACAAGTCGGAGAACAGGTGGATTTTTTCCCTTGGTGTATTTTTTTAGAACATGCCCGCTCAGAAACCAAGTCAATAGTCTAAAAAATATCTCAATAGCCCCAATCCGTTATGCATGCTGTCCTTAGGTACCCTTTTACACTATTGTTGCCACCTGGTGGCTCCTGGTCTGATCGCCTACCTGTTTTTTAGCGAAAGCTGGAAAAAAGCCTGGTTCATCATGCTGGCCACGATGCTGGTCGACCTCGATCATCTGTTTGCGACCCCCATCTTTGCCCCCGACCGCTGTAGTATCGGCTTTCATCCCCTACATACCTGGCCGGCTATAGCCGTGTACGTTGCTATGTTGGGTATACCTAAATTGCGTATTATTGGTGTGGGACTACTCTGGCACATGGCCACCGATGGACTCGATTGTATTTATTTCCAGCAATGGTAAGCCGGCTTTCGCCAAAAAGATCTTCGCAGACCCCAGAAGCCATCGAAAACATTTTTGAGATGGCTTCCAGACAATTTCCTTATTTTCCCTTCTGTATACAACCGTCGGTAAGTTACCCCTCTCTTTGATATAAACAGGGATGTAGCCGATGCCAATCACTGCCATTCGCATGACCGAGAAAGAACTTATTGAAGGCTGTCTGGCCAATGACCGTACTGCTCAGCGGGAGTTGTATGCGCGTTACAAAGATGCTATGTACACCCTGGCCTATCGCATCATGAACGACAGCGAACTGGCACAGGACGTACTGCAAGAAGGGTTTGTTAAGGTCTTTCGCAATCTCCATAAATTTCGTCGGGAATCCACGCTAGGTGCCTGGATAAAAACAATCATTGTACGTACTGCTCTAAGTAAGGTGAAGCGGCAACCACGCTTCGAGGAATTACCCAACAGCTATCAGAATACGGTCGTCGACTGGGGACATTCCCTACAAACTGAATACCTGGAAAAAGCAATTGCGGCCCTGCCACAAGGCTATCGAATGGTTTTTTGGTTGATTGAAGTAGAAGGATATGCCCACAAGGAAGTAGCTGATTTGATGGGGATTTCTGTGGGTACGTCTAAATCCCAACTATTTTATGCTAAAAAGAAATTGCGTCACCTAATAAACGAGATGCAATGAGTGAACAGGAAAAAAATCGCGATACCCTGCTAGACGTAATAACAAAACTGCCGGGTAAAAAAGCACCAGAAAGCAGCTGGTTGGTTATTGCGGACCGGTTGGATGAGGAGCGTCAATTCCAGCAGATTAGCGCGGCTGCTGGCCAACTCCCTCTACTACAGCCCCCCGTTGATATTTGGCAAAACATCGAAGATGAACTGGAACAACCGCCGGCTGCTACACCGCGTCCGCTTTGGTTGCGCCCATGGGCAGGATGGGCAGCAGCTCTGGCGCTTGCCTTGCTTGTCGCCTGGTACAGCCGTCCCGTTCAGCCTAACGCTACCGTGACCATCGCGGTACACACAGAGCAAATTGACCCCAGCCTCTTAGCTGCCGATTGGGATGCCGACGAAGCCTCGTTTGCCCAGGTAACTGTTCTCTATCAGCAGCATCGCCGTATTTTCCCGGAGTCAACCGGGCGCGATTGGTTGGCCGAGTTAGAAGAACTCAACGCTGCCCGGGCTGAATTGAAAGAAGCTATCCAAACCTTTGGCCGCGATGCGGTATTATTGAACCAATTGGCTGATATTGAGCGCGAACGTTCTGCGGTGCTCAAAAAAATGGCCCAACAGATTTGATCATGACGAATCGTTTATTTTATCTGCTTTCCTCGCTGAGCTTCGCCTTCCTGATAAGCGCTGCTCCGTCGGCATTCGGGCAGGGACAAACAGTGCAGGTTGTTACCAAAACAATCAATAAATCCTTTGGCTTCAATGAAGGGTATGAGCTCAATATCGAAGGAGAACGGGCCGAAGTCTATATTGAAGCCTCCGAACAAATGGGGATCACGGTACAATTAGAACTCACAGCACGGCATCCCGACGAAGCGGTGGCACGACAGGATCTGGAGTACATGCAATACATCGTACGCAGAGTGAAAAACAAGATCTATTTACGCAACTACCTGAAAAAAGGGGAAGGTACTCCTGAATCTCAGATTCGTGCTGTCTATCGGATTAAAGTGCCACCTAATTGTCCTGTTTATACTAAAAACACCTACGGTATTGTCGAGGCCAGTCAACTAACGAACAGTTTGCGTGTGAACACTCAGTTTAGTCGCATCGGTTTGAGCAACGTCGCCGGAAATATCGATTTACAAACCAGGTTCGGTGATATCATTGGAGAGCAACTGGACGGGCAGGTCAACATTGCTTCGCGCCGCTCCGATATTACGCTACGTGAGATGCGGGGCAGCTACGATATTAATGCACAATATGGTGTACTCAACTTTTATGCAGCCGAGGGGCTCCTCGACTTTCAGCTTACCGCCGAAAAATCCGAGGTCTTTTTACACAATGTCGATCTGCAGCAGTTCAGCTACGAGCTAAGTGCAAAAAATGGCAATATTTATTACCCGGATGAACTGACCTTCAACCTGGAAGAACCGGAAATCGGCCTCAAACAAGTCAGCTTCCGGCCCAGTAGCGAATACTACCCCAACATTAGCGTAAGCATCACCTTTGGCGATATTCATGTATCGAAGAACTGAGGGGAATATCTATAAAACACCTCGTTCATTAAACTAATCGTTCCTCTGACCTATTCATTATAGCGTACAGTACAACAAAACGATTAACAAACGAGACTTTACCTACATGGATGTTCTGAAAATTCCTTTTGAGGAGGTTCCTCAGCTTTCGTCGAAAGACGTCGCCTACGCTACGAAAAATCCACAAATCAAACCATTTTATAAGTACGAAGTAAGCCTCGAAGCCTTTACCGAGGTCATCAAAGACAAAGCACAAGACCATACTGATCGTAATGCTCTGGCGAATGCCCTGGAAGCACAGTATAAAGGGCTCGATACCACGGAGGCCGTGCGCAAGAATATCGAACGCCTGCGCCAGAAAAACACCTTCACGGTTACCACGGCCCATCAGCCCGGCCTCTTTACCGGGCCGCTGTATTATATCTTCAAGATTATCTCTACCATTAACCTGGCCGAGCAACTCAACCAGCAATACCCGGATCATCAGTTTGTTCCCATTTTTATCAGCGGTGCTGAAGATCATGATTTTGACGAGGTCAATCACGCCCGCCTCTTCGGTAAAGAAATTATCTGGGAAAACGAGGAAAAAGGAGGCGTAGGCTTCATGCAGACCTCTTCCCTGTCCGCCGCTTTAGAGCAATTAAAAGATATTCTCGGTGATTCTGAGGATGCTCAGGCAGCGTACCAGCTCATTGAAGAGGCCTACACCAGCCACGAACAGTATGGAAGGGCCACTCATCATCTGGTCAATAGCCTCTTTTGTGACTACGGTTTAGTCGTGGTTAGTATGGATGATCCTACCCTCAAGCGCCTGATGATTCCGCACATCAAAAAGGAAATCTTTGAGCAACCCTCGCAAGAACTGATCAACGAAACACAGCAAAAACTGGAAGATGCTGACTTTGGCGAGCAAGCCCACGCCCGCCCCATCAATTTCTTTTACCTGCGCGATCAGCTGCGGGCTCGCATCGTGCAGGAGGGCGACGACTTCGCCGTAATCGATACCGATTACCGTTGGAGCAAAGAAGAGCTGGAAGCCGAAATCGAAGAGCATCCTGAGCGCTTCAGCCCCAACGTGGTGATGCGCCCCATTTACCAGGAAACTGTACTTCCCAATCTTGCCTACATCGGCGGTGGTGGTGAGATCAGCTACTGGCTGGAGCGCAAAAGTCAATTCGAGCACTTTGGGGTAAACTATCCCATGCTCATTCGCCGCAATTCGGCCCTTTGGGTCGACCGGGGTGCCTGCAAACGGATGAATAAATTAGGGCTCGAAGCCAAAGACCTCTTTGACGACACCGAATCGCTCATCAAACGCTTCGTCGCCGACGAGACGGAAAACGAACTCAGTCTGGGGAAAGAAAAAGGGCAACTGAACGCTTTATTTCAAGCTGTCGCCCAAAAGGCCGCAGAGATTGACCCCACCCTCAAAAAGAAGACCCTGGCCGAAGGGGCCAAGCAGCTCAAAGCCCTGGAAAATTTGGAAGGTCGCCTAATGCGGGCGGAAAAGCAAAAGCACGAAACGGCCATCAATCAAATTCGCTCCCTGAAAGATAAGCTGTTCCCCGGCAATGGCTTACAGGAGCGCAAAGAGAATTTCCTCAACTTCTACCTGCGCTACGGCAACGATTTTTTTGCTATCCTGAAAGAGCATCTGCATCCCCTGGAAGAGGGCTTTGTGGTGATTTTGGATCGGTAACTGAGCAGATGAGCCTTCTCCGTTTCTTGTTGCCGCCCTCATACCGGTCCAACGGTTTCAAACCGATCGGCCGTTTTTTTACGCAGAGCTGGCGGCAACAAGAAATGGAGAGCGGTCTGCTCCGGGCTGGGGGATTCTATACTTAAGGTTGTTTTCCTATCGCCGGGCTGCTTCATATGCTCATAGTTCTTCCTTTTCCAGTCGATGAAAAGAAAGCAAAAAGATTTTATCTCTTCTTCTCTCCGTCTCTAAGCCCCCTCCTTGTCTCCGTCATTGGCGTAAATGGGAGCCGCAAGATTTTGCGGCTGTACAGGCCTTCTTCCTTGTCCCTCCGTCTCTAAGCCCCCTCAGCCCCTCTCTTTCCGTCGGCCGTAATTCGTTTACCGCCCCTGTGCCCGAGCGGAGCCGAGGGCTACAGCGCCTTATAATCTTCTCTTACCGGCTGAAAGGCATCGATGACCTTAACTTCAGTTAACGCCCGGGCCGAATGGGGTACATTGCCAGGAATGGTGATCACATCGCCCGGTCGGCAGATTTTGGTTTCGCCGCCGATCGTCATTTCCAGCTCACCGCTGATGATGTTGGTGATTTGCTCGTGAGGATGCTGATGCTCCGGCAAGACGGCATCCTTTTCGATGCGCGCGTGCAAAATGGACATACCATCGGTATGGGCGAGTTTGCCGTAAATCCCCGGCACCAACTCTTTCTCCGGCGCGTCGTTTAATTGATGAAAGAACGTCATGAGTTTCTGTTTTTGTGGCGAGAAAATACGTAATTCGCACCAATGAAGGAAGTAATCATCATCGGGGCCGGCATTTCAGGCCTCACAGCAGCCTACCACTTGCACAAGGCAGGTATTGACGTATGCATCTTGGAAGCACGCGATCGAATCGGTGGTCGCGTACAGTCCATACCGGCCGCCTATGGCGACGGATTGATCGAAATGGGTCCCACCTGGTTTGGCGAGAAGCATCAGCAACTGTGTGCTCTCGTTGACGAGCTTGGCCTGCAGCGATTTCCGCAATACGAAAAGGGCAAAGGGATCTACCAGGTCATGTCTTTTGTCAAACCTCAACTGTTTGACATTCCCGCAGGACAGGAGCCCTATTACCGGCTACACCCGGGTACCCGTGCATTGACCGATGCCCTGGCCGACTTTTTGCCGCAAGGCAGTATACAACTTAATACCGGTGTGACCAGGCTAGTCAACGCCCCGGATGTTATAGAGGTCCATACGAATACCAGCGAGGTATTAAAGACCCAGAAGGTAGTGTCAACTATCCCACTACCGCTCCTCCCCCACGTCCTGGTGACGGAGCCGGCCCTACCAGAGCCATTACTCGATCGACTGCGTACTACCCAAACCTGGATGAGCGACAGCATCAAATTCGCCGTAGAATACGACCGCCCCTGGTGGCGCGAAATGGGCCTGGCCGGACAAATGATGCAACAAAGCGGCCTGATTAAAGAAATGCACGACCACTGCGATCTACCTGGTACCACCTTCAGCCTCATGGGCTTTCTACACGCCGGCGGACTGCACATGCGCTTTAAAAAACGCCGGGCTACCGTAGTTAAAGAACTTACGCAACTCTTTGGTGATGTTGCCGCTACCCCACTCTACTACTACGATAAAAACTGGACCAGCGACCCGCTCACGGCCGAGCCGGGTGTACAGCCCATGCGCTTTAAGCCCGCTTACGGACATCCCGCTTTACAAGAGCCATTATGGGATAATCGCCTGTTCCTTTCCGGCGCCGAAACCAGCGACCACTACGGTGGCTATATGGAAGGCGCGGTCTCTTCTGCCCATAGAGTCGCAGAACATATTTTGGGCTAGTCCCGCTTAACTATTCCCTCAATGAATAACGGTTTACTAAAAAAATCAGACCAATCGTCTATTTTGGAATAACCGTAAAAGTGACATTTAGATATCAAAAAAAGGAGGTGGACATTTGCCCACCTCCTTTTTTGATGCATCCCTCTAGAACCCGGGGAGCAGCATGACGGCATTCTGCATCATGCGGCTGGGGCCCCGCCAAAACATGCGGTACTGCGTGTTATCGGCCAGGAAAACGATTTTCCCGGAACCCATGCCGACCACTCCGGCGAACGATCCACCCGCCAGGTGCTCCAGGTTTTCTTCCGAAGCATAGCCGGCCACCATCAGTTGATCAGCATCTTGTTCGTAATAGCCTACCGTTTGGAAATCACTACTTGGTTTCATGGCAGTATTACCAAACTTCAGGGCGTAGAGTTGATCTTTCATCCCAAAGGCCAGTGGATGGGTGGTATCTAACCATGCATTTAGCGCCGAGCCGGGAATACGCTTTTTACCGTAATAGTCGCGACGCTCGGCATAAGGCAGATATTTGGCCGTTTCGCTGCTATCTTGTGCCGTTTCGCGTACTTCTACCCCGGTAAATTTCGACTGCTCTTTAGTAAAGAAACCGGCGGCACTTTCGTTGGCGATCAAGACACCTCCTGCCCGTACCCAGGCTTTGAGCTGAGCGAGCTGTTCTTCCTTGAAGAGTTGACGCAAACCGCCACCGCCGCCCGGCAAGATGAGGACATCGTAATCATTCAGATCGGCCCCACCATAACGCTGCCCAAATTTAGGCATCGCCGTCTGCTGCAAAATGCTGGTGCGAATCCGCTCTACCGGCAATTCCGTCTCCTGATCAAACAGGAAGTAAATCTGCCCGCAGGTGTACGTACTGAACGGTGGCTCCACCATCAGCGCTACTTTGGGTTGCTTCACCGGACGGTTGCTAGAGCTGGCCAAATCCCAACCGCCCTGCATACGTCCGCTGTCGTAGCCATAGATGCGCACTTCGGTTTGTGCGGCTACTTCCTGCATGTCAGATTCTATGTCACCAGCTTTGTCGCGGTTGCGGCCTTTAAGGATAACGAGCGTACCTTCTCCGAACGTGCGCATACCATCACTAAACGGCTCCTCGGCCGACCGCACGCGGTAGCCTTTTTGCCATAGTTTCGCCAGGGCCTTGGGCGCATTGCGCTGACTCCATTCGATCACGTAGGCGTACTGTGCATCCGGATTGACCACGCCCTTATCCAGCTCGATGGCCCCGGTTACTTCGCGGGTGGCCATGCTAAAGCTGCTGTTGGTGCTGTAAGCATCCAGGTTATAGGCGATCGGTGCCGACCAGGTCGCCATGTCGTACATGACTGAATCTTCAATGGCCATATTCCGCTCCATAACAGAGGTAATAAATAGCGACCGGGGCTGATCCGTCGACACAACGTAAGTGCCTTCCGGCAAAACCCGACGTGCACTCTCGCCCGTGCGCATGTCGATACCGGCCGGCAGGGTACTTTCGCTGGTCGTTTGCTCTACCTTGACACCCTGCCGCAGCAGCATATTTACCACATCCGTAGTATAGGCATCGTCGGGCATCATGAAATAGCCTTGAGTGGATACTTTGCTGCTTTCCGGCTTCCAGGCCTCGTAGCTGTAGCGCAGCAATTCTTCCCGGCGCTCGGCCGACTTCTTAATGGTGGCCACCGAGGTGGTGTAATGGTCGAAGACCCGCTGGCGCAGCGTGAGCACGTAGCCGTCGTTGGTCTCAATACCGATACCGCCGCCAATACCGCCCTGCTCGGTCAGCATACCAATGGCCCCCATCACCGAGGGATAGCTCGATCCATAGCCCGGATAGAAGAAGTCAAAGGCCTGACGCGTAAAGTAGTTGATCTGATTTTTATCAAAAGCCCGCACATTAGCCATGCCGAAGGTATCGGAAAGGGCTTCGTAACGGTTAGGTAATTGCTTATTGCGCGGTGTGGTACCGGGCATAGTGAAGTAGTTGCTGTTGTAGCCTTGCTCGTGATAATCCACGTGTACCTGAGGCATCCATTGCTGATACTCGGCCGTATGGCCGCGCGATTCGGGGTGAATACCCCAGATCCAATCGCGGTTGAGGTCGAACCAATAGTGGTTAGTACGACCGTTGGGCCAGGGCGCATAGTGCTCCAGATCGCGGGGTTCCACACCAGGCACATTGCGGCGCATGCCTTTGTACCAGTAAAGATAGCGGTCACGACCGTCCGGATTGATGCAGACAAACATGACAATTACCGAATTCTGTAGCACCTCCATCGTCTCGGTATCGGTAGCAGCCGCCATGCGGTAAGCGACCTGCTTGGCCGCCTCGGTGCTCGAGGCCTCATTACCGTGGATGTTGTAACTGAAGGAGGTAAATACCGGCTCTTCGTCAATAATCGCCTGCGCCTCGTCCTCCGAAGCCGTCAATAGCTCCAGGTGCCGCTCGCGGATCTCATCGATGCGGCGAATATTTTCTTCTGAGCTGATCACCAGGTTGATCAGGGGACGCCCTTCGTAGGTCTCTCCGTATTGATTAATCAATACCCGGGGAGAGGCTTCCGCCAAAGCCCGGAAATAATCAACCGAATGGGCATACAATGTGAATTCCGCCCCCAACTCATAACCCAGGAATTCGGCCGGTGAGGGAATATCGTCGTTGACAGGTAAATCGGGCTCGAAGGCAAAGCGCTCCGTATCCACGACATTTACTTTTTGCGCCAGCAAAGGGCTGCTCAAAAAGCTGATGGTAAGAATTAATAAAAATAGATATCGCATAATAATGTTGAATGATGAATGATGAATGTGAAAAGCAACGTAAGCAGGGTTGACTGGAAGGATTTGTGCTTTCGCTACGCATCCTGCATTCGATCAAGCCTGCTTGCCAAGCCCTTTACCGGCGGGGAATCAGGGTTGTCGGGTAGACCACCACGCTTTCGTCGCCGTTTTTATTGACCGAGGCCACGCCAAAGAGATAGTTGTCAATCACGATATTCTCCAGAGTATAATCGGTAGTACCGGCGGGAACAAAGCGGCTATATTTCCACTGCGCTTCGGTGGTTTCGCGCCAGTATATTTTATAGCCGGCGAGGTTTTCGTCTTCTACGGCATCCCAACGCAAGCGGGTAGACGGACGTACGGCGCCACCAATTTGTAAGTTTTCCGGCCCCGGTGGTGCCCAGGCCATGGAAGCCATGGCCACTGCGTTAACGCCCGTAAGTTTGGCCGCAAATGCAAAATTGACTTTTTCGATGACATCGCCGTACTTAATGCCGTCCTCTTCGCGAAGATCCTGGTGCTGCCGGTTGTAATTTTCGTGAGTCTCCATAATGCGTACTCCAGGAAATCCTTCATCATTGAAAGGCCGGTGATGGCCACCCCTACCAAAACGATCAAGCCGGTAGATCATCATGGCGTCCAGATTGGTGAAATACTCATCAGTCAGGCGGTCGACATAGCGGGCTAATTGGCGGGAAGGCCCATCCACTTCACCCCCATAGAAACGTTTCCAGATGCGGTCGCGTTCTGTTTCCCCCACCGGATTAGCCTGAGAAAATACACGGAAGGTGGTGTTGTCGATGACCCCATCAATTCCTTCAATATTGCCAATCATGTCGTTGTTGAGGATCCCCATAATATCCCAACCTTCTTCTTTGGC